>Ga0129308_1003051_pt1 | contig 12843 bp, 10 predicted proteins | sample L827metagenome_FD_94440 | JGI IMG/M metagenome (GOLD analysis project Ga0129308, IMG submission 94440) | Ring-tailed lemur group fecal microbial communities from Wisconsin, USA - L827 metagenome | ecosystem: Host-associated > Mammals > Digestive system > Large intestine > Fecal | place: USA...
ACTGGTGCTCCAATTCCCGAGGGGGCTAATTGTATTGTCAAGCAGGAGGATACAGATTATGGAATGGAAAATGTTTCTATATACAAGTCGGTCAGACCATTTGACAATTACTGTTATAAGGGAGAAGATTATAAAATCGGACAGAAATTAATTAGGGAAGGTTCTTCTCTTGGAAGCATAGAAATAGGAACAATTGCTAGTCTTGGAAAAACGAAAGTTTTTGTGAAACGATTGCCTCGTATTGGAGTGATGACGACAGGAGATGAGATTATTCTTCCAGGAAAGAAATTATCGGAAGGAAAAATTTATGACTCAAACTTGTATACAGTTGCCACTAGATTGATGGAGCTTGGAATTAAGCCAATTTGTCAGATGGAGGTTGGAGATAATCCTGAAACTGCCGCGAAATCTATCAAAGAATTGACCAAAACAGCAGATTTGATTATTACAACGGGTGGAGTATCTGTTGGAAAGAAAGATATTATGCATGATGTGATTGAGTTGCTTGGAGCAGAGAAGCTTTTTTGGAGAGTTCAATTAAAACCAGGTAGTCCTATGATTTGTGCTGTATATGAAAATACATTGATGATTTGTCTCTCAGGCAATCCATTTGGCGCAGTCGCAAATATGGAATTGCTTGTGCGACCAGCTCTGGCAAAATTAATAGGAGACGAAAGCTTAATTCCAAAGCGAGTGAGGGCTGTTTTAGAGGCTGATTTTATAAAGTCAAGTAATGTCACAAGATATGTAAAAGCAGTATATCGAGAAGGAAGAGTTTCATTCCCGACAAATTTGCATTCTTCTGGAATTTTAAGTTCAATGATTGGCTGTAATTGTCTTGTAGAAGTGCCTCCAAACAAGGAGCCAATACAAAAAGGAGAAGAAGTTTGGGTGATTTTGCTGTGAAAAAACAAAACATTGTCTGTATTTGTGGAAGGAAAAATATGGGAAAAACTACTCTGATGGAAAATCTAATAAGAGAATTTACAAGCAGAGGATATAAGGTGGCTGCGATTAAGCATGATGGACATGATTTTGAGCCGGATGTGGAAGGAACGGATAGTTTTCGATTTGCTAAGGCAGGTGCTTATGGAACTGCTGTTTTTTCAAAGGAACGAGTAATGATGATAAAACAGATACAGAAGATGAGAGAAGAGGCGATATTTTTATTTTATCCTGAGGCAGATTTTATTTTAGTTGAGGGACTAAAAAATTCTTCCTATCCCAAAATTGAGATTGTGAGAAAAGGAGTATCCAAAGAGCTTCCTTTGCTTTGCTCTAATCCAGAGGGAAGATTTCTAGTAGCCACAGATATGAAAGTGAGTGAAGAAAAAGAATTAAAAAAAGAAAAACTTTGTGGTATTACTGATTATATGAAGATGATAGAAAATATTTTAAATCTTTTGTAAGAAAAAGACGAATTTTATGGCATCTTTTTTTACATTATGATATACTTATCGGAAGGGAAATTTTCAATGCAGCTTACGGTGTAATTTATCTTTGCTATCGCAGAAAGTATAATAGATTCGCAGCGAGGCTACTCACTAACTTATTGGCATAAAAGTAAATGTCTCTTACGGAGCCACTTCCTTTTATTGCTTTTGAACTTTCAAGCAAGTTCTCATAAGTTGTACTAGAAAAGGAAATTATTAAAAAGAATAGAGGGAAAAAGATGCGAGAGGAAAACAAAGAAGCAAAAAATGGAGGTAATAAGGAAGATATATCGAATCAGGATTCTTCTAAAACCCCTCAAAAAGCAAAATCTTTATGGAGTTGGTTTTTACCAGTAATCATTTTAGTTGTAGTTGCAATGGAATGTGTTTTTGTGGCTAAAGAAGTAGGAAGTACCCAAAAAAAGCTGAATGCATTAAAAGAATCGACACAGAGTACTAGCGAGGATAAAATCACAAAGGATAGGCTGGAGGAGACGACAAAGACCACTGACAAGGAAAAAGCTAAGACATTGACGCTTACCTTTGTTGGTGATATTATGTGTTATGGAGCTCAGCTTGAGGAGGCGTATGATGAAAATACAGATACATATGATTTTTCCAGAGCTTTTGATAATGTGAAGCCTTATTTGGAAAATTCCGATTTGACGATTGGAAATTTAGAAACTGTACTGGGAGGTAAGGAGATAGGATATAAGGGATATCCTCTCTTTAATACTCCAATTTCCTTTGCAGAGTCATTGAAGGAAGTTGGGTTTGACGTGTTTACTACAGCAAATAATCATGCATTTGACCAAGGTGCAATCGGAGTACAGGAAACTTTAGATGCCCTAGATGAGATAGGAATTAGCGCTGTGGGATCTTATCGAACAGAGGAAGATAAGAATAAAATTTTAATCAAGAAGGTGAATGGTTGGAAAATTGCTTTCGTGTCTTTTACTTATGGACAGAATGCAGAGAGCTCTGAGGCAAGACAATATTTTAATTATTTGACAGAAGAAGACATAAAGAGTCAGATGGAGCTTGCGAGAGAGCAAGAACCAGATTTTATTGTAGCTATGCCACATTGGGGTGAGGAGTTTTATACGACTGTGAATGATAGGCAGAGATACTTTGCAGATCTTTTGATTGAAGAGGGAGCAGATTTAATTATCGGAAGTCATCCTCATGTTTTACAGACTATGAAGAAAAAAGATGTGAAGGATAAAGAAGGTAAGACAAAGCATGTTTTTATCGCTTATTCTATGGGGAATTTTTTTACTAATCAGTCGGAGGAGTATTCATTGGATCAGGTAATCTTAACGTTGACTGTGAAAAAAGGAAAAAATGGAATTATTATAAGCAATATAGAGAATAGAGCTGCTTATATGGCTAAGCCAGGAGAGTTTGATACAATAGACCACTATCAAGTATTGGATATTTCTTCATATAAAACAAGATTTAAAGAAGAACAGGAAGGAACAGACGAGGTGTTGTATCATACTTTGTTGGAATCTGAGCAACATGTAAATACATTATTAAAAGGAAATTAAAAAAGAAGCTGTCTAAGAATATTTCTTAGGCAGTTTTTTTAAAAAAGGTTGACAGAAGGATAGCTCAGTGATATTATACTAAAAGAATATCCGATTAAATTAATCGGAATTAAAATTAGCAAAATAAAATGTTTAGGAAGAAAAATAGTTGTGAAGCAAAGAAAGAGCCGAGTTTTTTAGAAACCGTAATCGAGGTGAAGGGATGAAGTTATCAACAAAAGGTCGGTACGGGCTCCGCGCGATGGTTGACATTGCATATCATGGAAAGGAGCAACCAGTCTCTATTACGAATATTTCTTCTAGACAAAATATTACAGTGAGATATTTGGAACAATTGCTGGGTAAACTAAGAAAAGCTGGTTTAATTCAGAGTATCCGAGGAGCACAGGGGGGATATATTTTAGCGAAGCCTGCGGATGAGATTTCAGTCGGTGCGATTTTAAGAGCATTGGAGGGAGATTTAACTCCAGTTGCCTGCTCTGAGATAACGGGAGACGAGGGAAAATGCAGTGGTGCCAATTCTTGTGTAACAAAATACGTTTGGAAGAGGATTAATGATAGTATTCAAAAGACTGTCGATTCCATCTGGCTTAGCGAATTAGTGGAAGACAATGATAAGATGGAACAGATGAGTAATATAGATAGACCATGTGAAAGTTAAAAGAATAGGAGATAGAAAGTATGAAAAAGATTATTTACTTAGATCATGCTGCTACTACAGCAGCGAGAAAAGAAGTCGTTGAGGCAATGATGCCTTATTTTACAGAAAATTTTGGAAATCCATCTAGTATTTATAGTTTTGCAGCTGCCAATAAAAAGGTAATCACTGATGTGAGAGAGACAATCGCAGCTTCCCTTAATACAAAAGCACAAGATATTTATTTTACAGCAGGTGGTTCAGAGTCTGATAACTGGGCACTTAAGGCTACAGCTGAGGCTTATAAAAATAAGGGAAATCATATCATTACAAGTAAGATTGAGCATCATGCAATTTTGCATACTTGTGAGTATCTGGAAAAAAATGGATTTGAGGTAACTTATATTGATGTAGATGAGAATGGTATCTTACGTCTTGACCAGTTAAAAGAGGCAATTCGCCCAGAGACAATTTTAATTTCTATTATGTTCGCCAATAATGAGATTGGAACGATTCAGCCAATTAAGGAAATTGGTGAAATTGCGAAAGAGCATGGAATTTTATTCCACACAGATGCAGTGCAGGCTTATGGACAGCTGCCAATTGATGTAGAAGAATTGCATATCGATATGCTCAGCGCGAGTGGTCATAAGTTAAACGGACCAAAGGGAATTGGATTTTTATATATCCGAAAGGGATTAAAGCTTCGTTCATTCGTACACGGAGGAGCTCAGGAGAGAAGTAGAAGAGCGGGCACAGAAAACGTGACAGGTATCGTAGGTCTTGGTAAGGCAGTTGAGATTGCAATGGCTACGATGGAGGAGAGAACCAAAAAAGAGACAGAACTTCGTGACTATTTGATTACAAGAATCTTGGCAGAGATTCCTTATTCTAGATTAAACGGAGATAGAGTGAAAAGACTTCCGAATAATGTAAATATAAGTTTCCAGTTTATTGAGGGAGAATCCATGTTAATTATGCTCGATATGGCGGGAATTTGCGGTTCAAGCGGATCTGCTTGTACTTCTGGATCTCTAGATCCATCTCATGTCTTATTGGCAATCGGACTTCCACATGAGATTGCACACGGCTCTTTGAGATTAACACTTGGAGAGGAAAACACAAAAGAAGAGATGGATTATGTAGTAGAGCAATTAAAAGAGATTGTTGGTAAATTAAGAAGTATGTCACCTTTATATGAGGATTTTGTAAAAAAGTCTAGTAAATAGAGAAGATAATAGGTGCGATTGCGGGAGTAGTGCCTTGGCACGGAGCAATCGGACTTTCATTCATGGTGGTGCCTGGGATAGCAGGCATGTCAGTTTACTGTGATATATATTGATAATAATGGAGGAAAATAAATTATGTACAGCGAAAAGGTTATGGATCATTTTACAAACCCAAGAAATATGGGAGAGATTGAGAATGCAAGTGGTGTTGGAACAGTAGGAAATGCAAAATGTGGAGATATCATGCGTATTTATTTTGATATTGACGATGACGGTATTATCCAGGATGTAAAATTTAAGACATTTGGATGTGGAGCAGCTGTTGCCACAAGTAGTATGGCTACAGAGCTTGTAAAAGGCAAATCTGTTCAGGAAGCATTACAGGTGACAAATAAAGCAGTTATGGAAGCATTAGACGGACTTCCACCAGTAAAAGTTCACTGTTCCTTATTGGCTGAGGAGGCGATTCACGCAGCACTTTGGGATTACGCTGAGAAAAATGGTGTCAAAATTGAGGGACTTAAAAAACCAAAGGCTGATATTGGTGAGGAAGAGGTAGAGGAAGAATATTAAGATTTCTCTGATAAGAGAAAAAGGGCTGTCGCAGTTTTTGGTCTTTGGATAGAGACGAGAGACTGTGGCAGTTTTTTTGCTGACGATTATGAGAGAATGAAAGGATAAGACGACAGTGCAATCATTTTTGTATATTGGAAAGCAGCTATAATAAAGAGAGTATTAGATCTTAGACAACTCTTTTATATGGACGAAAAGGGAAAAATATGATAAGATATCGAACAAAAGTACAGGTGACCTTTAGGCGAAGAGATAACTTCGCTGTTTCATAAGGCGTAAAATAGAGAGGAAGAATATTATGAGTGAAAAAGTAGTAGTTGGAATGTCGGGAGGGGTTGATTCCTCAGTTGCGGCATATTTATTAAAGCAACAAGGATATGACGTCATGGGAGTCACCATGCAGATTTGGCAGGACGAAGCGTTGGAGACACAATCCGAGAATGGCGGATGCTGTGGACTCTCTGCTGTGGATGATGCGAGGCGTGTTGCACAGAAATTGGAGATTCCTTATTATGTCATGAATTTCAAAAAGGAATTTCAAGAAAATGTAATTGATTATTTTATAGATGAGTATAAAAATGCGAGAACACCAAATCCGTGTATTGCCTGCAATCGACATGTGAAGTGGGAATCACTTCTTGCGCGATCTCTAAGTATCGGAGCAGATAAAATTGCGACTGGACATTATGCGAGAGTGACGCAGCTTTTAAATGGGCGTTATACTCTTAAAACTTCTGTATATGCTCCAAAAGATCAGACTTATGCTCTCTATAATTTAAATCAATATCAGTTGTCTCATACCCTTATGCCTGTCGGGGAGTACTCCAAGGAGGAAATTAGGAAAATGGCAGAGGAAGCGGGACTTTTGGTGGCAAATAAACCAGATAGCCAAGAGATTTGTTTTGTCCCAGACAATGACTATGCAGGATTTATCGAGAGAGAGACGGGAGAGGCATTTCTAGAAGGGAATTTTGTCGATATGGAAGGAAATATTGTGGGAAAGCATAAGGGAATTATTCACTATACCATCGGTCAGAGAAAGGGACTTGGAATTGCACTTGGAAGACCAGTTTTTGTGGTAGATATTAGAAAGGATACAAATGAAGTGGTACTCGGAGATAATGATGATATTTTTGGAAGAGCACTCACGGCAAATCGTTTAAATTTTATGTCGATTGAGAAAGTGGAAGGAGAGATGAGGGTGAAGGCAAAAATTCGTTATAATCACAAGGGTGCTCCAGCCACTATTAAAATGCTCGATGAAGACACGGTGCTTTGTGTATTTGATGAGCCGCAGAGAGCGATTACACCAGGGCAGGCGGTTGTCTTTTATGAGGATGATTATATTGTTGGCGGTGGAACAATTATTGGGAAAAAATAATAAGATAAAGGAGGATGAGAGAGAACGTGAAAAGAGATAGAAAGAAGCAGATTTTGGCAGTTGTTTTAAGTGTGATATTTTTATCGAGTGGCATACCTTTTCAATCATTGGCAGAAGAAAGTTTTTCTGTAGAAGATGCAAAGATACTGGAAACAGAAAAAAATCAAGATATTATTTTGATGGAAGACTCTGAGGATGAAAATCAGGAGGGGGAGAAGATTCAAGAAAATCAAGAAATAATTTTAGAGGAAAATGATACCGAATCTTTAGAACAAGAGAACTACCCTCATAAGACGGAGATAAAAAATTTAGAGCAGGAGAGTTCAGATGAATTTGGCGAGGAAGTGGCAAAACTTATATCTTCCTATGACAGTGAGATAAGCGAGGAAAAAATCGCCTCGGAGTCAGCAGATACTTATGCCTCGAGACGACTTATCGTAAAGGGATTGGGAGAATCATTGGATTTTTCATCCTGCGGAGCAGATATTGTATTAAATGGACCGGATCAGATTTATATTTTACAATTTTCTACAGAAGAGACGACAAAGCAGGCAAAACTTCAGATAGAACAGATGGATGGAGTAAAGTACTGTGAGGTAGATGGATATGATTATTTGGAAAATCCAAAAGTGAGAACAATTGCACAGGAGGAGATAGATGAAATTGCAGGGCAGCAAACTTCTCTTTCATGGGGAACTTCGTATATTGCTGCGTATCAGTATGCACAACATTTACAGACAAAGCAAAATCAAATAATAGTCGCCGTTGTGGACACGGGAATCGATACTGACCACCCATTTTTTGATGGAAGACTCTCCATGGACGCTGCGTATAATTATGTGAATGCCAGCACAGATGTGGAGGATGATCATGGTCACGGAACACATGTATCTGGTATTGTAGTGGATACTACTCCGAATTTAAATATAAAAATTCTTCCGATAAAATGCATGAACTCCACAGGAAGAGGAACCTCTACAAATATTGCGAATGCGATTAAAAGAGCGGCAGACGCAGGAGCCAAGGTGATTAATTATAGCGCTGTCGGGGGACATAGTGAATACAAAGATGATGCGATAAACTATGCGATAGAGAAGGGTGCCACAGTAGTTGTGGCATCGGGAAATGACGGTAAAGATATCGACGAAAATTTAGTTTGTCCGGCACATTTGGATGAATGTATTATCGTGGGATCTATTGATGATACGGAAAATCGGGCTCAAAATTCAAACTATGGAGACAAGCTAGACCTTGTGGCACCGGGAGTTGGTATTAAAAGTGCTTATCTGAATGGAGGATATGCCTTTATGAGTGGAACCTCTATGGCAGCACCGCATGTAGCTGGTGTGGCAGCGATGTTAATACTGAATGATTCATCTCTTACCTCTGATCAGATTGAGGAGCTTTTAGGACAGAATGCGAAAGATTTGGGAAATACGGGGAAAGATATTTACTATGGAGATGGAATGGTGGATGTATCGAATCTCATTGTACATAATTATGAGAGTGAGATAACCAAAGAAGCAACGGAAAGTGAAAAAGGAATTAGGACATATACGTGTAAGGAATGTGGATATACTTATGAAGAAGAAATTTCAGTTATAGATACTCCTGTGACAGTATTAGCCATAATAAAGCCACAGATTGTAGGTCATACAAATTCTGTTACTATTGTAAAGGGGGATAAAGTTGCTATTATGAAAGCACCTGTTACGCTTAAAGCAAGCGGCGTACAGTATACATCTAGTAATTCAAATGTAGTAAAAATCACAAAATCCAGTAGTACTTGGTATGCAAATGCACTTAAAGAGGGAACAGCTACAATTACAGCTACAAGTACAACAACAGGTGTTACAAGTGGAACTCTAAAAGTTACAATTGTAAAAGCTGGAACAAAAGCTACAAGTATTAAATTAGAACCTAATGATAAGACACTCTATAAAGGGCAGGAAGTTAAAGTTAAGATTACTACAAATCCTGATACAGCATCTAAAAAGATGACTTACTCAAGTAGCAATACTTCTGTTGCCACAGTAAGTTCGAATGGCTACATCAGAGGAATTGCAGGTGGTACGGCTACAATTACAGCTTGTACTACAGATGGTTCCAATAAAAAATCTTCTGTACAGATTACAGTAACTGATATCAGCTGGACAGGAAAATCGAAAGTGATGACAGTTGGTGATTCAGAAGACTCTAGTGTATATGTTTCTATTGTACCTGAGACAGTAGCTCAGAGCACCCAATATATATCTGACGATGAGAGTATTATAAAGATAGAAAATAGAAAAATTGTTGCAGTGAGTGAAGGAAAGACAACCATTAAAGTGAAGGCTCGTGATGGCTCTGGACTTTCTAAAACATATCAATTTTCTGTTAAACCAAATGGTACTGGTGTAGAAAGCATTTCCGCAAGCGATATTACTGACTTACATAAAGATGATTCTGCTTCTATCGATGCAAAGGTTCTGCCAGTAGGATAGTTCAGAGAGTAATATATAGAGAGAAAACAAAAACTTCGGCAAATAAAATAACATATTTGCCGAAGCTTTTTATTAGGTATAGATTATTCAAGAGGCAAAAAAATAGGTTTTCTTTCTTTAAAAATAGTAAAGTATTTGAAGCCAGCTTGTTTTAAAAAATCAGGAACTTTATGGAAATCCCATATGATATGCTTTGGTTTGTGGGCGTCAGATCCAATTGTTAAAACTTCGCCCCCAAGTTCTCTATATCGTTTTAAAATTTTAAGACTTGGATTTGGAGATGACATTCCATATTTCCAGCCAGCTGTATTGAGTTCTAGTCCAACTTCATTTTTTATACATTTTGTTAAAATACGGTCAATTAGGTCAATATAATCTAAGTAATTATAATATTGTTCTTTATGAGGTGCATATCGAATAATATAATCCAGATGACCACATACATCGAAATCAGTGAAAGTTTCTAAATTTTCCAATATACATTCAAAATAACGGCGAAATGCTGCTTTTTCATTCGAATATTTTTGAAAGAGTAATGGATAATAAGGGTCTATTCCATCCACTAGATGCGATGAGCCGATGATAAAATCAAAGGGATAGCTTTTTGTGTAATGAATGAGTCTTGATTTTAAATGTGGCTGTAAGCCAAGTTCAATTCCAAATAAAATTTCTATTTGATTTTTATATTTTTCTTTGAGCTCATAAAGTTTTCGTTGGTAATTATCTGTGTCAACAAGGAAGGTAAAACAATCTTCGTTTTCGGGCCAATCCATATCGTAATGTTCTGTAAAACAAATCCCCCTTAAATTAAGGCGAATCGCTTCTTGAATCATATCTTCCATGGGAGTATCGGAATCAGATGAGAAGGAGGTATGTAGATGGTAGTCATATGGCAACATATTTTATATCCTTTCTATATCTATAATAAATATATTATGTAAGGAACAGCTTTGCTGTTAAATAAGATATGCTATCAAAAAAGAAAGGGGTTGTCAAACGATTCTTAAATATATAGTATATATATAATAAAATAGTAAAAATATATAAAAATAACCATAAATTTATATATTTTCTAAAAAATATATTGAAAATATGAGGAAAACTATAGTATGATAAAAAAGCAGTGGGATTGTACTATATTGTATAGTATATTAACAGAAGTGTACGGATCAGAAAAAGAAAAAAATGTTTTTTTGCAGATAAAATTTTCTGTTAAAGACGAGAGCAAAATACAAAGAGGCAACTACTTAAGGTTTAAAGGGACTGATTTTTGCCTAAGACAAAGGAAAGGGTATTGATTATGAAAAAGAAAAGATGGTTTTTTTATGTAGCAATTTTTGTTTTCTTGATAAGTTTGAGTCTCGGCACGCACAGTAAAACCGCTGAGGCGGCTACGGTTAAAAATGTGATGCAGTCTAAAAAAGCCAATAGTGGGAGATGGGTGGCATCAAAAAAAGGATATCGTTATAAGTACACAAAATCGGGAACTTATGCGAATAATGCATGGCTAAATATTGGTGGCTCTATATATTATTTTAAATCAGATGGATATTTGCAGGTGGGATGGAAAACATATCAGGGATATAAATATTATTTTGATAATCAGGGAAAGATTGTGACAGGATGGAGAAAGATAAATAATTCTTATTATTATTTAAATCCCCAGAATGGAAGATTGGCAGTAAATACGGTGGTCAATGGATATAAAGTAGATAAGAATGGAAAAAGAGAGAGTAAAGTCAGCAAGCGAAATGTGGATATTTTTGTCGGTGATTCAAGAACAGTAGGAATGGGATGTGCGGTCGGAATTAAGAATAAATGTATCGCAAAAGTAGGACAGGGATATAACTGGTTTATTAATACGGCACAGACAGAATTAAAAAATCGTTTAAAGAGCAATCCAACTGCCACAGTTGTGTTTGCCTTGGGTGTAAATGATGTTGACAATGTATCAAAATATATTGCGAAGTATCAAAGTCTGGAAAAACAGTACCCGAAAGCAAAGTTTTTTTATCTGGCAGTAAACCCTGTCAACTCTAACTATAAAAAACATGCCACATTAACGCCAAAAATTATAAGCTTTAATCAGAAGTTGAAGAAGGCATTTCCAAATCAATATATTGATACTTATAATTATTTAACAAAAGAAAAATTCCAATCGTCGGATGGACTTCACTATAGCAATTCCGTGTATAAAAAATTATATGAGTTCATCTTAGATGAGGTAGCTAAAAAATTATAGAAAAATTTAGATTTTGCAGAGTTATCGTATTATAAAGGATACCAAAAGGGTAAACTGTATAATACGATAACTCTTTTTTTAGAGAAATGTAAATTCTATGTTAAGTTTTCGATAACTTACTTGTAAGTTTTCGAAAGTCTATGTATCATGGTACTTGATAATATAAAGTTTTTGTTGATTTTTATTAAAAATAAATAGTAAGTTATCGCGAAAGCTTTGTTAAGCAATTGTACAGATGGGGAAGCTCGCTTGCGAAGACGTACAGATATTTGATAGTTAAGTTGTATTGGTACATAGCAAGGGAAGGTGGAGTACAAATATAGCTGGCGAGTGAGGAGCAATCGGCTTTTATCTTACTATTGGAACTTTGGTAGTGTCAAGTAGTTTATGAAAAACTGAGCCGAAAAAAACAGGCTCGATTAAACCTTGAAAATTGCAGATTTTTATTCCGATAAGCTCTCCGAGGGCTTAGGGCGTTGCCCTAAGAACCCACAAGGAACCAGTCCCTTGACCCATTAACGGGCTCTGCCCGTACCCGTCCTCGCTGGAAGGCAGGAAAAGGGCGCAGATGCCCCTTTTCTGCTGAAACAGGATAATCCGTGAGTTTTATGTCAATAGACTTTCGCGGCATATCCTCGCAGTCGGCTACACCGCCTGTTCTGGTAAGTGACAACAGCTCCGCTCCAGTTATTCAGAGGCCTGTTTTTGTAGGTTTAAGATGGTCTGCTGGCCGAGGAAGATGAGGAGCTGCCATTTACCCAGCATGTTGTCGGCAACCTGCAGCATCTCAACTTCGTTAAGGACTTTGTAGTTATTATGTTTATGAGGGCGGAGGAAGTTGTAGTAAGCAACCCAGAGTACCAGGTCATAGTTGGCGCCGTCGATGTTGTCGAAACTATTTGTGTGGCGGTAAGAAGCTTTATAGGTGCGGTTCAGCCGTTCAATCATCTGTTTGAATGGGCGGTGTTCTGCAGAAACAGCATCGTCGTTGGTAAGCCCAATCACCTGGGTTATCTTGAAAGAAAAGTCTTTGCTCAGCTCCTTTGCGAACTACATTGCGGCGAGGGGATAGGCGCTGTAGCCGTCAGCGATGAACTTAAAGTTTTCCAGCAGCTTTGTAAGCCTCCGAAATGCCATGCGCATGGCGAGGATGCAGGGACCGACACCACGGTTATCGGAGACCTGGTAGCCGATGATGGAGCGGGTGGCGGCGTTCATGATAAGCCAGACATAGGTTTTGATACCGCGGATTTTTATGTAGGTTTCATCAGCTGTGAAGACATCCCCTTTTTCATAGGGAAACTGATCCACAAAA
>Ga0129308_1003052_pt1 | contig 12839 bp, 16 predicted proteins | sample L827metagenome_FD_94440 | JGI IMG/M metagenome (GOLD analysis project Ga0129308, IMG submission 94440) | Ring-tailed lemur group fecal microbial communities from Wisconsin, USA - L827 metagenome | ecosystem: Host-associated > Mammals > Digestive system > Large intestine > Fecal | place: USA...
CAACCGGTTGTACTTCTGATCCAGGAAAAATCCGGTTTTCTGTCCGTCCTCCACATCCACGATATATTTCACGCCGTTTTCCGCAATTTCCACCCGCGTGTCAAAAGGCTCTCCGACAAATCCCTTAAACCGTTCCATTCCCTCCTGCAGGCGCACCTTTGCATCGCTGCGCTCATAAATGCCCCGGATTGTAATGCCGTCTTCCTTCATCACTTTCACGAGCTTTTCCAAAATGACAGGCTTTAGCTTATCGATACCCAGCGCCAGCGATTCCACCACCAGCACATCGGAAAACTTGTCCACCACGATACCGGGCAGCCAGTCCGCCTCTCCGAAAATCACCCTGCAGCAGGAAGTGTCCACCGTCTGCTTCCGATATTCCCAGGCATCGCGCACCCGCTTCTCCAGAAAATCCTCTGTGATCTCATGCTCTTTCCTGCGGCTCATGATCCGCACCGATATTTTGGATTGAGGATTGTAAAAGCCCCAGCCCATAAAGTAGCCGTCAAAATCCTGCACCGCCACAATATCTCCGTTTTCATACCCGCCCGCCACCCGGGCGATCTCATTGTCAAATATCCATGCGCCGCCGCTTTTTAGTGTACGGCCTTCGCCTTTTTTCAAAATCACTGTTGCGCTCATATAGATTCTCCTGTATGGTCTTCATTTTCCCCCTTTATACACTGAGGGTATCGTTTTACCGGACAGAATTTCCGATTCTGCTGTCAATATACTGCTCTACCTCATCCAATATCAGTTTCACCCGTCCTGCCGTCTCTGAATCGGCAAAAACAGCACGGTCAAAGGGCTGTCTGTAATAGCCCTGCTTTTTGGCGATGGCAACACTTTCATCAAAATACAGATCAAAGAAAAACGCCAGAAAGCTGACCCAGATGTCCAGCCCCGTCCTGCGCTCTTCCCTTTTGACGCAGCTATGCCCCAAAATGCTTTCCAGCATGACGTCCGACACCGTTTCCCCGGCCACCGCTTCTTCTGTTTCGCCCATGGTATCTTTCATCTCTTCACAGGAAAAAACCCGGAAAATATCGCATTTATCCGCGTCCCGGATCAGCTTGCACAAAAGCAGGTTCTCCTCATCCAGCCCTTCCTCGATCTGAAATCTGTTATGATTTTGGATCGCCGTCAGAATCATCTCCTGCTCGCGCTTTGGCAGCGTTCTGAGCATTCCTTCCTCTTTCAGGACCTTACATCCCAATTCGGCATGGTCAACGCTTTCGCTGTCCGAAAAGGTATCATACTGCTTTAACTGTTCAAACCGCCCTATATCATGAAAGACGGCGCATAATTGTGCCAGATATGCTGTCCGCTCCGGAAGCTTAAGCGCATCTGTAAGCTGTTCCATCACCTCTGCAACCGCCATCGTATGAACAATCTTTAACTCCACCTTCCCGCTGCTGCGGTCATAACGGCTGGCATAATCCAAAAAGGCCTGCTTTGCATCCATTGATCCCTGGCTCCTTTTAAAACCGTATTCCCCGGTGTGTGATCAGCTTAAAGCACAGAAAAGCCTTAAGGCCAAACACAACGGTATCATCATACTCCAAACGATAGGGAGGCAGCAGCACTTCTCCCATGAAGGTAGACTTTGCACGGAATCTTTTCTTTGATTTCAGAAATTCTGCCTGCTTTTCGTTGACAAAATGTACGTGCAGCTCCTGAACGTCAAAATCGGAATGGCTGCTCTGTGCCACTTCCACGACAATATTCTTTTTTCCTTTTTGAACCATATATTCCTGCAATGCCTGCTCATATACAAATTCCATGATATTCCTCAAGCTTTCCTCTGCATCCGCCTTAAACGGCGCTATGAACATCATAACATAAAACCGTCAAAAATCAATCAACACAAACGGACAATCTCATAAATAATCCGTCTGTATGGCATCTTGACCTGCAAACGGGTATCTCACCCCAAACCCATTGCGCATTCCTCATTCACAGGTTAAGATGGGTACATAGCAGCAGGCTGCATATTTGCTGTTATACTCTCACTGTCAATGGCGCCGTTGACAGCGCAACCCATAAGGAGGAAGCCCATGAAACTGCTCATCCATCAGGATCTGCAAATTCCTGAAACAGAAATTGTCATAAACTGCGCTCATATGGATCAGCGCCTGCAGCATCTGGTCGATATGATCCGGCAATACAGCTTTTCCCTGACCGGCTATCAGGAGGATCACGAATTCCAGCTTCCGCTGGAACAAATCTACTTCATTGACTCCACGGACGGGAAAACCTTCCTCTATCTGGAAAAAGAGGTGTACTCCTGCCGGGAAACACTTTCCAGTCTGGAAGACAGACTTACCCGCACTTCTTTTGCGCGGATCAGCAAAAACTGCATCATAAACACCAGCTTTTTAAAAAGTGTCCGTCCTCTGTACAACCATCGTCTGGAGGCCACGCTGATCAACGGCGAAAGCCTGATCATTACCCGAAATTATGTTGAATCTCTCAAAACAAAGCTGAAAGGAGCAAACGCATGAAAAACTTTTTATTTGTCCGCATTCCCTCAATTTGTATCTGTTTCACTCTGATTACTCTGGCAGATGTCATCACCAGCCTGCTCTTTGGCAATAACACATCGCCCTATGTGCTGGTCCTGTTTCTATGGCTGATTTTATGTCAGGTAATTGATTGGCTGATTTCCAAAGTTGACTTCCAGAGCTGGATTCATTATTGTCTCACGGAGTCCATGGTCCTTTACCTGTCCTCCCTTGCGGTCTTTGGAATCCTTTTCTGGCACGGGATCACGCTCCATCAATTCATTCTCTTCACGGTAATTTTTCTGATTGTGGATATTTTCATTTTCTCATACTTCCGCAAACGCCAGCAGCTGCAGGCAGATGAGATCAACGAACTGCTCAGCAACGGAAACAAACTCTGATTTTCTTTTCAAAAGGGCGCAGCACTGATCCCCAACGGATTGTGCTGCGCCCTGCCATTTGCTGCATTTCACTTCGCCATATGATAGTCCTACAGCATACAGGGACGACATCCGTCTATTACCCCCGCCTCATGCTCCTCATCCGCGCCCGGACTTCATCGGAAACACACCGGGATTCCACGATCTTGCGCAGCGCCTTGTTGTATGTAAAATCGTCCAGCCGGTTTGTTTCCAGATAAAGCTGTGTCGCATCCGGGAATTTCACATAGCAGATGGAGACGGCCCAGGCCACTGCCATTTTTACATAATATCCGGCATGTTCGATTTCATCGAATATCGTGTACAGACGATCCACATATTCCTCAGTGATAAAATAGTTAATGATCATCACCAGCCCGAACCGGATCGAATACTCTTCCTCCGACTGCAAAAAGGGCTGTATAAAATCCCAGGTCTCTGCCGGATACTCTCCGGCAAACTTCAGGCTCGCACAAAAGCTGTCGCACAGCGACCAGTTGTCGATCGCAGGCACAAACCCGCGGATCAGAGAAAACTGCTCCTGCAGGGAAATGGCTTCCTGTATGGATTTTTGTTTTCGCCCGGAAGAGCCTGCGGTCATTTCCCTGCACAGCTCTTCCTTCTGCTTCGGCTCTGCAACTCTGGCACATCCGATGAGAAAGCCCCACAGCATGATCTCCTCAAAGAAAGGAAGTTCTCCTGCCGCTGCTTCCTCTGCCGCACTGGCGCCTGCTGCCGCCGGTTCCTGCGCACACCTGCCTTTTTGGTTCCTCTGCGCCAGCGCCTCCAGATTCCCCCGCCAGTCCTCTCTTGCCATTCGCCTGCTCATCTTTCTGAGCACGGGCAAACGCACACCAAGCATCCTTGCAGCACTTCCCGTCAGCGTTTCTTCTCCGGGCTTTCTCAAAAGTCCTGCAGAAAACCTGGCAAGCTCCGGTTCGGACAGCGCCTTAAGCTCTGCCCGGATCGTCTTTGACAGATCTGTTTTTCTTTCATTCTCCATGTTCCTGCTCCAGAAAAGCCCTGTATTCTTTGCCCGATTCCACATAATGCCGGGCATTGGTCATGTTCGCAGCCGCTTCCTGCGCTGTCACCCGCCTTGTCACCTTCGCCGGACTGCCGATCACCAGGCTGTTATCCTGTATGACGGTATTCTGCGTCACCAGCGCGCCCGCGCCTATGATACAGTTTTTTCCGATCACAGCCCCGTTTAAAATAATCGCGCCCATACCGACCAGCGTATTATCTCCGATCTTACACCCATGCACGATGGCGCCATGCCCCACCGTCACATTTTTTCCGATCTCAACCACGTGCCCCGGGTCCACATGCACCACGCAGTTATCCTGAATATTGCTTCCGTCTCCAATGCTGATGCCCGCGCTCTCTCCCCGCACGGTGACATGAAACCAGATGCTGCAGTCCGCTCCCACTGTCACATCTCCGTATACTGCTGCCCCAGGCGCAATAAATGCGCTGGGATGAATCTTTGGTATTTTCATGCTTTCCGTAATCCTTTCCTGTTAATTTCCCTCTATTTTTCCATTCCCAATGTCCGGTGCACCGCTTTTTCAATTTCCGGCACTCTAAAAGCCCCAAATCCGGGATGATCCAGAAACCACTTCACATTCAGCGGCGACGGATGCGGCAGCACATAGGCCGGTTTCCCGTTTATCTCCTGATCCTCAAAAATCAATGAGGTAAAATCCTGTTTTGGAAAAAAGAAATCTGCCGCATACCTTCCGATCAATAAAAAAATCTCATTGTCAACCAGTTTCATTTCCTGAGAAAGCCACTTTTTTGCACAGCTTTTGGGAGGCTGGCGATCCCCGCCGTTTGGCGATTTTCCAGGAAAACAACGCGCGATGGATACGATATAGAAATTATCCGGATTATAAAATGCCTCCTCTGAAATGTGATACCACTCTTCCCTGAGTTTCCTTCCGCTGGCATCATTAAAGGGTTTGCCTGTGCGATGCACAGTCTGCGACGGAGCCTGACTGATCTGCATGATTTTGGAATGTACATTCCCCTGAAATACCGGATGAGGTTCAAATCCAAACCTTTCCTCACACAGGCGGCAGCGCAGAATTTCCTGCCTTAATTGCTCATAAGTTTTTTCGTTTCTGTTTTCCATCACCCACCGCCTTTACAAAAGCTTCAAAAATACGGTTAATTTCCTCCTGATCCCTTCCGCAATAGATTCGCTTTCGTTTCTAATATATTCTATTTGCTCAATGAGAACAAGAAATTTCTTTATAAAAACGCTTAATTTCCGCTGCTGATTTCCGATTTATATTTTCTTGCAAAAGTTCTTAATTCCCGCTATACTCTCATTAGAAAAATCTGACCGGACACCTTTTATGTCCATGAAACGAACGGAGTAGCTTTATGAGTATTTTAAATGTAGAAAACCTGTCCCACGGCTTCGGAGACAGAGCGATTTTCAATAACGTTTCCTTCCGACTGTTAAAGGGCGAGCACATCGGCCTGATCGGCGCAAACGGCGAAGGAAAATCCACCTTCATGAACATCATCACGGGCAAGCTGCAGCCTGACGAGGGCAAAGTGGAATGGTCCAAAAAAGTCCGCGTGGGCTATCTGGATCAGCATACCGTCCTGCAAAAGGGTATGACGATCCGGGAGGTTCTGACTTCCGCCTTTGATTTTCTGCTGGAAATGGACAAGGAACTGAGCGAAATATACGAAAAAATGGGAGAAGCGGACTCCGAACAGCTTCAGGCTCTGATGGATGAAGCCGGCACTTTGCAGGATCTGATGACCATGCACGACTTCTATATGATCGACGCAAAGGTGGAGGAAGTCGGACGCGCTCTGGGGCTTGCGGACATCGGCCTGGACAAGGATGTTTCCGAACTGTCCGGCGGTCAGCGTACGAAGGTTCTTCTTGGTAAGCTGCTTCTGGAAAAGCCAGATATTCTGCTGCTGGATGAGCCTACCAACTACCTCGATAAGGAACATATCGAATGGCTGAAGCGCTACTTAAACGACTATGAAAACGCGTTTATCCTGATTTCCCACGATATTTTGTTCTTAAACAGTGTGGTAAATCTCATCTACCATATGGACAATCAGGAGCTGAACCGCTATGTGGGCGACTACGATAAATTCCAGGAAGTTTATGCGATGAAAAAGGCGCAGCTGGAAGCTGCCTATAACAAGCAGCAGAAGGAAATCGCCGATCTTAAGGACTTTGTGGCGCGCAACAAGGCCCGCGTTTCCACCCGGAACATGGCGATGTCCCGTCAGAAAAAGCTGGACAAAATGGATGTAATCGAGCTCGCCTCCGAAAAGCCCAAGCCGGAATTTCTCTTCAAGGAGGCGCGCACGCCGGGCCGCTATATTTTTCAGACGAAGGATCTCGTCATTGGCTACGATGAGCCGCTTTCCTCCCCACTCAATCTGGAGATGGAGCGCGGGGAAAAGATCGTCCTGACCGGGGCAAACGGCATCGGAAAGACGACGCTCTTAAAGAGCATCCTCGGTCTGACAGCGCCGCTTTCCGGCAGCGTGGAACAGGGCGATTATCTGGAAATCGGTTACTTTGAACAGGAAATGGATCAGAACATTTCCACCACCTGCATCGAAGAAATCTGGCAGGAATTTCCGTCCTACACCCAGTATGAAGTGCGCTCGGCCCTGGCCAAATGCGGGCTGACCACCAAGCATATCGAAAGCCTGGTCAAGGTCCTTTCCGGCGGAGAACAGGCCAAGGTACGCCTCTGCAAGCTCATCAATAAAGCTTCCAACGTGCTGGTTTTGGATGAACCGACCAACCATCTGGACGTGGATGCCAAAGCGGAATTGAAGCGCGCCCTGCAGGCATATAAGGGCAGCATCCTCATGGTCTGCCATGAACCGGAATTTTACGAAGGGCTGGCAACGGATGTGTGGGACTGCACACGGTGGACTACAAAGACAGTATGACCGTTTTCCAGTAAAAAAATTACAAAAGGTGAAAGCATTTGCCGCTTTCACCTTTTGTATTCTGCCGCAATCTTTACAGCAGCGCTTCATCATAACACGCTCTAACGCCGCCCACAAACTTCGGGCGCACTCTGGCGCACACCACCCTCGCGCCACCGATCTGCGCCGTGGCAATTCTCACCGGAACGGCCACGGCCTTTAAATGCATTCCGATCAGGGTATCCCCGATATCCATTCCGCCATGAGCTGCAATTTTCTCCACTGCAACGGGACGCCTCATTCCCGCCCGGGCGGCGGTCGCAAAGGAGCCTCCCGCCTTTAACTGAGGTACTACATTTACGATTTCATATCCGTATTTCTCTGCAGCCTCTTCTTCCACGATCAGTGCCCGGTTCAGATGCTCGCAGCACTGCGCTGCCAGATAGATTCCTCTCTTCTCACACTCCGATGCCAATGCCCGATAGACTCTCTCCCCGATTTCCCTGCTGGAGAATGATCCGATTCGGGAGCTGGCGATCTCGCTGGAGGAGCATCCCACTACAAGAAGCTGTCCTTCTTTCATCTTCGCCTGCTGCCAGAATTCATCAAACGCCTGCCGGGTCTGTCTTTCAATCTCATTTAAAACGTTCTCCGCCACAGCATCCTGATTGATTCCATGATTATTTTCTGCCATAAATACTTTCCTCCATTTTAATTTGCTTTGCTGCCTGTCGGACAATAGTCTGCTGCCTGCCGGGCAGCGCCCGCCGCCGCCAAGCTTGTCAAAATTCCCTTTTCCGGTAAAAGAACACGGACAATTTCACGGACAGCATAACCCCTGCTGCTGCCGCCACAAATACGGCTGCAACTACCACAGGTGTCAAACCGGGCATCGTCTTGACCCCTGGCATCTCTTCCACCAATAATGAGCTCAATCCTCCTGAAATTCCGGCAACAACAGCAATGATTATCATATACACAAATCTTCCATTTGCCGTGCCATATTTAAACAACACCGGAAGCTGAAATGCCAGATAAAGCATTCCCAGGGCAATATACAGGAAAAAGAACGGCAGCAGCGGTATATCCACATTTCTGTGAAATATCAGCTTTACTATCCACATTGCAAGAAAAGTAACCACATTCGCAAACATTGCGCCGCCAAATCCCATCAGGTATTTCTCCACCACAATTTCCCTGACTGTTACCGGAAGGTTGATGACAAGATTATCCCACTTATTCTGCTCTTCATACGCCATCAGTGTCTTTACAATCATACTTCCTAAAATTACATTCATCAACACAAAAACAATCATGGAACGACCGGAAAAGGCGGCGATTACCGCATAAAGCAGATGAAATACCAGATAGAATTTTCCATATTTCAAAATCATATACCAGTCTTTTAACAATAATCCCTTCATAACTTAAGCCTCCTTCGCCATCGCCACCATGATATTCTCAATTCCCGCCTTTTCCAGATGCATCCCCTGTGGCACCTGATCCCGCCGCACCAGCGCTTCCACCCCATATCCCGTATTGCGGCTGGAAACCACCGCCTCAGGGTCAATCGCTTCAAAGTCCCGGGCATTAATGGATAACAAACCATATTGCTCCAACAGCACATCCTTTTCCTCACAAAACAGCAGCTTCCCTTTGTGGATGAATGCGATATAGTCACAGATTTTTTCCAGATCGCTGACGATATGGGAGGAAATCAGTATGGAGTGCTCCTCATCCCTCGTAAAATCATTGAATACCTCCAAAATCTCATCCCTTACGATTGGGTCCAGACCGCTGGTCGCCTCATCCAAAATCAACAGCTTTGCCTGGTGGGAAAGCGCGGCTGCGATGGACAGCTTCATTTTCATTCCTCTGGAAAATTCCTTGAAAGTCTTTTTCAAGGGCAGATCGAACTTCTTCAAAAAATGGTAAAAGGTTTCCTCCTGCCAGCCGGAATAAATATGTTTCATGACTTCATTGACCTGAACCGGAGTGAGCCCATCCGGAAAACAGGCTTCATCCATCACAACACCGATTCTTTCTTTCACCTGTGTATATTCTCCCGACGCAATATCACAGCCCAGCACAAAAATCTCTCCTACGTCGGGATGCACCGCTCCGGTTATGGATTTGATCGTGGTGCTTTTCCCTGCACCGTTCTCCCCGATCAGCCCCATCACGCACCCGCCGGGCAGACACAAATTGATATTATCCAGCGTAAAATCCCCATACCGCTTTGTCAGATTTCGTATCAGTAATGCATTTGCTTCCATCGATCTTTCTCCCTTCAACTGCTTCTTTTCACTCTTCTCCTATTAATGTAAACATTTCCATCAAATCCTGCCTGCTCATATTGCAGCTTTGGGCAAGCTCATAAATTGCAGTCATATGCTCTTCAATCTTCCTTAAATTCGCTTCCCTGATCAATTCCGTATTCTTGCCCGCAACAAAGCTTCCCTTTCCTGTCACGGAATAAATGAATCCTTCCCGTTCCAGCTCCTCATAGGCTCGCTTCGTCGTGATGACGCTGATGCGCAGATCCTTCGCCAGGCCGCGGATGGACGGCAAAAGATCCCCCTCCTTCAGCTTTCCCGCTATGATCAAATTCTTAATCTGACTATAGATCTGATCATAAATCGGCTGATCTCCTGTATTTCTGATGATGATGTCCAGTGTTCCCACCTCCAAATTTCCATTCATTTTAATGTATATATTCATTATATACACTATAGACTTTTTGTCAACACTTACCTCAAAAAAATCAATAAAAGTCAACGCCCTCCCATATAACTTTTTTTGCAGGAAAGGCATTGACTTTTATAGGGAAATCATGTATTATAATATAGCTTAGTGAAAAGCAATCGATGCGTGGCTCAGTTTGGTAGAGCGCTGCGTTCGGGACGCAGAGGTCGCAAGTTCAAATCTTGTCGCATCGACTACCTCTAAAGCCTTATTTTATAGGGTTTTAGGGGTTTTTTATTTTTGAGTATTTCTTTGAAATGTCTTAGTGACACAAAATCTGACACCAAACTTCAGATTTTGAAAAGATCGGACGAAACCATTGAAATTTCACTTAAATCATTTACGCTGGTATTCAAGCGCTGCTTGTTAAAATGCGCATAAATGTTCAGTGTCGTCTGTACATCAGTATGCCCCAGCCAATATTGAAGCCTTTTTACATCCCATCCCTTGTTGATTAGCATAGATGCGCATGTATGCCGCAGCTTGTGAAGCGTGATTTCCGGTCTGCCAAATTCTTTCGTTGCCTTATGAAACAGCTTAGAGATATAATCGGGATCATAAGTTGTTCCATCTTCCCATGTGAAAACATATCCCTCTTTATTTTTATACTCATTCTTATAGAACTTCCTGTTCTCTTCCTGTTCGGATTTCACTTTTAACAGGCACCTTTCTGCCGTATCAAATAAATTTAGCATTCTTCTGCCAGACGCTGTTTTGGTGGAATCTGCTGCTTCTACTGTTTTTACCCTGACGACTGTATGTTTAATCAAAATATTTTTATTCACGAAATCAATATTTGACCATTTAAGCCCCAAAAGCTCCGATCTTCTCAGTCCGTAATATGCGCCAATAAATGCAATAGGAACAAGCATTGAATAATTTTTCGCCAGAAAATGAAGCAAATCAGCAACTTCTTCTTCTGTCAAAAAAAGCAAATCTTCCGAATAGTCTCTATTTTGCTTGCCATGTACAGCAACGCCATCCACCGGATTTCTTTGTAATATGCCGTCAATCATTGCCTGATTAAAAGCAGCATACAGAATACTTTTGTAGCTTCTGACCGATCTAACCGACAAGGCTTCTCTCTTTTTTGTTTTCTGGTTTGTCTTCCCATTCTCTAAGGAATATTTAAAGAAGACATCCAGAACTTTCGGCGTAACGTCTATTAGCTTGATATTCAGCGGCTCGAAATATTTCTTTATTTGTGCAACACGATATGTATAACTTTCATATGTGGATAATTTCAATTCGATCTTTTTATCGGCAAGCCAATGATCCAAATATTCACACAATGTTATATCCTTGTTGCTGCTATTATCCTCAACTTTTCCATCTTCTTTAGTTTCTTGTTCAAGGTAAGAATAATCATCCAAATATTTCTGCTTCAAAGCTTCTGCTTTTCGCTTATTATTCTTAACCTCCAAGCCCGTTTTAACAGTTGTCGATTTCCATTTTCCTGTTTTGGGGTCTTTATAGTTGATCTTAATATAATAGTATGATTTTCCAGCGGATGTTTCTCTAATTCTTAATGTGCCCGTCATTTTCTTCTCCTTTCTCGGAACGGGCAGATATTTATTCAATAAAATTATATCATGCCCGCCCGATATTTCAAATCATTTATTCTCGATATATTTAATCAGTTCTTCTTTGCTGATCTTATAAACCCGTCCAATTCTACGATGACGAATTTCCCCGTTTTTCAGCAATGAATAAGCTGTTTTTCTCCCTATTTTAAGAATTTTGCAGATATCATCTATTTCAAGCACATCTGTATAACTTTCAAGCATTGCAACTCCTTCACTTTAAGAAGCCGTACCAGCCCGCCGCACTAAGGGAGTAAAGGACACTCCCCAAGTGCTTTGGGGCAGCCTAGACGCTAGGCATTTATCAAACAAGGAAATATGGGGGATGTGTTTCATCGTTTCATTCATAATTGGCTTCTACATGCATTTAATCAAAAATCGAATTATATATATCAACAGCGCTCACCGACGGAATCGGGCGGCTTGCGGATGAATAAGGATTAGGTCTGGCGGTTGCCTTGTTCGGCGCATATCTCCCAGTTGAGCGGTCATATTCTGCTGCGAAAATTTCCGCATCCGTCATCTGAATCACCAACGAAAGGCGGCGAACCAGCTGTCCAAGACTGTCAATTTTTGCGCTTGCCTTCTCGCCAAAAATTTCAGCGTGAAAAGCTACCGGATCATAAGGCGATGTAATAAGAATGAGATCACAGGCAAGCGCTTTGTCATTATATCTGGAAGGAGCCATAACTGTCTCATTGATTCCAAAGGGATCGGTAATCCGCAAAAGATCATGATATGGAATATCATTGGGGCGAAGTTCATCGAGTATTAAAGTGTGTTCGCCAGCATAGCGCTGGAAAATATCCCGGCTGCTGCCAGACATGTAAAACGGCTGGTTGGCTTTCTTCGCATGATCTTTCGCCAAGGAGGTTTTGCCTGTCCCGGCTATGCCATATATCCAGATCACCGTGACGATCTTGCCATTGACAACCATATCCTTCCGCCATTCTTCTGCGAGATGCTGTAAACGTTTCGCCCATACATCCTCTATCTGTTTATGCACCCGCCCGAACTGGGAGCCGCTAAGCTGCCTTTCAACTTCTTCTTTGGTGATTGCGCCCATATATAGCAGATCGAGCAAAGTCCTAACGGCAGATGCATCTTTCACAGTATTCGCTTTCTTCACTTCTTTTGCGATCGTCTGCATCATAGCCGCATAATCGAAATTCGCTTTTACCTCGCTGGCATCATACTGATATTTCGCTCTTGCATTATCCGTTGCATGGATCAGATATGCGAAACCATTCTTAGCTTCTCCCTTCCATGCTTCAAGATACTGGGGCTTATCGCCCAAGAGTTTTGCTATATTGTTGATTGATCTTGCATTCTCAAATGTAAGCATTACATGAACATGTGCTTCGGCTGGCTGCCCCTGCTCGTTCATATCCTTGTCATGTATTATGAGCGCATATTTTTTCGGTTTCAGCCTCGTTTCGATGATGTCCTTCAGCGCATCAACGTCCTTTGCTGGCAAATGCGCGATCTGTTGCTCATACATCATGTTTTTGTATGAGTTTTTCTTTTGACACTTTTGGGGATCCATATGGTGTTATCTCCTTTCTTGTATTTGCAATGATAGGCGTTTGCGAAACGCCAGAATCCGCATAAATACGGCATTCTTTTTGTCACAAAATAAAACAACTCCTCACTGATTTATG
>Ga0129308_1003053_pt1 | contig 12829 bp, 10 predicted proteins | sample L827metagenome_FD_94440 | JGI IMG/M metagenome (GOLD analysis project Ga0129308, IMG submission 94440) | Ring-tailed lemur group fecal microbial communities from Wisconsin, USA - L827 metagenome | ecosystem: Host-associated > Mammals > Digestive system > Large intestine > Fecal | place: USA...
GGCTGAATGAAGCAGTACCGGCCACCTGTTTCCCGAGTGCAGCAACCATCGCGAACAGTTGGGATACGAAGCTTGCTGAGCGTGTCGGTGAAGCACTCGGAGAAGAAGCGGCGGCTCTCGGCGTGGATTTCCTACTTGGACCGGGGTTGAACATCAAAAGGAGCCCGCTTTGTGGACGGAATTTTGAATACTTTTCAGAAGATCCATATCTGGCAGGAAAGATGGCTGCCGGATATATTCGGGGGATACAGAGCAGGGGAGTCGCGGCGTGTCCGAAGCATTTCGCGGTGAACAGCCAGGAATCCCGCCGCATGGCGATGAATGCGGTGTTGGACGAGCGAACACTGCGGGAAATTTATCTGACGGGCTTTGAAATTGCCGTGAAAGAAGGCCATGCGCTGTCAATTATGAGCAGCTACAACGAGGTCAACGGCGTCTATGCCAACGAAAATAAGCATTTGCTGCAGGAGATTTTGCGGGATGACTGGGGATTCGAGGGAATTGTCATCACAGACTGGGGTGCCTCGAATGACCATACGGCAGGAGTTGCAGCCGGATCGAATCTTGAAATGCCTGCACCGGGCTATGATTCTGCGCGAAGTCTGATCCGGGATTTTGAGAATAGGAAAATAACAATGGAGGAGATTGACGGGTGTGTTGGAGATCTTCTCGAGACGGTGTTTCGCGTGAAAGAGCGGAAAGATACAGTAAAGAGGGATGACGCGGATGGGGATGCAGGCAGCGTGCAATGCGGCGATAAGTCCTCAGGTACACAGGATATGTGTACGCACAGCGTCAGCAAGGATGTTTTAGAGCGTCACCATGCACTTGCGCAGCGTGCTGCCGCAGAGAGCGTTGTTCTGCTGAAAAATGCACAGAATATTCTCCCATTAACTCCTGAAAAACGTGTTGTGGCAATCGGCGATTTTGCAGTGGAACCGCGGTATCAGGGGGCAGGCTCCTCCAATGTAAACAGTACAAGGGTGGAGAGAATCTATGATCTGCTTGATGAATATCTGCCGAATTGTCGCGGCTATGTGAAGGGTTATGAGCGAAACAGCAGGCGGGACCGCCAAATGGAGGAGGCAGCCCTGCAGGTTGCCAAGGAGGCGGATGTGGTTCTGTTTTTCTTCGGTCTTGATGAGAACAGCGAATCGGAGGGGCTGGACCGGACGCATATGCGGATTCCGGAGAATCAGACAGCGCTGCTCGAAATACTGGCAAGGCAGGGCCATACGATTGTGGGTGTCCTGAGCGGCGGATCAGCGGTCGAAATGCCATGTGAGCAGTTCTGCGCTGCCATTGTACACGGTTATCTCGGCGGCCAGGCTGGATCACGGGCGATACTGGAGGTCCTGACCGGAAAGGTGAATCCATCTGGAAAGCTAAATGAAACATATCCATTTAAATATGAAGATACGCCTACATACAGCTGTTTTCCGGCAAAAAACAGGGATGCGCAGTACCGCGAGGGTATTTATGTGGGCTATCGGTATTACGATACGGCCGGGGTTCCGATGCGCTACCCATTCGGGTACGGTCTGTCTTATACGGAATTTGATTATTCAGAGCTTTCAGTGACACATGATAAGGTGAGTTTCACATTAAAAAATGCAGGAAAAGTAGACGGTGCCGAGGTGGCACAGGTGTATATAGGCTTTCATAGCGGTGCTGTTTTCCGGCCAAAGAAGGAGCTGAAGGGATTTGCAAAGGTCTTTCTGAAAGCAGGGGAAAGCCGTAGAGTTGAGATCGCGCTGGACGATAAGGCCTTTCGATACTGGAATGTCAAAACGAACTGCTGGGAGGTTGAAACGGGTATCTATCAGATCATGGTGGGAGCAAATGTCAAGGACATCCGTCTGGAAGCAGAACTGCCCGTGGAGGGAACGGATGCATTGTGCCCATATGACAGATTTGTCATGGGTGTATATTATTCAGGTCAAATCGGTCATGTGTCAGACCTGGAATTTGAGGAATTGCTCGGGAGGCCGATTCCCGAAGAGCGGACGCAGGATGCGCTTACGATAAACGACGCGATTTGTCAGATTGCACATGCGAAAAGCATTCTCGCAAGGCTGATTTACCGGGTTTTGAATGCATTGAAGAAAAAAAGTGAGAAGAAAGGAAAACCGGATTTAAACATTCTGTTTATATACAACATGCCGTTTCGCGGTATTGCCAAGATGACGAATGGTATGGTGAGTATGCAGATGGCAGAGGGGATGGTAGCTGTTGTAAACGGCCATTTCCTGAAAGGAATTGGAATGATCATCGGCGGCTTCTTCAAAAATGCAAGGGAAAATAAAGCATTTGCGGAAAAACTCCGGTTAGACAGCAGCAGGACACCGGAAAAAGCACCTGAGATGCCTGCTACCTGCAAAAGGGGCTGAAACCGGATCAATTATAGAAAATGAGGAAATCTATATGGATAAAATAAAATCAATCTGGGGTGACTTCGCAAAGAAGCATCCCACAGCATCACAGTTTCTTGTGTTTTTTATTGTCAGCAACGGTGTTACCGTGCTCCAGATGATACTGATGCCGATGATCAAGTCGCTGTTTGGGATGACGCCGCTTGTAGACACTTCTTTTCAGATGTTGCAGTGCGGTAGCGTAGGGGGAGCGCCATACTACGTATTTAATTATGCGGCAGGCGCCATCAGCGAGGGCGGAGGCGGAGGCCTTGCTTACTTCCTCGCAGTGGAGATTACGATGGCGGTTGCACAGGTGATCAATTTCTTTTTACAGAGGAATGTGACCTTCAAGTCAAACAGCTCCGTTGCAAGAGCTGCATTCTGGTATGTGATTGCGTATATCATCATCTCAATCGGAGCGGCTGCACTGCAGGGCTTTTATAAAGATCCAATCTACAGCTTTTTCCAGAATATCATGGGAAGTGCCGGTGTGACTACAGCGGATCTTGTGACGATGGTCATAAATTGTGCAATCTCATTCTGGGTATTTTTCCCGATCTTCAAGGTAATCTTTAAGCAGAAATAAAACAGCGCAGACATGGGGATGGTGCAGTGTGTCCGCATTGAAGTGTGCGACAGCCCGGAGTCTGGTCAGTGGTGACTGGCCGGTTCCGGGCTTTTTGTGCGTTGTGCGTGGCATTCAGAAAAATGGAGTATGCGCATGCCCCAAGCATCTGGCAGTAAATAATCAGAAGCTGCGGAGGATGGCTATGAATTCTGTGCTGGATGAAAGAACATGAGAATAAATATTTTCTGGATCAGATCCTAAGAAAATTCTTTTGAAATGATGAAAAAGATACCATTATCTTTAGTGAATCTTAAGGGGATGCTGATAAAATGTAGGATAATATTATTTCAGGAGGGTCGAGATGCGTATTTTAGTTGCAGAAGATGATCCGAGATTGCTTAAATCTCTATTGCATATTTTAGAAAGTAATAAATTTTCGGTGAATGGTGTGTCAAATGGTATTGATGCCTTAAGTTATGCGGAGTCAGGGGAGTATGATGGGCTTATTTTGGATATTATGATGCCGGGTATGGATGGAATACAGGTCCTTAAGAAACTCCGAAGCCAGAGTATAACAACACCAGCACTGTTTTTAACAGCCAGGACGGAAGTCTCCCAGCGCGTGGAAGGACTGGATGCCGGGGCGGATGATTATCTGCCGAAACCTTTTTCAACTTCAGAGTTGCTTGCCCGGGTGCGGGCGATGCTTCGGAGAAAGGATACTTATATCCCGGAGTTATTAAATGTGGGTGGAATCGTGCTGAACTGTTCAACCCATGAAATCTTTTTCAATGATCAAACACAGAAACTGAGCGGGAAAGAATTCCAAGTATTGGAGATGATGATGCAGAATCCACGTATTATCATTACGACAGATCAGTTTATTACTCGTATCTGGGGATGGGAGACAAGTGTAGATACCAGCGTTGTGTGGGTTCACATATCGAATTTGCGGAAAAAGATCGATGCACTCAGCGCGCCAATAAAAATACGTTTTGTCCGCAATGCCGGATATATTCTGGAGGAAGATATATGATATACAGCTTAAGAAGAAAGCTGATATGGATTAGTGGAGGATCTGTAATTGTCGTATTCATTGTGATTTTTATGGCTATCTGCGCAGTCGGTATGCGGCAGCTCAACAGGGCAATGGATTCGCTTACAGATCGAATCTCATCAAATGATGGTGTGTTTCCGGCGGTTGATGAGGAACATCCGCTGCCAGCGGGTAGCTTCCCTAATTTTATAACAGAAGAAACCAGGTTCAGCACACGGTTTTTTACGGTACGGTATGACCGTACCGGGGATATTATTTCAGAAGATATTGAAAACATCGCGTCTATTACAGGGGAAACAGCGCGTGAATATGCCCTGGAAGCTGTGGGTACGGGAAGTGTAAGAGGATGGGTAGGAGGATATCGGTTCAAAGTATATGATACCAGCAAAGGACAGGCCATTATATTTGTGGATGGCAATATGAACCGTTCTGTTACGAATATGCTGTTGATTACTGCTGGATTTGTGCTGATTCTCAGCTCAATTGTAATTCTTACACTTATTATCATTTTCTCCAAACGTGCAGTAAAACCCGTAGCAGAGAGTTACGAAAAACAGAAACAGTTTATCACGGATGCAAACCATGAACTGAAAACACCATTGACACTGATCCTTACAAATCTGGATATAGTAGAGGAGGAAGTGGGGAAGAATGAGTGGCTCGATGATATCCGTGCAGAGGGCGAACGTATGAATGAACTGGTGAAGCAGTTGGTGACGCTGACCCGAATGGATGAAGACCGGACAGATATGGGCAGGGAAAATTTTTCTTTAAGCGATGCCATTGCTGATACCGTATCGGAATTCCAGATGCTTTCCGAAGAAAGGGGGAAGCCAATAAAGGCTGCTGTGCAGCCTGGTGTGGGTTATTGCGGAGACGAAGCAGGTATCCGCCATGTAGTTTCCATATTACTGGATAATGCTCTGAAATATTGCGATCCGGGCGGGGAAATTTGCATATCCCTGACTGAGAAACACCACCCGGTGATCTGCGTGGAGAATACCTGTAATATGGTTGATACGATGGAACTGGACAAATTGTTTGACCGTTTTTACCGTGCAGATTTGTCGCGGAAATTTACAGGAAGCTTTGGTATCGGATTATCTATCGCAAAGGCAGTTGTCCAGAAACATCAAGGGGAGATTTCCGCATATAAAAAAGATGCTGACCATATTGGTTTCCGGGTAGTTTTAAAATGAATCGAATCATGGAGGATGGCGGGATGTCCCTGTTAGCCAGGCTGTCTTGCCCTTTTCATATTTTGCACAGCTTTCTTTAGACCGCTTCTGGCATTTGTTTCATACTTTGTTCACACACATCTTTAGTGTCTCTTTAGCCTGATCGAGTAATTTATAGTTGTAAAAAACATAGTTACTGCAAATAAACGGATAAGGTGGTCCGGGATATGGAGATCCCGATGGCCGCCCAGTTCTATTTCCTGAAATATTATAAAAAGATGGAACTGGAAAAGGGGGAGCGGAGCCAACTGCTGGAAAGCTTGGGAAAATATGTGCGTACTTTCTCCCTGGATATGGCTGAACTTACGGAAAAGGAGAGGGCTCTTCTTTTTAACCCGCTGTTTACCATGAACCAGCTCAATTCTGTGCTGAATGACAGGGAGGTATGGCAAGTGCTGGTAGAGACGGGATTGCCGGATCTACTTTCCTTCATCGGGATGGAGACTTACGACCGTCTGAAGCTGGGGAGAGAGCAGATTATAGAGATGGCAAAGAGCGTTCAGGAAACCTGGAAATACCTAAAAAAAGTTATGCGTCATTTCGATCAGGCATGCTATCCGCAGCTCCTGGAACTGTGGCTTTCCAACGGCGCTTTGCTGTCAGATCTGAAACGCCTTGAAAAACTGCTGCCGGATATGCCGGAGGAACGTAAGAAAGAGATGCTGGGCGGACGGGTGGCATATGCCTGTGCGCTACATCAAACCAATCTTGAGAATATTGACATATTTTACCTGTCACAGGCGAAGGAAGAGGTGCTTTTGTACGCGATCCTTACCGGAAAAAAGCATTTCCTGAAGCTGGTAAATGATAATAGCGGCGACTTCCTGGCGTTAAGTTCAGACTCATTCCTTCTGGATCCGGACATTTACCGGAATTACCTGAACCTGAATACGCTGAATGAAAGGAACCTGCAGGACAGTTATGAGACGGGAGGGTTTGGCTGGAGACGCAAGGAACTGCTGAACCGGAAATCCTACACGTTTGAGGAACTGTATCTGCTGTCATCTGTGGACAGTTCTGGATGCCGCTTATATGGCTATCTTTCCAGTGAAAGAAGCAATGTAAGGCTGCGCGCGTTCCGTGAAATTGTAAAGAATGTTCCAAGTATCAGCTGCATGGAGGAGGAAAAGCTCAGGAGCCTTGCTGCCCGCCTGTCGGAAAAACCGCTGTCTATGTGGATACATGGGGAGCTTGCGCATGTCGCTGGATTAGAGGCCGACCTTGCCGCGCAGATTCTGGCAGACTGGGAAACTTACGAGAGGTTTGTTCCGGAGATTGGGAATGAACACCAGGCTGCTTATCTGATAAGAAGCCGGGCTGTTCTTGCCGGATTTGAAACTCTTGGGAGTTTCCAGGAAAGCATGCTGGCACATGATGAGACGTGGCTGTGGCTCAAGGAAAAGTTATCCATCACAAATGAATTTGTACAGGAGCATGAGGCGCGGATCCGCCAGTTTGTATATGACGGGGATGCGGAGATTGTGCGTGAGTTCTGCATGGATAACGGCCAGAAGTGGGAAGCAGTACGGCGTCTGTTATGTGCGGAGCTGATGGGAGAATTTACAAAGCTGAAATACCACGAGGCGGATCTGGAAAGAGAGATTGCGTATCCGGTATCCGGGGAAACGGAAAGCATGTGGAAGGAGAACCTTATTAGAAGCATGGGAGATATCAAACTTTGGGAGGAGGATCGTTTCCTTTCGGTGCTTCAGATCGGTGAGATTCCCACGTATACCTGCCTTTCCTATAGGAATGGGGCCTACAGATCCTGCCTGCTGTCCTGCTTTGATTCGAACAAAAAGGTACTGTACCTGAAAAAAGGGGATGCAACCGTATTCCGTGCATTGCTACGGCTGACAAAAGGCTCTGTAACCGAGAAGCCTGTCCGGGAACAGAAAATAGAATTTGCCGACCTGACGAAGGAAAAGGCCGTGGTAGATACGGGGAAGGAGGAACTGGTGCTGTTTTTGGAACGCCCGTATTTCAGCCGGATCAGCGAGGCGAAAGAGGATGAAATCGTGTCTTTCGTATACCAGATGGTGCAGGAGAAGGCGGCGAAACTTCATGCGCGTGTGGTGATCAGCCGGGACTATGCAAAGTATGAGGCATCAAACAGGTTTGAAAGAAAGGATTACTATGTGTACATTTCCGCATCGAAAAACGGGAAGCAGTATCTGGACAGCTTAGGCGGAGAGGCAACCGTGAGCAGTTCGGGGCTTTATGGAAAGAACAGTTTCCTGATGGAAAAAGGAGAAGCGGAAAAGGCCGCATAAGCGGTATTGCACAAAATAAGTAAAAGTAATCAGAGCACATGGCAGTTAATGCTGTGGGCTCTGATTTTCGTTGTAGAGTGACTGTAATTGTCGTGTGTCTTTCTGACGGGGAAGAAATGATGGGCAGTTTTTTGCGTATTAGGAAGAAGCCATAGAAGAGAAAGTAGAAATTGTAAAGAACAGGAATCAGGGCAGCAAAATTGACAGCAGGAGCCAGAGTAGATATACTGGGAAAAGAAATAATTGATTGCTCTGGAAAATGGAGGTAAAGAATGGATTTCCGATATGCAGAAAGAAAAGATACAGGGCTTATTTTGCAGTTTATCAGGGAACTGGCAGATTATGAACAAATGCTGGATGAGGTGGTAGCAACGCCTGAGCTGCTGGAAGAATGGATATTTGATAAAGAAAAAGCGGAAGTAATTTTTTTGATGGAAGATGAAAAAGAGGCTGGCTTTGCCTTGTTTTTCCATAATTTTTCTACGTTTCTCGGCCGTTCTGGTATTTATCTGGAGGATTTGTATGTGAGACCGGAATGCAGGGGAAAAGGTTATGGAAAAGCACTGCTTACGCAGTTGGCAAAGATAGCCGTGGAAAGAAAGTGTGGGCGCCTGGAGTGGTGGTGCCTGGACTGGAATAAACCGAGTATTGATTTTTACATTTCAATGGGTGCGGAGCCTATGGAGGACTGGACAGTGTACCGTATCAGCGGCCCTACCCTGAAGGAACTGGCGGAGCAGTGATGGATTTTTTGAAAATGGTGAATGACAGGGAGGCCACCAGGACAGGATAAGAAAAAAGAAAGGACAATTGTTTATGTGTGGACGATATTATATATCGGATGATACTGCAAGGGAGATAGAAAAAATTGTACGGGATCTGGACTGGAAGCTGGCTGTTTACCATTCAGGCGATGTAAGTCCGTCTGCTATGGCAACGGTTCTGGTACAGCCGGAAAATTCACTGACAGCAACGGATATGAAATGGGGATTTCCGGGATATGAAGGAAAAAGCCTGCTGATTAATGCAAGGGTGGAAAGCGTGCTGGGGAAGCGGACATTTCAGGAGAGTGTGCGCCAGCGAAGATGTGTGGTACCGGCCAGCGGATTTTATGAATGGAACCGGAAGAAAGAAAAATTTACATTCCGAAGGGCAGACCATGTGCCATTACTGTTCATGGCCGGCTGCTATAATCTGTATGATGGGAAAAACCGGTTTGTGATTTTGACAACACAGGCAAATGCGTCTATGGCACCGGTGCATGAACGGATGCCGCTTATTTTAGAGCGAAGTGAAATGGAAAGCTGGTTGACAGATGACGGTTGCGTGGAGATACTGTTAAAAAAGAAGCCGCCTACTCTTGTATGTAGCACAGAATATGAGCAGATGAGTCTGTTCTGAAAATACGGGACAATAAGCGCAGAAAATACCATTCCATCCTTCGTTTAGAAGTTGCAAAAGATAAATGCAAATGGTATACTTTAAAAAATGTGTCGAAAAGGGGGTGGAAATTGTGCGGGCAAGCGATATTAAAGTCGGTTGCATATACAATGTAATTTTTGATCCGGTGAGGGACTGTGAATTTGACGGAAAACATCTTGCCGTGGTATTAAAGAAAAATAATGATAAATCTACATTTATCGTTATGCCATTAACGAGTGCCAGTAATGGCAATGGCATAAATAAAATTCACATAGGACAAGTTGAGTCACTCCCGACCTCGTTGAGAAGCAACAATACATACGCTGTTTTTAATCAGGTACGAACTGTAAATGCCAGCCGTTTTATTTCTCTAAAAGAAGGTGGTGCGGTCATTGAGGCACTATTTCCACAAGATAAACTTCATCAACTATTAGTGCTTGCTATAAAAGAATTGGTATATTCCATCGATCAAGACAGTAAAATACATTTATTAAAGACTGCGTATGAGCAAGAGTGTGTGGAGAAAGCGAAAGATATTGCATACCATATAATAGCACTGAAAAAATCTCCTGACGATAATTCTGCGGCAATAGCAGAATTAGAAAAGCAGATCAAGGACATACTATCGACTATATCATCATATTCTTTGGAACAAAAGTATATAGACGATGGTGTTGAAACTATATTCAAGCGGTCTTTGGGATTGTAGAATTTGCCCTATTGCTTTTTAAAAAGGATATGGTATAATAAAAATAAGAACGGAGTTAGCAACTCCACTTACAGAATTTATGGGTATAGACTCCCAGCAAAGAAGAATGGGGCAAACAGCTCCAAGCAAATTTTATGGGTATAGACTCCCAACAAAGAAGAAAGCAGGTTTAGACAGCCTGCTTTCAGTTTTTATAAAAAAAGAACAGGAGTACAGCCAAGCGGACGAACCGAGAAACTGTACTCCTATTTTGCGTTATTAAGCCGCCACAGGGGATTTCAAAGCTTGTTTTCATTCCTTATCCCTACAGTTTTTTGGGGCGTCTGGAAAGGTAATGGGGCAGGCTACTAGCTCCGCACGCAAACTCTGCCTGTAATCATGGCAGACCTTGTTATACTGCTCGTGCCATTTTTACCTAAAAAGAAAGACCATTCTAGCCGCCATTTCTTGCTCTGGCACCTGCATGGCATCCAGCTCGCCAATGTAATATCGGCCCAACTTGCCATAGAGACTATCCACTTAACAATCGTAGTCTGTGATGAATTTTTACTTACTTGTCCGCAAGCTTGTCCTCGTGACGGAATGTATCGGCATATGCCGGATTGATTTCCTGTGTTCCAATACTTTGCATTCTTATTTCTAATAATTACCTCCTGATAACAGAACTTATGTTCGGTACAATAAAGAGCAGAAAAGATTGTAAAGCAGCAGAAGGGGAACGGCGGCAGTAGGCGGCGATATGGCGATGCGTCACGGAATTATCCTTGCGAAGTCAATACCGGCGAAGCAATATCATATCCAGACAGGAGAGAGCATTGTGGAGGCAAAGCAGAAATGCCCAAACCTGATTCTTGTACCGCCAAATTACAGCCTGTATGAGAAATGCTCAAAGGCTTTTATGGAGATTCTGCGGCAGTATTCGCCGGAAGTGGAACAATATTCGGTGGATGAGGCGTTTGTTGATATGACGGGAACGGAAAGTCTGCGGGGTGATCCGGTGGAGGCTGCAGACCGAATACGGAATCAGATCCGGGAAGAACTGGGTTTTACCGTAAACATCGGGATTTCGGACAACAAGCTTTTAGCAAAGATGGCAAGTGACTTCGAAAAGCCGGATATGGTTCATACGCTGTGGAAGGAAGAGATTGAGGCGAAAATGTGGCCGCTTCCGGTATCAGAATTGTTTTTTGTAGGTCGCGCCACCACAAAAAAGCTGTTCTCCTTGGGCATCCGTAGCATAGGACAGCTCGCTGCAGCCGATCCGCATCTCCTAAAGTGCCATTTGAAAAAGCATGGGGAGGTTATCTGGGCATTTGCCAACTGGATTGATGTATCCGTTGTGCAGTCCGAGCCGCCGGCAAATAAGGGGTATGGAAACAGCACGACGATAGCCTTTGATGTCTGCGATGCTTCAACAGCGCACCTTGTTCTGCTTGCTCTGGCGGAGACGGTGGGCACAAGGCTCCGGGAAGCAAAGGTGCGGGCAGAAGTAATTGCTGTGGGAATCAAGAATTTTGAACTGCAATACGCTAGTCACCAGATGACGCTTCGGAACGCGACAAATATCACGATTGAGATACACCGCTGCGCCTGCCAGTTGTTCGACCAATTGTGGGATGGTACGTCGATCCACTATATCCCGGGAATCATGATCTATGACTATTCAGATGTATATGAGATGGATGATATAGCGGAATGGCATATGGGAAAAGGGGCAGCATAAATAGCTGTCCTTTTTTCCTGTTATAGAAATTCATATGGCTTCGTATGAAGCATTTTGCTCTGGTATCCATATTGCAAGTTAGCTAATATGTGATATAATATAGTTAGCTAAAAGAAAGGGGGCTTTTCTATGGTTGGTGCTACAGCTACAGCGACGGAAATGCAGAATAATTTTGGGAGATACCTGAATATTGTCATGGAAGGCAGAGAAGTGATTGTTACGAAAAATGGAAAAGAAGTAGGCCGCTTTATTCCAAAAGATGCGGCAGTTTCCTATCTAACCGATTCGCTTACCGGCATTCTCAAAGGGGATGATGAGATCGGGCAGGCAAGAGAAGAAAGGCTGAGGAAAAAGTATGAAATTACTGATTGACGCAAATATTCTGTTGGATGTCCTGCAAAAAAGAGAGCCTCATTATCGGGAATCTGCGGTGATATGGAAGCTCTGTGAAACAGAACAGGCAAAAGGATATGTTTCAACCCTGACTTTTGCAAACCTGGTTTATGTGATGAGAAAGGAATTGACGCCTGAAAAGATAGAAGAAACACTTCGGGCGCTGAACCTTATTTTTGAGTTTGCAGACTTCAATGCATCAGATACCATGCATGCGGCCGAAATGCGGTGGGATGACTATGAGGATGCTGTGCAGTGTGTGGTCGCACAACGGATCCATGCGGATTATATTATCACGAGAAATATCAGGGATTTTAGAAAAAGCAAAGTGATGGCGCTCACACCGGGGGAGCTGCTTGCGAGAATCTGATGAAAAATAAGCGAAAAGGGATGGCAATAGCGGCTATCCCTTTTCAAGTGGTAGAAAAGCTGTTAAAATGTATCGGATAATTCATTTAGCACTTGTAATTGTCCATAACATCTGATAAAATCGTGGATAGAACAAACGTTCTTTTGTGCAAGAAAAAGTTATAGTTATTCATTTCGTAATGCCGTGTGTTGTTTCGTATTTGTGGGTATTGCGGTGTCAATGAAAATGGAAATTATGACTTAATTCGTGTAATGGCGGATTTGGGCAGCAAAAGGAATTGCCATTACACGAATTTTCCTCAAAAATTACACGAATTTTCAGGTTAATACTGAACATAATAAGGAGTATTTGACTATGGAAAAGAATCAAGGACATTCGCAATACCCAGAGGGCACGATGTCCGCTTCGCTACTTGCTCATGAAAGCAGCACAAAGGGCGGTGCTGCTTTCAAATTACACTCAGAATATGCCCCCACCGGTGACCAGCCGCAGGCCATCCAGCAGCTCGTTCAGGGCTTCAAGGAAGGCAATCAATGCCAGACTTTACTAGGGGTTACGGGCTCTGGCAAGACTTTTACGATGGCAAATGTCATTGCCCAGTTGAACAAGCCGACGCTCATTTTAGCCCATAATAAGACGCTGGCGGCACAGTTGTACAGCGA
>Ga0129308_1003054_pt1 | contig 12823 bp, 13 predicted proteins | sample L827metagenome_FD_94440 | JGI IMG/M metagenome (GOLD analysis project Ga0129308, IMG submission 94440) | Ring-tailed lemur group fecal microbial communities from Wisconsin, USA - L827 metagenome | ecosystem: Host-associated > Mammals > Digestive system > Large intestine > Fecal | place: USA...
GAAATATCTGCGTAATGCACTCCATCCAGAGGCTGTAGTGGCATAAATCGCTATTTTGTTAGCTGAAGTATTGAATTTTCAAGGTGCGAAGCCCATTTTAGGTATGGGAAGTCTTAGTTAATTGATTAAAAAAGTCGAACAAGGTGAATTATGAGCAAAATTTTTACAGGTAAACTTGCTGCATTGGGGATAAATCTCTCTGAAAAACAGTTGGCGGATTTTGATAAATATTATGAATTATTGGTGGAATGGAATAAGGTTATGAATTTAACCGGGATTACAGATTATGATGAGGTTAATGAAAAGCATTTTGTAGATAGTTTATCTATTATAAAAACTATAAATATAGGTAATATTAATAGAATAATTGATATAGGTACAGGAGCAGGGTTTCCTGGAATTCCCTTAAAAATAGCATTTCCTCATTTGAAAGTGACTTTATTGGATTCTTTGAATAAAAGAATTAATTTTTTAAATGCAGTGATCGATGAATTAGGACTAACAGAAATTGAAACGATTCATGGCAGGGCGGAGGATTTTGCAAGAAAACAGGAATATAGAGAACAATATGATCTATGTGTTTCCCGGGCTGTGGCGAACTTATCTACTTTGTCTGAATATTGTATACCATATATACAGGTTGGGGGTATATTTATATCATATAAATCTGGTGATGTAGATCAGGAAGTTGCGGATGCAGCCAAAGCAATCAACATTTTAGGAGGAAAGAGAGCAGAAGTTGTAAAGTTCCAGCTTCCGGGAAGTGATATTCATCGGTCTTTTGTGAAAATAGAAAAGATTAAAAATACCGGGAAGAAATTTCCGCGGAAAGCAGGATTGCCTGCAAAAGAACCGATTCAATAGTGAGATGCTTTAATAGTAATATATTTTAAAATTAACATTATGGAAGAATGCTAAAAACCTTCAAGTAATCGTTTGTGTAGTGCGAGAACTTGAAGGTTTTTATATAGGGGATATTCTAATTTAGTTGATTTTCATAGGATAGGCATTTATTCACTTATTCATCCAGAAAAATATCAATAATGTTGATAAATTCTTCCGTTGCTTCCATATGTGGTAAAAACTTCGTATTTGGTATCGCAATAGTTTCAATCGCCGGAGCAGTCTTTTTATACTGTTTAGCGGTTTCTATATTTGTAGGATCAGCTTCACCGTATACAATATAAATACTATTTGTCAATTTAGTGATACACTGAAGGATATTTGCTTTGGTATATCTTCCTTTTATGCTGGCAAATAAATATTTAGAGTGCATTTTGTCCGCGTGTGCTGCCTCACAGTAAGTTTTAATTGTTTTTTCTTCAATCTTTTCTTTATCAAAGTAGTATTTCTCTTCAAATGTTTCTTCAATTATATTTTTCGCTTCTAATATATTAAATAATAGAGTTCCGATAAGTGGTAATTGAATAATAAATTTAAGAGTCTTTGTACGTTTGGTAGGAATCTTGGCAAGCTCTGTAAGAGAAGATGGGTTTACCATTACAATTTTCCCGATATTATCAGACTGTATACAGTTTGCCATAATCACAAATGAAGCAGATTCTCCCGTTGCAATGATATCTGTCTTTTCTCCAATCACATGTTTAATGAAGTCATTGAGCATCTGGACATAAAGAAAATTGGTATATGTAATGTTTGGTTTTTCTGAACGTCCGCAGCCGGGGAGATCAATCGTGTACACGCGATGCTTTTCGGCTAATACTTGGGCGGCTTTTTTCCATTCATATGCGGAACTATGAGCATTTAAATCATGAATGAGCAGCAAAGGTGTACCGTCACCTTGTTTTTTATAATATATTCTCCCGTAGCGCCAGTTATAATAATTCTCGTTGGATGTACTTAATAAGTTATCTATAGTAGATAAATAATATATAACTTTATTTATAAAATAGATTACAGCAGCTACAACACAGGTGAGTATTGCAAATATACTTATTTTTTTCTTCAAATATAACACCCTCTTTTTTGTATGTTTTGTTGGCTGGTTATTTACTTAAGTATAGCATATATGAGCTTTAAAAGGTAGGTAAAAATGTGATATTTTCTAGTCAAATTAATTATAGTTTACTGAAAGATAAATCATAATAAAATTTAATCGTTAGTTTTTTGCATAACTATTTTTCTTAAATAGAAAATATCAAAACTCTGTTTAATTTATAAGTTTTTAAACAACTGAATCTGTGAAAATGAAACTTTGAGTACAGAATTTCTTGTGTGTTTTATTATTTAAGTATTTTAATTAGAAAATAATAATTATAAATTTGTTTTTTGTATTTCATATGTTTGAATAGTAGAAGAAATGATTTACTTTGAATGTTTCACGTGAAACATTCAAAATGAGTAAATAAAAATAACTATGTTTCACGTGAAACATATGACTGAATTGTGAAAAATGCTAAAAAAATGTTTCACGTGAAACATTGGTGGATTTTGAAAAAGATTAGTGTTACAATATACATGTAGCTCGTGTTTTAATTTGAAAGGGGTTTAATAAATGGGAAGGATTATTGCAGTTGCCAATCAAAAGGGCGGTGTAGGAAAGACTACAACAGCAATAAATTTATCTTCATGTTTGGCATCTTTGGGACAAAAAGTTCTTGCGGTAGATATGGACCCGCAGGGAAACATGACAAGCGGCCTAAGTGTTGATAAAGATGGAGTAGAAAATACTGTATATGATTTGATTATTGGCGAGGCAACCATGGATCAAGTCCTTTGTAAAGAAGTTTTCGATAATCTGGACGTTTTACCTACAAATATTGATTTATCTGGTGCAGAAATAGAACTTTTAGATGTAGAAAACAAAGAATATATTTTGAGGGATGAAATAAATAAGATACGAGATAATTATGATTTTGTAATAATAGATTGTCCGCCGTCACTTAGTATGCTTACAATCAATGCTATGACGACTGCTGATACAGTTCTTGTGCCAATACAATGTGAATATTATGCATTGGAAGGTCTGAGCCAGTTGATCAGGACAATTCAGCTTGTAAAAGAAAGATTGAATGAAAAGCTCGAAATAGAGGGTGTCGTATTTACAATGTACGATGCAAGAACTAATTTATCGTTACAGGTTGTTGAAAATGTGAAAGATAACTTAAATCAGACCATATATAAGACAATTATTCCGAGAAATATACGTCTGGCAGAGGCACCAAGCCATGGGCTTCCAATTAATCATTATGATCCGAAGTCAACCGGGGCGGAAAGTTATATGTTATTAGCAGATGAAGTGATTCATAAAGGAGAAGAATAATGGCAGTAAAACGCGGTGGATTAGGTAAAGGATTAGACAGCCTGATTCCGGACAATAAATCCATAAAAAGTGTAAAAAAAGAGCCGGAAAAGAAAGAAGAAAACCAGAGTTCCGGTCCTGTTATGATGAAAATTAATGATGTTGAACCAAACAGGGAACAACCAAGAAAGAGTTTTGAAGAGGATACCCTTCTTGAATTATCGGATTCAATCAAACAGTTTGGTGTATTGCAGCCATTGATTGTACAAAAAAGAAAAGACTATTACGAGATTATTGCAGGGGAAAGACGTTGGAGAGCTGCCAAATTGGCAGGAGTCAAGGAAGTACCCGTAATTATTAAAGAGTATACAGATCAGGAAATCCTGGAAATTTCGTTGATTGAAAATATTCAGAGGGAAAATCTGAATCCGATTGAAGAAGCTATGGCTTTTAAAAAGCTACTTCATGAATTTAACCTCAAGCAGGATGAGGTGGCAGAGCGGGTCTCAAAAAGCAGAACTGCTGTTACAAACTCTATGAGGCTTTTAAAGTTAGATGAAAGAGTACAGCAGATGATTATTGACGACATGATTTCTACGGGACATGCGCGTGCATTACTTGCTATAGATGACGGCGAACAGCAGTATAATCTTGCAACTAAAATATTTGATGAAAAATTAAGCGTGCGTGAAACAGAAAAATTAGTAAAGGACATTAAAAATCCTAAAAAAGAAAAAGTAAAACAGGAAATTAAGAATTCGTTTATCTATGAGGATTTAGAGGAACGAATGAAACGCGTCATGGGTACAAAAGTGCATGTAAATCATAAGTCCAATGGAAAGGGTAAGATTGAAATCGAATATTACTCTGATAATGAATTAGAACGTATATTCGATTTATTGATGACAATACACGAAGGAGAATAATAAGCATGGAGAGTAAGATTCTATCAGCATTGGGGATAGACCCGGCATATTTATTTATTATATTGCTTATGTTGATTATATTGATGTTTTTGTTGTATATAAATGTTAATATGAAATATAGCAGATTAAAAAGCAGTTATTCATCATTTATGAGAGGAAGAGATGGAAAGAATCTGGAACAGAGCATCCTGGAAAAATTTGATGAATTAGATGAAATTGCTGATATTTGCAAAAAAAATCATGCCGATCTAAATGAAATTTCTCAGGGAATCAAAGGAACTTACCAAAAGGTGGGTATTGTAAAATATGATGCATTCAATGAAATGGGTGGAAAGCTTAGTTTTGCGTTAACTTTGCTGGATGGGAATGACAGCGGATGGATCATCAATGCTATGCACAGCCGTGAAGGCTGCTATACATATATTAAGGAAATTGTTCGTGGAGAGAGTTATATAGAGCTTTCCGGTGAAGAGGCAGAATCTCTTGAACAGGCAATTTATCAAGAAGTATATGACCCGGAAGTGCATGGGGCGATTGTTCAGAATAGTTAAATGTAGTATTTTGTAAAGTGATACCACAAAATCAAAAGACAGCAATAGTTACGTGAAAAGTTGAGTGTGAAATTGAAAAGATAAATGAAGTTTTAGATTACTAATAAAGAATGTAATAAAAAGACTTAAATTGCAAGATAAAGTAAAAAATGCGATTATTTAGCAAAAAATATGGGAAACTTGAATAGAGAAGGAGAGTAAATTATGTTAGATATTAAATTTGTAAGAATGAACCCGGATGTAGTAAAAGAGAATATTAAGAAGAAATTTCAGGATGAAAAGTTACCGATGGTAGATGAGGTAATTGAGCTGGATAAGCGCAATCGCGAGATTAAGCAGGAAGTAGAAGCACTGCGTGCTGACAGAAATAAAATTTCCAAGCAGATTGGTGCATGCATGGCACAGGGCAAAAAGGAAGAGGCAGAAGAATTTAAAAAACAGGTTCAGGTTAACGCTGCCCGTGTAGATGAATTGTCTGCTGAAGAAAAAGAGGTAGAGGCACAGATAAAGAAGATTATGATGACGATTCCGAATATCATTGATCCTTCTGTACCGATTGGAAAAGATGATAGTGAGAATGTGGAAAACGAGAGATTTGGAGAGCCGGTAGTGCCGGATTTTGAAATTCCGTATCATACAGAAATTATGGAAAAATTCAATGGTATTGACCTGGAAAGTGCGGGAAAGGTTGCGGGAAATGGCTTCTATTATCTTATGGGAGATATTGCACGGCTGCATTCTGCAGTGATTTCTTATGCAAGAGATTTCATGATTGACAGAGGATTTACTTATTGTGTACCTCCGTTTATGATCCGCAGCAACGTAGTTACCGGTGTTATGAGCTTTGCAGAAATGGATTCTATGATGTATAAGATTGAGGGAGAAGATCTTTACCTGATCGGAACCAGCGAACATTCTATGATTGGAAAGTTTATTGATACTATGCTGGAAGAAGAGAAGCTCCCGCAGACACTCACCTCTTATTCTCCGTGTTTCAGAAAGGAAAAAGGCGCACACGGTATCGAAGAACGTGGTGTATACAGAATACATCAGTTTGAAAAACAGGAAATGATCGTTGTATGCAAACCGGAAGATAGTATGAAATGGTATGAAAAAATGTGGAAGAATACGGTGGATATGTTCCGCTCTCTCGATATTCCGGTTCGTACTTTGGAGTGCTGCTCCGGTGACCTTGCAGATTTGAAAGTAAAATCCTGTGATGTGGAAGCATGGTCTCCGCGTCAGAAGAAGTACTTTGAGGTAGGAAGCTGTTCAAATCTGGGTGATGCACAGGCGAGACGTCTGGGAATTCGTGTAAAAGGGAGTGACGGAAGTAAATATTTTGCTCATACTCTGAATAATACAGTAGTTGCTCCGCCGAGAATGTTGATCGCATTTCTTGAGAATAATCTTCAGGCGGATGGTTCTGTAAGAATTCCGGAAGTACTTCGTCCGTATATGGGCGGAAAGACAGAAATCAGACAGAAATAAAGAGGTAAGTTGTGCATAAATTTTTAAAAGCGATCGGGTTTCACAATATAAGCTCAGAGAAGGCCTGGCTGGAGCTTCTTGGTGATGCGGAGGAACGTTTTACCGGATATGAACGGATTGCTCTGGAAGAGGAGATTGATTTCTGTGAGCTTCGTAAGGTTTGCGGGGTTAGTATCGGTATTTGTTCCTATGGGCTGATCGGTGAGGATGAAATTTATAGCCGGGAATATTACCTTCCTTACTTTGAAGGAAGTGGTGTTACGTCATATGCAGATATTATAGTGGAGCATAGAAGTGATAAGAGGGCGTATGTTGGCATTTGTGAGGATGCCAAAGTAGGAGTCAGCCTTATATTTCATCTGCTTAATGGTATAGAATATGCAAAAGAGTTTCATGCCGGTAATATTCCTAAAAGTTCTACTTCAGTGACACTTTCGGGGTTAGCCTGTTCGGGAACTGTTTTGTTTCCTGTGATGAAAAGCAGTCAGCAGGTACAGGAAAGCCGCGAGGAGTCCCGGAACCGCATGATGCTCTTAAGTGCCGCAAGAGAAGGAAATGCTGAGGCAATCGAAAGTCTGACTATGGATGATATTGATACATATTCCGAGGTATCCAGAAGATTGATGCATGAGGATGTGTATAGTATTGTAGACACGTATTTTATGCCTTACGGCGTTGAATGTGATCAGTATTCGATTCTGGGTGAGATACTGGATATCGATACAGTGGAAAATAAATTGACTGGCGAAGTGATAGATGTGTTTACTCTGGAAGTCAATGAACTGCAATTTGATGTGTGCGTTCCGGCAGAAAAAGTTACCGGAGAGCCGGAGATTGGAAGACGGTTTAAGGCAAATATCTGGCTGCAGGGGAAGATTAATTTTTAGGATGGCAGTGGAAAAATTTGACTGTCCAGTTAATAAACTAGTTGCAGTAGGGAGTAATAGGTTTCACTAAATAGAAACTGGATTATGAATTGTAGAATGAAAGAGTTTGACATGGTAAAGTGTTGAACTCTTTTTGTTTTCAAGCAATGGAGAGAAAAAATATAGGATACCAAGGTTTTATTTATTGACAAAAGTTCTTTTCAAATGTATCATATTATAGTGTCAGGAAAATAAGATAGATTGGCTGTACGCCAATTCAATTATCTATGTTTAAAAAATATAGAGTCCTACTGAGTCAGATGTGTATCACATAAAATATCAAAAGTAAATATGTTCCCTTAGTTAAATGGATATAACAAGTGCCTCCTAAGAGAACGAGGATTGGACACATTTTGGATACCGTCTGCACTTAAAATTTAATAAATGTCTGCGTAGCTCAGTTGGATAGAGCGACCGCCTCCTAAGTGGTCGGAGGTCGTCCACCAAAATTGAATAAATAGCTTATAACAGTTGAATAAACTGCTATAATATACAAGTGTTCCAGTAGCTCAGTTGGATAGAGCATTCGCCTCCTAAGGAAGGGGCTTGCCTGACGCCTTTGAACTATGGGAAAAAGAACTCGATAGTTCGAATCTGTCAAAGTAAGTGTTATATAGCTTGCCACCAAAGGCGAATGTATCGAGGAAAGTTGGATGGAGCAATTCATCCAGAAAGCATAAGTAATTGAATAACCGGTTACCGATCCGGAAGCTTTGAAAAGTGCCAGAAAGCCTTATTTTAAGCCCAAAATCGGATATGTCTTCGTAGCTCAGCTGGATAGAGCACTCGCCTCCTAAGCTTTGGCCATGGCTTTCACATTTGAAGGTTTTTTGAAATGAAGGTCGAGTTCGAAAAGAGTGAGGAACGTTTATTTATTAATCAAGGGGACATGCGTCGAACTTGATATATAAACGTAACAAGTCAATCAATCAGATGACAATCTGTCGGTTTGTAGCCGACGGTAGATCATAAATCACAAATGCCGAAAAATGGCTTAAAATAAGGCTTTTTCGGGCATACGTCCCCTTAGTTTAACGGATAAAACAAGGGCCTCCTAAGCTCTAGCTGTGGGTTCGATTCCCGCAGGGGACGCTTTAGTGGACTAAAGTGGAAATGGATAGCAGGTAATGCTGGACCATCTCCACTTTTTTCTTTGGTCAAAAATTCCTGCTAACCAAATTCGCCGACCTATTAGCAAGTTGCTAATGGAATCCGATACCCTGCTAACATCACTCAAAATAGGGGAGGATTTGGAGTTCGATTTGCTAAATCCCACAAAAGGGAAAGCCATGCTAATCATCGGGGAAAGCCTTAGTCAATCAGAGTCCAAAAAGGAAATGAAAAAACAGTATATTCGGTTCATACCGAGAGCAGATATAAAGCTCGTTTGGGTTAGATTATGAAAATCAACCTGAACGAGCCTTTTTCGTTTGGGACACAGATGGGAGGAATTACATGCCAAAACAAAGTACACAGGAACAGATCGTGGAGATGGATATCAATCTCTTACGAACATTCAAGGATCATCCCTTTAAGGTGACAGCTGATTATCCAATGATCCAGTTAAAGGAAAGCATTGAGAGCTGCGGGATCCTGACACCACTACTGGTGAGGCCATTAAAGGATGGTGCCTATGAGATCATTTCCGGTCACAGAAGAAAACATGCAGCAGAAATGCTGGGATTAAAAACAGTTCCGGTCATTATCAGGAAGATGGCATATGACGATGCCATTGTGACGATGGTAGATGCCAATCTTCAGAGAGATATCATCTTGCCGAGTGAGAAGGCATTTGCTTATAAGATGAAATACGATGCGATGCGAAGATCTGTCAAAAAGAAAAAGCTTCATGAAGATGATGAGTACAGCAATTCTTTAATAGGAAAGAGAACTGTTGAGATTCTCAGTGAAGAAGGATTTGACAGCCCAAAACAGATTCAGAGATATCTGAAGATTGCAGAAATGATTCCAGAGATGCTTGAGAAGCTGGATTATGGATTAATATCTTTTAATCCGGCCTTTGAAATCGCATTCATCAAACCAAATGAGCAAAGGATGCTGTTAGAAGCTATGGAATATGCCCAGGCATCCCCTTCCATATCTCAGGCACAGCGGATCAAGAAACTCAGTCAGAGGAATAAGCTTACACTTGAAGCTATGCAGAATATCTTGAGTGAAGTTAAGAAGGGAGATCTGGAAAGAGTTGCCTTTAAGTCAGGACAGCTTCGAAAGTTCTTCCCAAGAGACTGGACAGTAGATCAGATGAAACAGGAAATCCTGAAAATCTTAAATGAGCATATGGAACAGGAATATAAAAATCACGAGTTAACTGGAGGAAAAGCAAATGTGTAAGGTGATTGCAATTACAAATCAAAAGGGTGGTGTTGGAAAGACAACGACTGCAGTGAATTTAGGAATAGGGTTGGCAAAGGAAGGGAAGAAAGTGCTTCTGATCGATGCAGATCCACAGGGAAGCCTGACTGCCAGTCTTGGATTCGGACAGCCGGATGAAATTGATGTAACATTGGCTACCATCATGACAAAGATTATGCATGAGGAAACATTTAATACTGTCGATGGAATCTTACATCACGAGGAAGGTGTAGATATTCTTCCTGGAAACATCGAATTATCAGTAATGGAACTTACCATGGCCAATGTCATGAGCCGCGAAATGATCATGAAGGAATATGTGGAAGCACAGAGAGAACAGTATGACTACATTATTATCGATTGCATGCCTTCCCTTGGAACCATGACGATAAATGCTTTGGTATCTTCTGATCTGGTTTTGATTCCGGTTCAGGCTGCATATCTCCCAGTTCTTGGTCTTCAGCAACTGATCCGTACAATTTCAATGGTAAAAAAACGTCTGAATAAGAAGCTTCGTATCGGAGGAATTGTTCTGACTATGGTAGATAAGAGAACAAATTATGCCAAAGATATCATGGAAAGTGTGAGAAAGACTTATGAAGGAATCCTTCCAGTATATGAAAGTGTGATTCCTATTTCTATTAAGGCTGCAGAGTCCAGTGCTGTGGGAATCAGCGTATACACTCACGCAAACAACTGCAAAGTATCCGATGCATATAGAGAATTAACAAAGGAGGTTCTGTACGATGAAGAAGCTTAGACCGGGAGAAATGGTTCAGATCAAAACTGTAGAAGAATTACTTGGAGTAGTAAATGAAGAGTCCGCAATGGACATTGAGATTTATAAGATCAGTAGTTTCAAGGGACATCCGTTTAAGGTAATAGATGATGATAAGATGCTGGAGCTGGTGGAAAGCATCAAAGCTAATGGAGTGTTATCACCGGTTCTTCTTCGTCCTTGTGGAAATGATCTATATGAAATGGTATCCGGTCATCGCAGATTACATGCTGCCAAACTGGCTGGACTTACTGCCATTCCTTCTATTATTAGAGAGATGACAGATGATGAAGCTACGATTGCTATGGTCGATGCCAATATACAGAGGGAGGAGCTGCTTCCGAGTGAGAAGGCATGGGCGTTTAAAATGAAGATGCAAGCCATGAAAAATCAAGGAGCTAGATCTGATTTGAGTAGTGACCCAACTTCCACCCAAATTGGGTGGAAGTCAGAGACAGCTGTGTTAATTGGAGAACAAGTTGGAGAAAGTAAAAATCAAGTACGTAGATATATTCGACTTACAGAATTGATTCCAGAACTTCTCGATTTGGTAGATGCCAAGAGATTAAACTTCACGGTTGCTGTTGATGTTTCTTATATAGATAAGGAAATTCAAGGCTGGCTGAATGAATACATTCATGATAATGGTCCAGTGAAAGCAAATCAGATTGCTGCTCTTAGAGAAGCAATTGCCACCGGCCCTATGACTCAGATGAAGATGATTATGATCCTGAATGATACTCAGCCAGGAAAGAAACCTTCTGGTAAATTCACTATTCCGGATAAGAAGCTTCGTGAGTACTTCCCGAAAGAGTATTCTATCGATGAGATGAGAAGTGTCATTTTCGCACTTCTGGATCAATGGAAGAACGGAGGTGGCAACGGTGAAATTTGATTACTACTATGGATCACAGGCGGAGCAATTCAGTTTCATACGAATACCAAGAGCCATGCTTACAGATGAAGCATTCGCATCATTATCATTGCAGGCCAAAGTACTTTTTAGTGTATTCCTTGATCGCATGAGCATATCCATGAGAAATGGCTGGTTTGATGAAAAGAATCGTGTATTTATCATCTATCAGATATCAGAAATACAGGAGGATCTGGGATTCTCCAAGCGTAAAGCAATGGATTACCTGGCTGAACTTGAGAAGTTTGGCCTGGTAGAAAAGAAGAAAAGAGGCTTTGGCCTTCCTAATGTTTTGTACATCAAAAACTTCCTGATCCAGAGAGATTACTCCAGAAGTATCGAAATGGGAACTTATGATACAAAACAATCTGGAACAAGAAGTGCAGAAATCGATACTTCTGAGGTGCGAATTCGTGACCTTAGAGGTGTCGGAATGGTGACTTCAGAGGTGCGCAAGTCGATACCTCAAGAGGTACAGAAAATGGGACCTCTAAAGAATTATATTAATAATAATCAGACTAATATGAGTAATACCGAATCGAATCATATCATATCTGCAGAGACAGATGATCCGATGAGATCCGATGAAGATTTGATGGAACGAGTAAATGCTTATGAAAATCTGATTAAGGAAAATATCAACTATGATGATTTGCTGATGGCTCACAAGTATGATGTGGAGATGATCAACGGGATAGTTCAGCTGATTCTTGAAGTTGTTGTATCTGAGAGTAGCAGTATACTGGTTGCCAGTGAAAGATATCCGGCGGCATTGGTAAAGTCTAAACTGCTTAAACTGAATTATTCTCACATTGAGTATGTGCTGGAATGTCTGCATAAGAATACGACTAAGGTGCAGAATATCAAAAAATATTTGTTGGCAGCTCTGTTCAATGCTCCGTCAACAATGGATGGATATTATCAGGCAGAAGTAAATCATGATATGCCACAGTTTGCAGCGAATCACTGAGAAGGGAGGATATTATGTTTGTATTGAAATTGTTAGGAAAAGTGTTATTGATACCGGTGTGGATCTTGGTTGCAATCGCATGGATCTTTGTCAAAGCAGTGGTTTCAATCTATAGCTTTGCAAGAGGATTCGTAGTGTTTGGATTAGGGGCACTAGTTATTGGGACATTAATCTGTTATAACGACTGGAAACAGGTGTTGTTTCTGATATGTCTGTATGGAGCAACATTTACGGTATTGTGTGCAGGTGTTTTCATAGAAGTGGGGTTAGAAAGTATTAGAACAGTGGTGGGAGGAATAATTATAGAGTAATCCATTGATCCTATGATGGAGGTGAGAGAAATCTTGCCTCCTTTTTTGCTTTGATGCACAAATAATTGACATCATCTTGCTAAAACAGTAGTCAACCTAACGAAAACGTGATATATTAGAAAAAGAATGGCATAATGTAAATTAGGGAGGATTTGGTATGGCCGTTACTTACAAAAAATTGTGGAAATTATTAATAGATAAACTCAAACTTCGCACTTGAAAAAATGCCTGTGCACCTTGAAAATTCAATAAAAACTGGCAATAAAATAGCATGAAACCATCTGGTTTGGTATAATTGAGTTGTCCAAAAACAATTAAAACC
>Ga0129308_1003055_pt1 | contig 12817 bp, 13 predicted proteins | sample L827metagenome_FD_94440 | JGI IMG/M metagenome (GOLD analysis project Ga0129308, IMG submission 94440) | Ring-tailed lemur group fecal microbial communities from Wisconsin, USA - L827 metagenome | ecosystem: Host-associated > Mammals > Digestive system > Large intestine > Fecal | place: USA...
GACAGTCAGCTTGTTTTGGGTTACCAGTATTTTAAGGTATATGACAATTCGGTGCCTGAGTATATTGTTCAGGTTAAGGGAGAGGATGAGGAAAGCTACCGCATAGGTAAAATTACAGCTTTCCAGATTCAGAGCCTTCTTGTAGCTTACAAAGAGCGCTATGACAAGGACAACTTTATTAAGAACCTTCTTCTTGACAACCTTCTTCTTGTTGATATTTACAGCAGGGCAAAGAAGCTTCATATTGAAAACAATGTAAGAAGAATTGTTTACCTTATTGAAACAAACATTGATAAGGATATGAACATTGTTGAGATGGTAAGAAATATATTCCCGTCAAAAACAAAAGACTTTGTTACGGCTGTTGACGAGCACTGCATAATTTTTGTTAAAGAGCTGCGTGATAAGGAAACAATGGAAGAGGTTGAAAAGATTGCCAAAACAATAGCCGATACTCTTGCGGCTGAAACAGGCACAAAGGTATTCATTTCTATCGGCACTGCCGTAAACGACCTTAAGGACGTTTCACGTTCCTACAAAGAGGCTAAAATGGCAATAGAGGTAGGCAGAATATTTGACAGCGAAAAGAACATAGTAAACTATGAACAGCTTGGAATAGGACGCCTTATATATCAGCTTCCTATACCGCTTTGCAGAATGTTTATCAAGGAAGTTCTTCACGGCCTTACAATAGACGACTTTGATGAGGAAACTCTTGCAACCGTAAGCAAATTCTTTGAAAACAACCTTAATGTATCTGAAACATCAAGACAGCTTTACATACACAGAAATACCCTTGTGTACAGGCTTGATAAGCTTCAGAAGATGACAGGTCTTGATTTGAGAAACTTTGATGACGCCATCATATTTAAGATTACGCTTATGGTAAGCAAATATATGCTTTTTATGGAAAAAATGACATACTGATATAAGCTGCGGTGCCCGTTAATATTTGTTAAACAAATATGCAACAGGCACTTGTCTGCGTTTATATCAGCCGGAAAGGAAGTATTCGATGCTCAGAATCGAAAATGTTACAAAGGTTTATCCCAACGGTTCAGAGGGCGTAAAAAACGTATCCATAAGAATTGGGAAGGGCGAATTTGTGTTTTTTATAGGCTCAAGCGGAAGCGGAAAGTCTACGCTTATTAAGCTGCTTATGAAGGAGCTTAACCCCACAAAGGGACGTATTGTTATAAACGGTATTAACACTACCGATATGAAAAGAAGCCAGATACCGTATTTAAGAAGAAACTTAGGCATAGTGTTTCAGGATTTCAGACTGCTGCCAAACAAAACCGTTTATGAAAACGTGGCTTTTGCAATGCAGGTTATAGAAGCGCCGAGAAAGCAGATAAGAAGAAATGTGCCTACCGTGCTTTCTCTTGTTGGTCTTTCACATAAGGCAAAGGCTTATCCAAACCAGCTTTCGGGCGGCGAGCAGCAGAGAACGGCTTTGGCAAGGGCTATTGTAAACAATCCGCCTATACTTATTGCGGACGAGCCTACGGGAAATCTTGACCCTGATACAGCGTGGGAAATTATGCAGCTGCTTGACGAAATAAACAAGCGCGGAACAACAGTTGTTGTTGCAACCCATGCCAAGGATTTGGTTGATGTTATGCAGAAAAGAGTTGTAACACTTAAAAACGGTCATATAATAAGAGATGTTGAAAAAGGTGGTTATAGTGATGAGGCCTAGTTCTATAAGATATTACTTAAAAGAAGGCTTCACGGGCCTTTTGAAAAACAGACTTATGACGGTGGCTTCCATAGCTACGGTAGCCGCGTGTATTTTTATTATAAGCCTAAGCGTATGTATTATACAAAACCTTAATACAGCGCTTAAGCAGATAGAGGATAATATCGGCATTGCGGTTTTCCTTCAGGACGACCTTACCAGTGACGATGTAAGCAGGCTGAGAGATGAAATGCTTGATATAGACCATGTTACAATGGTTACATATATTTCTCCGTCAGACGCATTGGAAAGCATAAAGGACCAGTGGGATGCGGCTGACATATTGGAGGGCTTTGAGGGAGAGAACAATCCTCTTTCACATACCTTTGAAATAGAAATTGAAGGCATTGAGTATCAGGATCAGGTGCTTAATGATCTTTCAAATATATCCGGCGTAAGAAATATAAGACATGCCAAAACGGAAACCGATGTTTTGCTTAAAATAAACAAAATAATGGGTATTGTGGGAATAATTATAATAGCCATACTTGCGGTTATTTCGGTTGTAATAATTATGAACACAATTAAAATTTCGGTTTATACAAGAAAAAATGAAATTAATATTATGAAGTATGTAGGCGCCACAGACTGGTTTATACGATGGCCGTTTATAATAGAGGGCATCATGATAGGCCTTATAGGTGCGGCAATACCTATGGTTATAAGCTGGCCGGTATACAACAGCATTATAAGCGCGCTGTATGAATATATGCCTGTTATAAAAAATATGGCAACTCTGCTTACGGGCTATCAGCTGTTTTCAAAGCTTATACCTTTGTCGCTTTTGGCAGGCATTATGCTTGGCGTTTTGGGCAGCGTATCGTCAATACGCAAGTATCTGAGAGTATAATTGTTGTTCTTATAAGCTGTGTTTAAACACAGCTTATTTTTTACATTTTATTAAAAAAATATTGGCGAAATATGTGTATAATTGATTTTGTAAAAAGTAATAAGGCATGCTTTAAAAAATAAAATATAATGTTAGAAAGTTCGGCAGGTGTTTAATATGAACAAAAAGGTTTTTGTTGGCGGAGTTGCCACGGGAGTAATATCCTCCGTAGTTGCGGTTTCGGCACTTAACATTGTGGCAAATGCCTCGGTATTTTCCCAAAACAGCTTTACCATGGACGATAAAATTTCATATATAAGCTCACTTATAGACAAATATTATGTTGACGAGTACGAAAAAGCTGACCTTGAGGACGGAGTTTATCACGGCTTGGTGGAAGGCCTTGGCGATCCATATTCAAGCTATTTTTCACAGGAAGAGCTGGCAGGCTTTATGGAAAACACCAACGGTTCTTTTTACGGCATAGGCGTAAATATTCAGTATAATGAGGAAACAGGCAGGCTGCTTGTAATAAGCCCTATTGCCGGCAGTCCGGCGGAAAAGGCGGGAATACTTCCAGGAGATTACATTTACAAGGTAAACGGACAGGATATAACAGGCATGGATTCCGACGCCTCCATAAGCCTTATACGCGGTGAAGAGGGAACAACGGTAAGCCTTACGCTTCTGCGTGACGGAAAAGAGGTTGTAATTGACGTTGAAAGGGCTGAAATAGACCTTGAAAGCGTGGCGTCAATGGTTTTGGAGGACAACATAGGCTATATTTACATAAGCGGCTTTAAAAACAACACATATGACCAGTTTGCCGAAAATTATAATGAGTTGAGAAGCCAAAACATAAAGGGACTTATTATTGACGTAAGGGATAACCCCGGCGGCATGCTTAACATAGTGGAAAAAATTGCCGACATGCTTATTCCCGAGGGAAATATTGTGTATACCATAGACAAAAACGGCAACAGAGAGGACTGCACATCTGACGCCGCATGCATAGACATTCCTTTGGCTGTGCTTGTAAACGGCAACAGCGCCAGTGCGTCGGAAATTTTGGCTGGAGCTGTGCAGGACAGCGGCACAGGCGTGCTTGTGGGCTCGCAGACATACGGCAAGGGCTGTGTTCAGAATTTATATAAGCTTCCTGACGGATCGGGAGTTAAAATTACAATTCAGAAATATTATACTCCAAAGGGCGTTTGTATTCAGGGAACGGGAATAACACCTGACTATGTGGTTGAGGATAACCCTGACTATATGAGTGTTCTTATGATAGCCGAGGGAGAAGATGAACAGCTGAATAAGGCTGTTGAGGTTATAAAGGAAAAAATAAAATAATCAATAAAAAGCAGGCTGACATTAAAAAACAGTCTGCTTTTAGTTTTGCATAAAATTAGGACGAAAAAATTGGAGATTTTTACACTTTACATTGCGAAAATGAAGATAAAGGTAACAAAAAAACTGTTTAAAGCGAAAATTCAGCACTTTACATTGACGAAGTTATCCATTTGTAGTATTATAATTACTAATTGAAACACCTTATTAAATTTATTAATTAAACGTATTAAAAAAATCGTTTAAACAAAAAAGGGAGAGTGTATTATGAAAAAGTTTTCAAAAGTATTAGCTTGTGTATTGGCAGGAGCAATGGCGTTTTCTCTTGCGGCATGCGGAGGTTCATCTTCGTCATCTTCTTCAGCTTCGGCAAGCGCTTCTGCGGCAGCTTCAGCTGAAACATCGGCAGATGCGGCAGATGATACAGTTTATAAAATAGGCGTACTTCAGCTCACACAGCATGCGGCTCTTGATGCTTCAAACGAAGGCTTCTTTGCAGCCCTTGATGATTTGGGCATTAAATATGAGGCAGACCAGCAGAATGCTGCAGGCGAGCAGTCAACATGCCAGACAATAGCAGAAAAATTTGCAAATGACGGCAAAGACCTTATTTTTGCCATAGCTACACCGGCAGCACAGGCTGTTGCAGGCGTTATTACAGATGTTCCTATTGTTGTAACAGCAGTTACAGACCCGGCTGCTTCAGGTCTTGTAGACTCTAACGACGCACCTGGCGGAAATGTAACAGGTACATCAGACCTTACACCTGTTAAGGAGCAGATTGAGCTTCTTCAGAAAATACTTCCTGATGCTAAAAAGGTTGGCATTCTCTACTGCTCAGCAGAGGCTAACTCAATTCTTCAGGCAGACATGGCAAAGGAAGCCTGCGATGCTGCAGGTCTTGAATATGCTGATTATACAGTTTCAAACTCAAATGAAATTCAGTCAGTTGTAGAATCTATGGTAGGCAAGGTAGACGCTATCTACTCACCAACCGACAATATGATAGCAGCAGGTATGTCAACGGTTGCAATGGTTGCAAACGACAACGGAATACCTACAATCTGCGGCGAAGAGGGTATGGTAGATGCAGGCGGTCTTGCTACATACGGCATCAACTATTATGAGCTTGGTTACCTTGCAGGTCAGCAGGCAGCTGAAATACTTACAGGAAACGCAGACCCTGCAACAACACCTATAGGCTACCTTTCAGCTGATGAATGTACACTTGCTGTAAATGAAGAAACAGCAGCAACTCTTGACATCGATATTTCAACACTTAAATAAAAATTAATTTTTGCCTGCCCCGGGCGTTTTGTCCGGGGCTTATTTGTCAGTCTGGGGAATTTCAGACGGGGATAGATTTTGTGCAGTCTGTCCGCTATATTTACTTTTGACAGGAGGATTTTTTAAATGAGCGGTTTGTACGGTGCTTTGATGGGAGCCGTTGCCCAGGGTGTTTTGTGGGGAATAATGGTTCTTGGTGTTTACATAACCTTCAGGCTTTTGAACATTGCCGATATGACAGTTGACGGAAGCTTTGCTTTGGGCGGCTGTGTATGCGCCATGCTTATAGTAAACCATGGTGTAAATCCATATCTGGCGGTTTTGGTTGCCATATGCGCAGGCTTAATTGCCGGTGCCGTAACAGGCATTTTGCATACGGTTTTTGAAATACCGGCTATACTTGCCGGAATACTTACGCAGATTTCCCTTTGGTCAATCAATCTGCGTATAATGGGCGGCAAAAGCAATGTTCCGTTGCTTAAATCAGAAACAATTATTTCTCAGCTTGTGGGAAAGCTTGGCACTCCGAATTCAATCGGTTCGCTTATAATAGGTGTTATTATAGTTCTTATAGTTGTTATGCTTTTATACTGGTTCTTCGGAACTGAAATAGGCAGTGCCCTCAGAGCCACAGGAAATAATGAGGATATGATTCGTGCCCTTGGCGTTGATATTAGAAAGACAAAGCTTCTTGCCCTTATGGTAAGCAACGCCCTTGTTGCTCTTTCAGGCGCCCTCGTGTGCCAGAGCCAGAAATACGGCGATGTAAGCATGGGTACAGGTGCCATCGTTATAGGTCTTGCGGCCATAGTTATAGGCGAGGTGCTTTTGGGCAGGCTTCGTCCTTTCTACGGAAAGCTGCTTGCGGTTGTAGTGGGCAGTGTTGTTTACTTCATTATCCGAGCAATAGTTCTTCAGCTTGGTATGAACCCGAACGACATGAAGCTGCTTTCGGCTATTATAGTTGCCCTTGCCCTGTGCATACCTGAGGCAATGAAAAAAGCCAAAATTAAAAGAGATTACAGGGAAGGAGATGACGAATAATGCTTACACTTACAAATGTTAGAAAAACCTTTAACAAGGGAACAATAAACGAGAAAAAAGCTTTAAACGGCATTAATCTTCATCTTGACCCGGGGGATTTTGTTACTATTATAGGCGGCAACGGTGCAGGAAAATCTACAACGCTTAATATGATAGCCGGCGTTTATCCCATTGACAGCGGAAAGGTTATTATAAACGGAGTAAACGTATCTCAGGCGCCTGAATATGCCAGAGCGAAATATATAGGCCGTGTATTTCAGGACCCTATGAGGGGCACGGCGGCAGGCATGGAAATTGTGGAAAACCTTGCCCTTGCGTACCGCAGAGGCGAAAAAAGGGGTCTTGGCTGGGGAGTAACAGCCAAGGAAAAGGAAATTTACCATGACCAGCTTAAGCGCCTTGGTCTTGGTCTTGAGGACAGAATGACAAGCAAGGTTGGTCTTCTTTCGGGCGGACAAAGACAGGCACTTACACTTCTTATGGCAACCCTTAAAAAGCCCGAGCTGCTTCTTTTGGACGAGCATACGGCGGCTCTTGACCCAAAAACAGCAAGCAAGGTGCTTTCACTTACGGAAGAAATTATTTCCGAGCAGAACCTTACGGCACTTATGGTAACCCATAATATGAAGGACGCCATTCAGATAGGCAACCGCCTTATTATGATGCATGAGGGCAGAATAATATATGACGTTAAGGGCGAGGAAAAGAAAAAGCTTACCATAGAGGATCTTCTTCATAAGTTTGAAGAGGTAAGCGGCGAGGAATTTGCCAACGACAGAATGATGCTTGCAAAATAAAATATGACAGACGGCATTATAATTTGGTGCCGCCTGTTTTTTTATTTGAAATATTTATTATGTAAATATTTTTTTGAATTTTGACGTTTATATTCAGGTAGACTAAAACCAATATTTTTGGTATCATAATATAGTTAATGTATATTGATTTAAAAAACAATACAGTCGGAAGGAGTCTTTTATGAACTCATCACTTATTATATTTCTGCTTCAGATACCATGCGCCATATTTGCCACAACAATACACGAATTTGCAAGGGCGGCAACATCAACAATTTTAGGCGATAAAAAGCCTAAAAATGACGGAAGGCTTACTCTTAACCCTGCAAAGCATTTTGAGCCCATAGGCTTTATACTTACATGGACTACGGGCTTTGGCTGGGGCAAGCCTGTTGAAACAAGTCAGCTTTTTTACAAAAACAGAAAGCAGGGCGTGCTTATAACAGCAATAGTGCCTTCTCTTGTAAACATAGCCATGGCGTTTGTTTTTTCAATTATTTTAAAGGCAACCCATATAAACAACATTTTTTTGTCATACATTCTCATAGGTCTTGTAAGGTTCAATGTTTCGCTGGCAATTTACAACATTGTTCCCGTAACGCCTATGGACGGAATAAAGGTGCTTTCGGTTATAATGCCGGCAAACACATATTTTAAATATATTCAGTATGAAAAGCTTATACAGATGCTGTTTCTGCTGTTCCTTTTCTTGGGATACACAGATGTTATATTCAGCCCTATAATAAGCTTTGTAACGGCGGCAATACTTTGAGAGGAAAATGAATTTGAGTGAAACGGTAACTCTTAAGCTTGAAAATTTTGAAGGCCCCATAGGTCTTTTGTATCATCTTATAGAAAAAAACAAAATAGATATTTACGACATTCCCATTGCTGAAATAACAAGGCAGTATATGGAGGTGCTGAACGACGCCAAAAGAAGAAATATGGAAATTATGAGTGAATTTCTTATTATGGCGGCATCTCTTTTGGAAATTAAATCACGTCTGCTGCTTCCTAAGCCTAAAAATGAAGCCGAAGAGGAGGAAGAGGACCCGAGGGAAGAGCTTATAAGAAAGCTTGTTGAATACAAAAAATTTAAGGAGGCTGCCGAGGAGCTTAAGGAAAGGGAAGAAAAGGCGGCATACACTGTTTTTAAAAAGCCCGACTCCTCACTGGCAATGTTTAAGGAAGAGGAAAAACAGGAGATTGACGAAATTTTAAAGGGAATTACCTTTAACGACCTTGTTAATGCCTACGAAGAGGTTATGCGCAGAAAAGAGCTTAAAACCGACAGGGTAAGAAGCAGTTTCCGTTCAGTTAAGCCTGACGAATTTACAATAGGCGAAAAAATAGACTATATAAACGATATGCTTGCGGTTACGCCGAGGGTAAGCTTTTGGCAGATTTTCAGAAACGATACGTCAAAGGCGGAGATTGTGGTAACCTTTATGGCGCTGCTTGAGCTTATAAAAAGCCATGCTGCCGGAATAAGCCAAAATGAAATATTCGGTGAAATTATAATAACTAAAATTAACGGAAGTGATAATTATGAAGCTGTCTGAGCTTGAGGCAGTTGTGGAAAGCATACTGTTTGTTTCGGGCGAGGCGGTGGAGCTGGCGGTTATAGCCGACGCCATTGAAATGGACAAGGCAACAACAAAGGCCATAATACGTTCCCTTGCTGATAAATATGAGGAAGAAAAACGCGGAATAAGAATTGTGGAGCTTGAAGGCGCATATCAGATGTGTACGGCGCCACAGTGCTTTGAATTTATAAGAAGCATATACAAAACCACAAGGCGTCAGGGGCTTACACAGTCTTTGCTGGAAACACTTGCCATTGTGGCGTACAAACAACCTATAACAAAGGCAATGATAGAGGAAATAAGAGGGGTAAGCGCCGAGCATGCCGTAAACAAGCTGCTTGAAAAGGGGCTTATATGCGAGGTGGGCAGGCTGGATACGCCTGGCAGACCCATTACCTTTGGCACAACAAAGGATTTTCTCAGATATTTCGGCTTTTCGTCAACCAATGAATTGCCTGAAATTGAGGAAAGCAGTATTGATGAGCTGCTTGAAAACGAAGATTATGAAAAAGGGCAGGAACCTTGATAAAAAAGAGGTTTCTGCTTTTTTATTGCATGCAGCTTTGTTTTAAAATGTTATGTTTAAAAATGTTTAAACATAACAACAATATATGTTTGTTTTTATAGATAATTTATTTTAAAACTGATTTATATATATGCAAAGCAACTAAAAAATGAGATTAAATTTATAATAATTGCCTTAAAAACGGGAAACAATAAACATTGATTTAGTATATTTTGTATTTCAAAAATTTGTAGGATGATTTTTTGCGTTTAGACAAAGGTTAGAATGTACATATAAACAAGCCGTTTTTCAAAAAAGTTTGCGGATTTTTTTGAGAAGGTTTTCGTTGCTTTTTTTGTTTAAAGCATATTATAATGTCGAGGGTCAATTAAGGAATATTTAGATATTATGACATATTGGGAGGATTTTTTAAATGTACGACTATTTGCTTTTATTGGCGCTTATTATGCTTTCAACAAAAATATTCGGTCTTATTACTGAAAAGGTGCATCTGCCTCAGGTAGTTGGAGCCCTTATAGCCGGTATCGTTTTGGGACCAAGCTGCATAGGCATACTGCACGAAACTGATTTCCTTGTTAAAACATCTGAAATAGGCGTTATAATGCTTATGTTTATAGCCGGCCTTGACACTGATATAGAGGAGCTTAAGAAAACAGGCTTTATGAGCTTTATTATTGCGCTTATGGGCGTTTTTGTTCCTTTAATTGTGTGTGCAGCTGTTCACTATTTATTTTACGGCGGAATGCCAAATTCAATCGGACTTATAGAATCTGTATTTGTGGGTGTTATTTTTTCTGCAACATCTGTAAGCATTACAGTTGAAACACTTAACGAAATGGGAAAGCTGAAAAGCAGAATAGGAACCACAATAATAGGCGCAGCGCTTATTGACGATATTATAGGCATTGTTATTTTGTCGGTTGTAACAGGCTTTGGCGGTTCAGGCTCAAACCCGGCAATGGTAGTTGTTAAGATACTTGAATTTTTTGTATTTACAGGAATTGTTGGCTTTATTACCTACAAAATATTTAAAATGCTTGACCATGACCATGCGCAAAGCAGACGAGTTGCAGTTTGGGGTCTTGCTTTCTGTTTCCTTTTAAGCTATGCGGCAGAAACCTTCTTTGGCGTGGCAGATATTACAGGAGCATATTTCGCAGGCGTTATTCTCTGCAACATAACAAAAACAAGAAAAGAGCTTGCAAGAAAGATGACAGTTGCCTCATATATAATTTTTTCACCGGTGTTCTTTGCAAGCGTAGGCATAAAAACGGATATTTCCGGCGTAACAACAGAAATTCTTCTGTTTGCAGTAGTTCTGCTTGCAGCGGCAGTTCTTACAAAAATTATCGGCTGTTCCTTTGCGGCTAAAATATGCGGTTTAAACAAAAACGAAGCCCTCAGCGTAGGCGTTGGCATGGTGGCAAGAGGCGAGGTTGCCCTTATGGTAGCGCAGAAGGGCATAAACGCGGGTCTTATAGACGGAAAAATATTCCCGGCAATAGTTCTTGTTGTTGTATGTGCGGCGCTTGTTACGCCTATACTGCTTAAACTGGTAATGAGCGGAAAAAATGAGTCAACAGCTGTTGAAACAGCATAACAGTTAAAAATAGATATAAACAGATGTGTATTATTGTAAAGAAAAAATATGCATCTGTTTTTTTATTTGAATTATATATACAATATTTATAAAATTTTTTGTACAGTTTTTACAAAATCTAATTTTAAACCTATGCAAACAGCCTTAAAAGCGGGCTTGGGAATTTGCTTAAGCAAAAAAATGACGGAAAAAATTGCGGAAAAGTTAAAATAAAACTAAAAATCACGGAAAAATTTATATATTAACAAAAAAACACCTCAATTATTTTGGAAAGTTTTTATTGTGTAAAAATGTTGAATTTCTTTAAATCAGTGCTATAATGTAAAAGCTCAAAAGAAAAGGAAATATTTAGAATGAAATAATAACTTAATTTTAGAGGTGATTTTAATGTATGATTATTTGCTTATATTGGCATTGATATTGTTGTTTACAAAAATATTCGGTCTGCTTACTGAAAAGGTTCATCTTCCTCAGGTGCTTGGCGCACTTACGGCAGGCATACTTCTTGGACCAAGCGGAATAGGAGTTCTGCATGAAACAGATTTTCTTGTTAAAACATCTGAAATAGGCGTTATACTGCTTATGTTTATAGCAGGTATCGACACAGATTTGAACGAGCTTAAAAGCACAGGCAAGGCAAGCTTTGTTACGGCAATTTTAGGCGTTATTTTCCCTATATTGATGTGCGGAGGTGTTTACTGGGCATTTTATGAGGATATGCTTAGCTATGACGCTTTGATAAAGGCTCTTTTTGTGGGTGTTGTTTTTGCCGCAACCTCTGTAAGCATTACTCTTGAAACCCTTAATGAAATGGGTCAGGCAAAAAGCAGAATAGGAAACACAATTATGGGTGCGGCTATAATTGACGATATTGTGGGTATTATAGTTCTTTCCGCCGTAATAGGAATGAGCGGCGAGGGCGGCAGCATAGGCACTGTGCTTATTAAAATTGTTGAATTTTTCATATTTACTGCATTTGTGGGCTTAATTGTTCATTTTATATTTAAAAGGCTTGACAAAGAACACGCAAAAAGCAGACGAGTTGCCGTGTGGGCAGTTTCCTTCTGTTTCTTTATGAGTTATGCCGCAGAAACCTTCTTTGGTGTTGCCGATATAACAGGCGCATATTTTGCGGGTCTTATTCTCTGCAACATTGCCAAAACAAAAAGTGTGCTTAACAAAAAGCTTACGGTTGTATCTTACGTAATTTTTTCACCCGTATTTTTTGCCGGAATAGGCATCAAAACAGACTTAAGCGGACTTACAACAGGGCTGCTTGTATTTTCGGCGGTGCTTTTTGCGGCGGCTGTTATATCCAAAATTGTGGGCTGCGGCTTGGGTGCAAAAATGTTCGGCCTTGAAAACAAAGAAGCCCTCAGCGTTGGCGCAGGCATGGTTGCCAGGGGCGAGGTGGCATTTATGGTTGCCCAAAAGGGCATAGACGCAGGCTTTATAGAGGCGGAAATATTCCCGGCAATAGTGCTTGTTGTTCTGCTTGTAACAATGATAACGCCTGTTCTGCTTAAATTTGTGATTGCTGAGGGAAAGCAAAAGCATGCCAATATAAAGCACGGCGCAATAGCCGAAAACTGAAAAAACATTATTGCTAAAGACTGCGTTTTTATAAATGCGGTCTTTTTATATATTTTAAATGTAGAAATTGAGGATGCATTATTGTTATAAATGCATGTTTAAAATATGAATTTAATGTTATAAAATAAATAATATTACATATTTGGAGGGGTAAAATGTATACTTGTGTTAAATTGAAAGAAAAAGATACCGTTGCTACGGTTACCAAGGCAATAAAAAAAGGCGAAATAGTTGAGTATCGTTTTGGCGACAATACATATTTTTTAAAGGCTGCCGAGGATATACCCGTTTATCATAAAATAGCTTTGCAGAATATGGAAAAGGGCAGTGTTGTATATAAATACGGCTGCAAAATAGGCTATGCCCTTAAGGATATAAAAACAGGCGAGCATGTGCATACATCAAACCTTGACAGCAAAATGGAATAATTGGGAGGAACAAAATGAAATTTAAAGGATACAGAA
>Ga0129308_1003056_pt1 | contig 12813 bp, 14 predicted proteins | sample L827metagenome_FD_94440 | JGI IMG/M metagenome (GOLD analysis project Ga0129308, IMG submission 94440) | Ring-tailed lemur group fecal microbial communities from Wisconsin, USA - L827 metagenome | ecosystem: Host-associated > Mammals > Digestive system > Large intestine > Fecal | place: USA...
AGATTTTCCGGGAACCGGTTTGATACCGGATACTGCGATCACGCTTTTGTCAGCGCATCATGGACCATGCCGGATCAGAAGGAGGATTTGCTGGGCGCTTACACAAAGCTGCTGGATTCGCAGGGAAAAAGCGTCATGGCCTCCAAACTGGTTCCGGGAATCCGGTTTATGACTTCGGACACCGGCGTGGCGTCGGCTAAGGTTTCAGCGCTGCTGGTCAGCGGTCCCCATCCGATCCACATCGGCGGCTGTGTCGCAGTCGATCACCGGCATCAGTCAAAGGTATCGGATTTTGAATCGGCGCTGGATCAGCTGTTCGCCCAGTTTGGAGACAGCATCGCCAGGCTGCAAAGACTGCTGGAAATCCCGCTGGATTATCCGGTTAATGCCATGACCAGAGTGTGCAAAAAACTGAGTCTTCCCAAGAAAGCGGCGGTAGAAGCCATCTCCATGTATGAAATGGCGTATGGCGGCGGGCCGGCGACAGCCCATGACGTTTTTCTTGCCATGCAGGAGATCCCGTTCATTCTCAAGACTGAGAATACGCTGACGAGCAAGCTGCTTTTGGTGGAGGAGAACATGGCGCGGGCGCTCACCTTGAAGTGGAGCGACTACGATCTGGCAAAGGCGGTGAGTTACTGATGGCAGCACCGATTATTCTTTGCGATACGGCAGGCATGAGCAATGACCGCTGGCTGGAATGCCGCGCCCATGGACCCAAAGGAGATATTCCCTATACAGTTGGCGGCAGCGATGTGGCGGCTATTTTTGGCGTTTCCCCCTGGACCACGCCTTTGGAGCTGTGGATGATTAAAAAAGGGCGCATGAAGCCGAAGGAAAAATCCAATGCCAACCAGCTCACCATGGGGCATCTCTTAGAACCCATCGCAGCGTACTGGTACCAGCAGAAAACAGGCAATTCTGTTACCGATGATACGAACCTCTATCAGCACGCAGACCATCCCTATGCGCTTGCCAACTTTGACCGGCGCTTTACCCGTTCATCAGACGGAGAGCCGGGAATTCTGGAGTGTAAAAGCTGCACTTACCATAAGGCCGATGAATGGGCCGATGACGCCATCCCTCTTTACTACGAGTTTCAGCTGAGATTTTATCTTGCTGTGGCGGATGTCAATATCGGAGCGTTTTCGGCGGTCTGGGGAAATAACCCGGATAATGACCTGGCAATGCCGGGCATTGAGCGGGACAGAACCAAGGAAGAGATGATTTTCGAGCGGCTGGATGAATGGATCTGGAGTCTGGAACATGACAAGCCTCCCACAATGTCAGGAGTTGCTCCCAAGCTGGCGCTGGAATCCCTGGCAAGAGTTTATGGGGCAAGTCAGAAGGGACTTCCGACCATTGAATTCTCCACGAAGTATGAGCCGGCGCTGCGCAGGATCGCCCTGCTTCAGGGGAAAATCTCGGAGTGCAATTCCGAGATCAAAAAATACGAAAAGGAGATTGAAGCACACAGTGTGCGAATTGCCGAAGTGATGAAGGAGCATGAGCATGGCGTCCTGGCGACAACCAGCGACAGGCTCCTGATTGATTTCGTCACCAGAACAACAAGACGGCCCGATTCCAAGGCTTTGAAGGAGAAGTATCCTACGGTTTATTCGGATGTGTTGAAAGCCTCCGAGAGCCGCAAGGTCAAGGTTTCGGTTCAGCCGGTTTAAGAAAGGAAATGCGTATGGAAACTATGTATCACAACAACTGGGAACAGGAGCTGGCTTATCAGTTCCTTGTCAATGACAGATGCCGGAAAAAGGCGTATATCTGCTCTCCGCTCAGCGCCGATCAGGATGACCGCTTCGTGGAAAATATGCGTACCGCAAGGGCGTATATGTATTACGCCATGAAGAAAATGAACTTGAATGCGCGGGCGCCTCACGCTTATCTGCCGATGCTTCTGTGCGACCGTGTTCCTGCGGAGCGTGCATTGGGGCTGCAGTTCGGCCTCAGGCTGATGGAGAACTGCGACCTGATGCTGATTTGTGGCAACCGGATCAGCCGCGGGATGCGCGGAGAGATGGAGCAGGCCGTAAAGCTGGGGATTCCGATGAGCGTATTTGATGAAGACATTCTTCATGAGGTGCGGAAAATCGTTACACAGAGCGGAGGAGATAAACGAAGCGTCCATTTGGAACGGGAACACCCCGCCATGGCGTCGGATTCTCCTGTCGCTTTTTTGGAGCAGACGGTATCTTCATAAAAATCCCAAAGATTACAAGAAAGGAGTCAGAACATTGTTATGTCAATTTGAACGGCTGATTTACCCAAGCAGCAGTGCGGCGGACAACAGCAGCTTCATGATTGCGCTGTATCGCCCCTGCGAAAAGCTGAAAGACAGTGCGGGAAACATGGTGACGCAGGTGAAGGCAGTGGGATACTGCCTTCCCACCACCGGGAATCTGCGCTATGAAATGCAGGGGCATTGGAGCAAAAATCCGAAGCATGGCGTGCAGTTCGAGGTGGAGAGCTATGACGAGGTGATCGTCCCGACAAAAGAAGGGATTATCGCCTACCTCTCCTCCGGTCAGATCAAAGGAATCGGGCCGAAAACTGCGGAACGCATCTTTGACGCTTTTGGTCAGGACGCATTGAATGTGCTGGACCGGGAGCCGGAGCGTCTCCTGACGATTTCCGGGATCAGTGAAGGAAAGCTGAGAAAGATCTGCGATTCCTATCTGGCAAACCGGGGCGCCCGTGATGTGGTGGCATTTTTATCGCCTCACGGAATCACACCGAACCGGGCTGTCCGTCTGTATAAGGAATACGGGGAGCGCACCATGGAGATCGTGAAAAAGCACCCGTACCAGCTCTGTGAAATTGCCGGGATCGGCTTCAAAACAGCCGACCGCATTGCCATGAGCATGGGCTTCGACGCGCTTTCCACGGAACGTGTGGACGAAGGAATTTTATATACGCTGACCGACGCGGAGGGCAAAGGCCATCTCTGCATGGAAAAGCACAAGTTTTTGAAGGCGTGTCTGAAGGTATTGGACACGCCCCAGCTTTCGGAGGAGATGGTGGCAAACCGTGCCGCCAGGCTTCTTTACAGCGGACAACTGGTGTCCTATGAGGGATGCGTATACCGCAGCAAGACCGCCGCGGCGGAGGAACGGCTGGCGGATTGTATTTGCCGGCAGATGCAGTATCGGAAGGCACACACCTATGCGGATCTGGATGCAGAAATCGACAGGGAGGAATTCAGCCAGAAGGTAAGATTTGCGGAGGAACAGCGCCGGGCAATTAAAATGGCGCTGACAGAAGGGTTGCTTTTGATTACGGGCGGCCCCGGCACCGGGAAAACCCTGATTCAGCGGGCCATTCTGAACATCTATCACCGGAGAAACCCGGACAGGGAGATCTGCTGCTGTGCGCCTACCGGGCGCGCGGCCAGGCGGATGGAGCAGTCCACAGGCTTCCCTGCCTCTACGGTGCATAAGGCCCTTGGGCTGGTTGCCGGCGAGGACGGCAACTATGGGGAGCCGGAATCCGTGGATGCCGATTTGCTTCTGGTAGATGAGGTGTCCATGCTGGACATCTATCTGGCCGGGTATCTGTTTGATTCCGTCAAATACGGTGCGCAGGTGATTTTGGTTGGGGACGCCGATCAGCTTCCTTCCGTTGGACCGGGCGCGGTGCTCAGTGAAATGATTGTCAGCGGCTGCATTCCCGTTGTGAAGCTGGACAAGGTGTTCCGGCAAAATACGGGAAGCCGCATCGCCACCAATGCAAAGCTGATCCGCCATGGCAACCTCGGTCTGGAGTATGGGGACGATTTTCAGTTTGTGGAGTCCTCCAGTATTCCGGATTCGGCGGGGCTGATCGCCAGATTGTACCTGCAGGAGACTGCAAAATACGGCGTGGATAACGTGGCGCTTCTGACGCCCTACCGTCAGAAAACAGAAACCGGAGTCAACGCCCTGAATGAACGGCTGCGGGAGCTGGTCAATCCGCCGGACGGACGGAAACCGGAGGCCGCGCATGGAAAGAGAAGGTTCCGGTGCGGAGACAAGGTGATGCAGATCCGAAACCATGAGGATGTCAACAACGGCGATATCGGCTATATCCGAAAAATAACCGGGAGCCGGGATGATACCTCCGTTTTCGTTGATTTCGGAGACGGGCGGAAAACAGAGTACGATTCCAGTGAGCTGGAAATGTTGGATCTGGGCTACGCTTCGACGATCCACAAATCTCAGGGATCGGAGTACCGCTCCGTCATCATCAACCTGCAGTGCGCCCATTCCATCATGCTGACAAGGCCGCTTCTTTATACCGCCATTACCCGCGGAAAAGACCGGGTGATTATTGTGGGAGAGAAACGGGCGCTCTGTATTGCAATCAAAAAAACAGATACGGAAAAACGCGGCACCTGCCTGGCCAAGCGGCTGCAGGCGCTTAGCTGAACAGAAAGGGGATTTTTATTATGGCTACAATTTTAGACCAGTATCGTGAAAAACAGGCTGACATCCGTTCCAAGATCGCGGCGAACAGCCTTCTGCCGGAAGAACTGCTTCTCATGCAGGAGCTGAACTACCGCATCTGCGTTCTGGAAACCTTCCAGTCCTTCTGCAAATCGGCGCCAATCACCACGGATGTGAAGGCGATGGGATATCACTTTCAGATCGTGGACGCCTATGTGCGGTTCGTCCTGACGGAACGGCGCTTTGGCCTGAAGGCAGATGCAGACGGGCAGCAGAAGCGGGAAACAGCGCGAAGCTCCTTTGAGCGGGTCGTGCAGGACGGGAGAAAGCGGTTTACCAGCTTTTCCGCCGGAACGAATGAGCAGTATAAAAGCTGTATCAGCCAGTATGTGAATACCATCCTGCCGGTTTGGATGCAGTACCGGAATACCTATATTAACTTATAAGGAGGCTTTTGTTATGAGTCAGAATTACTCGAATGATAAGGCGGCCATGCTCGCCCAGATAGAAACCATCAACCAGGTGGACGGATTTGATCCGGCTCCCTTTGCCGTGGACTATACCGACCTGGCAACCGGTGAGGTGCGAAAGCGCCTCCCGGTGATGATCCAAATCGCCTGGTTCCGGCTGAAATATCCGGAGGGCCGCATTGCGATCCAGGTCACACAGGCAAAGGACTGCTTTGTGGCGACAGCCCGGGTCTATCCCAGCTATAAGGATCCTGCGGATTGCTATCTGGCGGAAGCGACCGCATCCAGAGGCTTCTGTGAGGACAAACCCTCCATATCGCCCCGGGAATGGGCGCAGACCGCTGCGGTTGGGATTGCGCTTCGCAATGCCGGCTTCGGCTTGCAGTTTTCTATGGCTGGGGAAGATTTTGAAGCCTCGGCGGTGGATGAGTTAGGAGTGACGGGAAGCGCGAAATCGGAAAACAGGCCGCTGACTTCGCAGCCATCTTCAAATGAGGAAGCTATGCAGGAAGAGTATACGGCCATGGAGACCCCTCAACGGGAGCTGACGCCGGAAGAAAAACTGCAGCAGGCCATGCAGGTTCCCTGCCCTATCACAAAGTTCAGCGGGAAGACGCTGGGAGACGTGCTGGCAATGGATCCGGGAGCCATTCAGTGGGTGGCCACAAAGTTCAAGGGAAACGAGGAGATCAAGGCGGCGGCACAGCTGATCTGCAATTATGCGCTGGAGCAGGCATCCGCATAACGGAATCTTAGCACAAGGGGATGGCGGTAAGCCATCCCCGGAAAGGAGACAGAATGGAGATATTTCACATGTGGGACGTCGTCTCATTGCTGGGAATCCCTACGCCGCCTTCCGGAAGAAGCTCCTATTATGTGCCATGCCCCTGTTGTGACGACAGCCCGCGGAAAAAGCATCTGAACATCAACCTGAAGAAGGAAGTGTTCCGGTGCCCGCGATGTGGAGTCTCCGGCGGTATTTTTGATCTGTATGCGCTCTATACCGGAGTGCCGCGGGATCAGGTGCGGAAAGCGCTGGTGGAGAAGCTGGGAATGCCGGAGGAACCAAAGCGTCCCAAAAGGCCGGTTCAGCCGCAGGTGCAGGAGATTGTGGAGTGTCCGCTGACGGATGTGGACGCCCGTCATGCGACCTACACCGCCCTGCTGTCCAAACTGACTCTGGCAGCGGACCATAAGGAGAACCTGCTAAACAGGGGCCTGACGGAAGACGATATTGCCAGACTGGGCTATAAAAGCACACCCGTGATTGGAATGTCGGCAATCGCCGCACAGCTTCAGTCTGAGGGACTGTATCTGGCAGGCGTTCCCGGATTTTATCGGACAGAGAGCGGCCCATGGACGTTCATTCATGAGAAACGCGGCATTTTAGTTCCGGTACGGGACCGGTATGGCAGAATCCAGGGCCTTCAGATCCGAAGGGACAATGTGACCCGGCGGAAGTTCCGCTGGGTATCCAGTACGGAAAGGCCGGACGGCTGCCGGGCGGAAGGCTGGGTACATCTGGCCGGCCCGGCGCAGTCCAGGATCATTCTGACAGAAGGGCCGATGAAAGCGGATGTCATCCATGCGCTGACCGGGAGGACGGTATTGGCCGTTCCCGGTGTCAATGCCCTGACGCAGCTGGAGGCGGCGCTTACGGATTTACGGAGCGAAGGACTGGAGGAAATCAAAACGGCCTTTGATATGGATTTTGTCACCAATCAGCATGTGCAAAGCGGGTATGACAGTCTGCTGGCGCTGCTTGGCAATATGGGCTTTCAGTTTGGAACCTACCTCTGGGATCCACGCTATAAAGGGCTGGACGACTATATCTGGGAATGCTGTCTGCAAAGGCAGTCAAAGTGAACGGAGAAGGGTGAGGCAGTAGGCTTTGCCCTTTTTCTTTTGGCTTTCCATGCGCTTTTTGGGGCGAAATGTGTATTTCTGTTGTAAATGCGCATGATAGACCGTGTAATCATAGATGTAAGAAATCAAATTTGCAGGAGGTATGCAAGATGTTAATCGCAATCGACCATGGCAATTACGCCATTAAGACAGTCAACCATTCCTTTGTTTCCGGCCTTTCCGAACATACGGTAAAACCGCCCATGACGGACGAGATTCTGGAGTATGAGGGGAAATATTGGACGCTCAGCGGGCGGCGCCTGAGCTATATGAGGGACAAGACGCAGGACGATCGGTATTTTATCCTGACGCTGTTTGCCATCGCCAAGGAACTGGAGGACAACGGGTATTATCAGCACACAGAGCGGATTCAGCTGGCGGTGGGGCTGCCGCCGGAGCATTATGGCGTTCTGAAAGATAGATTTGCCGCTTATTTCAAAAGAGATGGTGTTATCCAATTCGTGTACCGGGACAAGCCGTACAGCATTTTGATTGACCGGGTCATGGTATTTCCTCAGGCATATGCGGCAGTTGTTCCCAAGAGCAGTCTGGTGGTTCATACCCTGCGCATGTTCGTGGTGGATATCGGAGGATATACAACGGATGTGCTGCTCTTAAAGAATGGAAAGCCGGATTTGCAGTTTTGCCGCAGTCTGGAAACCGGCATTATTACCATGAACAATGAAATTATCCGAAAGGTCGGCTCCCTTCATGATATGCGTATTGAGGATGAGCATATCAGTGCGGTACTTTCGGGAAAAGAAACGATCCTGCCGGAGGATGTAAAAGAGACGATCCGCAGCGCAACCAGGATCCATGCGCAGGACATCCTGAACCAGCTCCGGGAACTGCAGGTGGATCTGCGTTCTAATCCTGCTATTTTTATCGGTGGAGGAAGCATCCTTCTGCGTCCATTTCTGGAGAGTTCTCCATTGGTTGCAAAGGCAGACTTTGTGGAGTCTCCCAATGCCAATGCGCTGGGCTATGAAATGCTGGGCAGAAAAGCGATTTCTCTCCGTCCCCATGCGTAAGGACGGAGGGCTGTCAGATGAAGAAAAACGGAAAATACCGCTATTCCCTTCAATTTGGCTCTAATTCAGCGGATGAGATTCGAGCCGGTGAACTGCTGGAACGGCTGGGAAATAAGAAAAGTGCCATAGTAATTGCTGCTCTGAACGATTATCTTGCCGCGCACCCGGATTTGGAAACACCTCATTGTAAAATAGAGGTCAGGATGGAGCCCGGCTATGATAGGGCGTCCATCGAAAAAATCATCCGTGCAGTTGTGGAGGAAAAGCTGAAAGAGATTCCTACTGGTGGAGTTCCGATAGACTATGCTGAACAGGAAACGGCAGATATGCTGGAGGAAGATGTGGTGCAGATGTTGGATAATCTGGACTTGTTTCAGTGACTATTTATATGTTTATCAGTATTTGAAGCGTGAAATTCAAAAGCAAAGGAAGATAGAATCCATAAAAAATCCTTGATATTCCACTTATGGTGCGTCTATTAGAATTATGCTTTCTTCAATTCTGCCGCTGGTTTGAATAAAATGATAGCGTAAGGAGAAGATGGACCCATGGACTATGTGACAATAGGTAAGAATATCAGAAAGTACCGGAAGCTGCGGGAAATGCGGCAGGAGGATCTGGCGGAATTATGCGATTGCTGCAACAGCCACATCGGACAGATTGAGAATGCCAGAGGGGTTCCCAGTTTGGAGATGGTCGTGAAGATCGCCAATGCGCTTTCCGTAACGGTAGATCAACTGCTGTTGGAAAATTATGTGGAACCGGAAAAAGTCTACTTGAAGGAAATAGCGGAAAGAATTTCTACATATTCGCTGGAAAAGCGGATCGTTGCCTGCGAACAGCTGCTGGGTATCTTGGACATGATGGAACGGTACGAAAAAACAACTAAATAACCAAAGGCGCCGGCTTTTGCCGGACAGCTACTTATGCTTCTTAAAACGGCTATGCTACACGAAAGTGCAGTGTGGTCGTTTTTTGCTATCTGGATTTAAGGAGGTGATTCCAATGGATGACCGCTAATTAGCAGATAAAGCAGTCAGATAACAAAAATCAAAACATCAAGGCATGCCATCATGGCGTGTCTTGACTTCTGCTCTGGTGGCATGCCTCAAAGGAGGCAAATATGAACCATCAGCAGAAGAATGAGCATGATGAATTGAGAGCCAGGTTTACGGCCTGGCTGGAAACCACGATTTACAGAGCCAAGCTGAAATATCTGAACCGCCAGAGACCGAAATTTGAGGTGGTTTCCATAGAGGAACTGCCGGAGGATGCGCTGTCCGTATCAGAGAAAGCAGTGTATGGGGCAGTGTCGCAGTCAGCGTTTGATTTTGAGGAGGAGCGTCTGGCAGAAGCCTTTGCGAACCTTCCGATAAAGCGCCAGCAGATATTGACGATGTTGTTTGTAGAAGAACGGAAGCCGGAGGAGATTGCGCAGCTGTTGAACTGCTCTGCCCAGCATGTATACGATCAGCGGTATCAGGCTCTGAAAAAGCTGCGTCAGGCACTCATGAAGGGCGGTGATAAGCTTTGAATCGGGAGGAATTCAGATTGACACTGTTGGAAGCAGTCTCCGGCAGCCATGAGGCGCTGGAGAAAATCTTGGAATTGTATGCGCCCATGATTAACCGGTACAGCTTGGTCAATGGGCGCCTGGATGAAGATTTGAGGCAGTATATTCTGATACATATTGCGCTCAATATCTCAAAATTCCCCATGTAAAGAAGACGATATGGCGGCCTCGGAGCAATCTGGGGCCGTTTTCAAATATTTTTGTAATTTATTCGAGATTGGAAAAAAGCAAAGGCTCTTTATAAATGAAGGCATCCCCAAGCCTTATGTACCTTGACAATTTCATACCCTTCACCTCTACGATCCCGGAATGGGGAGCGGCTATCCGGCTGTGCGGCGAACAGCTTCAGGAGCACTGATATGCGGGCGGCACCTACATAACGCGATAATCCATCCGGGGATAATGAGACATCCGTAACTCGCGGCCCGGCCATAATGAAGGCGGGGAGATGAAATTTCTATGGACCTGCCAGCCACAGGCGGAGTGTGAAGTGTTTTTTGAATAATCAAGGCTGAATTTGGCAATAATTTAGTGCAGAAGGAGGAATACTCTTGATGGAAATGGATGGAATGAGACTTGTTGATCGTTCTGGCTTGAAAGATATACGAGATGTCGTCATTGACACATCCAAACCTTGCAGTGACAGGGTGAAAAATTATGTTGAGCAAATTGGAAATCCCTATTGCTATCTTGATGATGGCGTAGTGGTTCAGATTGGATATGCGGATACCCCTGTGAGTCTGCATGACCGGCTCGTATCATACGCAAGCGGCATTGATCACGAAGCAGGAAAATTCAGGTAATTCCTATAACTGCATTGACAATGGCTGTTTTTTTAGAGATAATGTACGTGGTCAATGAAAACGGCCTGGTCAGCCGTTTGGAATAAGCATCAGAAACAAATTTCCTGCTGTGAATTAGAAGGAGGTTTGTTTTTTTATGTCCATTTTTAAGGATTCATGGCTGGCGGAAGATCTGGAACAGGAATATTTGGCGATTGGCTATTATCGTCTCTCCAAAGAAGCATGGAATAAGGGCGCTAAGAATGAAAGCGACAGTATTTCCAATCAGCGGAAGCTGGTACATTCCTTTGTAAGCAATCATCCAAACATTACGCTGGTTGGCGAGGAATACGACGATGGCTATACCGGTACTAATTATGAACGCCCGGGATTTTGCGCCATTTTAGATAAAATTCGTGCAGGCAAAGCGAACTGTGTGATCGTAAAAGATCTGTCGAGACTTGGCAGAGAATATATTGAAACCGGGAAATATCTGGAAACTATTTTCCCGGAGCTTGGCGTGCGCTTTATTGCGATCAACGATGATGTTGACAGCGAGAACAGCAGCAGTGGGGATGATCTGATTATTCCCATCAAAAATATCATGAACGAATCCTACTGCCGGGAGCTGTCCAAAAAGCTGCGCAGGCAGTTTCAGATTCAGCGGAGCAATGGAGAATTCCTGGGCGCCTTTGCAAGCTATGGGTATTTGAAATCCCCGGATGATAAGCACAAACTTATTATTGACGAGTGTGCAGCAGAAGTTGTGAAAAGTATTTTTTCATTGAAAGTAAAAGGGATGAGCCAACAGGCAATCGCTGATTTCTTGAATGATAACAGTATTTTGCCGCCTTCTGAATATAAGAAATCTCAAGGACTTCATTACAGAACAGGTTTTCAGTCAGGTTCTATGGGGAAATGGGGTGCGGTAACTATCCGGAGAATTCTTACAAATCCAATCTACATTGGCACATTGGTTCAGGGAAAACGGGGAACACCGAATTATAAAATAAAGAGGATGCGGGTTCGCAGACCGGAAGATTGGGTCGTTGTAGAGGAAAATCATGAAGCCATTATTGATCCGTTGCTGTTCTCTGTTGTACAGAAAATGCTGGAGCGAGATACCCGTACCTGCCCAACCGAGGAGACGGTGCTTCCGCTGGCGGGAATTCTTTTCTGTGCTGACTGCAAAAGCTCCATGTGCCGTAGAAGTGTTACCCGCAGCGGGAAAAAGTTCTATTATTATGTCTGCGGAACAAATAAATATAGGAAGGGCTGCAGCAGTCATAGTATTGAGCAGAAGAAGCTGGAGAATGTTGTGCTCCATGCAATCAATAATCAGGTGCGCATTGTGATTGAGATGGAGCAGCTGCTCCGGGAGGTTAATCAGAAAGATCTTGCCAATGTGAGAATCAGACATTTGGATTTGATGATTGCCGGGAAGGAAAAGGATATTGACGGCTACCATGAATTTCGTATGAAGCTGTATGAAGCGCTGCGGGATGAATTGATCGACCGGGATGAATATGAGAAAATGCGCAAAAAGTATACGCAAATGATAGAAGAAGCGCAGTTAGTTTTAGAGCGGTGGAAGAAAGAACGGCGGGAAGCGTGCGCCGATACGAACAGAGACAACAGCTGGATTGCCCAGTTTTCAAAATTCAATGGCTTGAAGGAGTTAACAAGAGAGGCTGTCGTCTCGTTAATTGATCGGATAGAGATCTTTGAAGATAAACAAATCCGCGTTGTTTTTAACTATCGAAATGAAATTGCCTATTATCAGGAGCTGATTGAACAGGCGAAAAAGGAGGTCGGTTAGAAATGGCTCGAAAAAGCAGAGTACAGGGAAGATATGTGCAGGAAGCAACAACAGATATATTTTATCTGGCGGGCATATATGGCCGGCTTTCTGTAGAAGATGGAGATGACACGGAACAAAATTCCATTGGAAACCAGCGAAAAATCGGTTTGAGTTATTTGGAGGAGCATACGGAAATTCAACTGGTAGATACCTATGCGGATTATGGATATACCGGCATGAATTATAATCGTCCTGATTTTAAGCGGATGCTGCGGGATTTGCAGAGTGGTCGTATTAACTGTATCATCATTAAGGATGTTTCAAGGCTTGGACGTCATTTTGTTCTTACCAGTGAATTTGTGGAGCGAACCTTTCCGGAAATGGGAGTGCGGCTCATATCCATCAATGATAACTATGACAGTCTTGATAAAAATGCGGATGCTGCCTCGCTGACGCTTCCACTGAAAATGGTAATGAACGATTACTATGTGAAGGATATTTCACGGAAGATACGCTCCAGTATCACAGCCAAAATGCTGGATGGGGAATTTTTACCTTCATCCGGAAGCGTTCCGTATGGTTTTCTGGGGGATCGGGAACACAATACATCCGCGGTTGATCGGAAACAGCGGTCATTGTACAGCGTATATTTGAAATGCGCGCGTCCGGGATGAAATTCAATGCGATTGCCAAGCAGCTGAATATGGATGAGATTCCGTGTCCCGGAAAACTGCGCTTTTTGCGTGGAATGACAAAAGATAAGCGTTTTGAAGCTGCCGGGTGGATACGGGGAACGATCCGAAAGATTACAAACG
>Ga0129308_1003057_pt1 | contig 12783 bp, 12 predicted proteins | sample L827metagenome_FD_94440 | JGI IMG/M metagenome (GOLD analysis project Ga0129308, IMG submission 94440) | Ring-tailed lemur group fecal microbial communities from Wisconsin, USA - L827 metagenome | ecosystem: Host-associated > Mammals > Digestive system > Large intestine > Fecal | place: USA...
CAGATATTTCCGCGATCAAATTGATGGCATTTGCTGAGATTGTGAATGGTGGTACATACATCATATTCATGGGATTTTCGCAAATATAGGAAAAAAGATTCTCTAGTGACGCTCATTTTATGAAAAACACATACTTAATAAAGGAAATCAGATTACTTTAGTCATTATTCGAAGACTATTCTACGGGTCTGTCGCATATCTATGACAAATTCGTAAATCCATTTGTTACAATCAATTATTTTACATATGTTTGCGACAAACAATACGTATCCAACCATGATCACCAAGTTTGCGACATGTTTATTGTTCCTTGCCTTGCTCCTAAATAGTTGTCAGCAAAGGAATCAACTCACCTCTCCCCAATATGAAGCGGAGTATAATCGTTCGACAACTCCGGCCCTCATTGATATAGAAAAGGCACTGAACCGTCCGGCAACATTAAAATTGAGTCAAATAGCCTCTAAACTGGAATATTATAATGTAGGAGACGCCCGTTACACGGTAACACAAGCGATCGCTATTCCGGATAGCGACGCTTTCATCACATTCAATAACCCACGTATTTATTATCGTAAGCAAGGCATTCCCAGCAAACGATATGGATTTAAGGCCTTGGATTATAAATGGAACCATGGGATGAACGGCCTTAATCTATTTTACGACAAGAAAACAACCCGTATGTACTGCGCCTTGAGCGGCCTCGACCAAGACAATAAAAAAGATTCGACCACATTCAACGATATAAGGCCATGTATCGGGGAATTACCCACATTAGATACGATGCTGACCATTCAGAATTATATATTCCCCGAGAACCTACCTACCAAATATTCGATAAACGCGGATGCCAGTCAAATAGTAGGCTTCTCCTCCTCGGAATATATGCTTTGCGATTATGCGGAAGGCTCTAAGATCCCGAATGGAGTAACGACATTCAACCTTCGAGGAGATACGCTTTGCAAATTCATCCTTGCGGATGCCAAGGATATTAACGTCTCTCCGGATACGATCACCCGGTTTCAAACCTTTTATTGGAATACGGATCAAGACCGAATAAATTTCTTGATTCCTTATCGAGATACGGTATACCAGCTTTCAAGTTCCCACTCGATCACCCCTTTATATGCGCTTCATAAAGACAATCAAGATAAACCGACCGGTCTTCGTTCTTTCTTGGAGAATCCGAATGGGCTATTTATGGGAGTCTTTCAAAAAGGTTCTCCCGCCATCTATAATTGGCTGGGATGGCTGGACGATTACAAACCGGTTATCACCCATCGAGTAGTCTATCTCAAGAAAGAGAAGAAAACATACGCCTTACCCAAAAGCTCCGGAGGATTTATCAATGATATAGATGATGGACTTCCGTTCTGGCCAGACGGACAAACCGATGACTGTGTTTATATGATTCGTACCGTCACCGAAATGCGTGAGACCGTTAAACGCACAGGCTCCTCCCGCCAAAAAGACCTGATCAAATTCTTAGACGATCCTAAAGTGTTCGAGAGGGATTATGTAATGATCGTGGCAAGACCTTGATGGATATTCAATAGATAAAGCCAAACATCCATAAAGGAATCGTATTGCGGAAAGCATACTCTATGTCATCTTTCACCACATACCCATCCGCCGCTTGCTTGATCTGTTGCCGCGTCTTATTCTTTCCTCCAATCTCAAAGGTTCGGCCATCTATCTCAAAGTCTGAAATCGCAGAAGAAGTAACGAAGCATACGACTCGCATCCAAGATAGAAAAACCGTCTCACGCACGGAGCCGATATCCGGTACCTGCTCCGACAACGCATAAGCCAGATTCGTATTATTCAGATAGATCTTCTCTACTTTCTCCAATAATTTCAAACCTTGCGCTTTTTCCCGCAGTAAATTAACCAGACCAGCCTTCTCCAAATAACTCATGTAGTCGGGCAACACATTCCGGCTGATATCCAAGTCTCTCGCCAACTTCGTATAATTTGGTTTGAAAGGGACACTTTGAGCTAATACATATAATAATTTCTTCAACTTTACGGCAGAAGCTACCGTCATATCCGCAAAAATCGGAATATCAGATTCCACCATTTGGTTGATCACGCTACGCAGACGCAAGAGATATTCCGTATCTTGAAAAAATGGATAATAACCTGTCGATAAATAATCATTAAATAATTTGAGTGGACGAGCTTCCTTATAAGGGAACTCAACCTTCCCAGCAAGAATCTCTTCCAACGAATACGATGGAAGCTGCCACCCCTGCGATATATTCAAATATTCCCGAAAAGAAAGTCCGGGTAATCTATACTCTACCTTCCTGCGACTTAAATCCGCACCACCTTTCTCCAGATCAAGAATAGACGAACCTGTATAGATAACTTGAAGACCAGGAATTTGATCGTATATATTCTTCACCTCCCTAGACCAATCCTTGTATTTATGAATCTCGTCAATATAAAGTTTTTTCCCACCCAGATTATAAAATTGATAAGCCATGTCGAATAACCGATACTTGGTAAAATAGAAATCATCTGCCGTAACATACAAAGACTCATCCTCACGATCATACAATTTGATATGCTGCAACAATAGGGTAGTCTTCCCAACACCACGAGCACCTAAAATCGCAACCAATCGGCTATCCCATGCGATCTGATCGTGAAGAAAACGCACGACTTCTGTCGAAGTATGCTCTAATTGAGTTCTAAAGGAACGAAATAAGGTCTCCATATCGATTCATGTTTATGTGACAAATATACAAAATTGCACGATGCGATGTGCAATTTTGTATGAAAATCGCACATCGTATCGTGCAATTTCCTTTATATAGGTTGACCATGTTCTATCCTATTGATGAACGAGGTTTACCCGGACAAAAATAATTAACATTGTTTGCACAAATTCATTCAACTCATGATATAAATAGGTGACCTTAGACTGGCAATCCTAAGACCAATACAAACTTGGCTAAGTAATATATACTGTGTTGGGCAAGTCAGTATATATTACTTAGCCAAGTCAGTACTACTGCCGATAGCAAGCTCATCACACAAATAAACCATCAAATGAACGTTGAAATGGAGAATTTACTCTCCCGAAACGATCTTTAGTGAATATCCTTTACCCCGAGCACTCTCTATCACCAAACCCGGAATAGGAGACAAATCCTCTTTAAGCCTTTTAGCCGTAACGGTAAGATGCACAAAAAGTACTATCTAATGATAATATCTGAAGTGCCCCCCTGTATAAGAAAAACAAAAATCATCCCCAAGTTCTTTGATACGCCGATCTGTATCCTCTTGGACTACCTGTTGAAATGATAGCAATACAAATACATAACTTTATGCCAACAAACCCTCATTTTTTGTCTGTCAGCTAAAAGTCAGCTAAAACAATTGGCCATGAAAAGGAATAAACTTATGTTTGTGAAAAATTAAATACGATATGAAACGAGCAATCTATTAAAACACCGTCCTTCGCAAAAAGAACAAATAAAACGAATGAAACTCTTTTGGATCACGCTACTTATATCTAGTTTAGTCTCTTGTCACAATTTCAAAGAAGACAGACAACTCTCATTCGCTCTTGAAAGAGCAGGCGAAAACCGCCGTGAATTAGAACAGGTATTGGAACATTACAAAAATGATTCCTTGAAATATCGTGCAGCTTGCTTTCTTATTAAGAATATGCCCAGGCATTATTCTTATTGCGGGAAAATCACCAACACATATAATAAACAAATTGACTCTATAATACTTCAAACACAAAAAGAGGGGCGTTATCATGATACACCTTATCTTGCCAATCGCATTGATAGAATCTCTAAAATCCACGAGAACACCTCATTCCCGATACAAGAAGACATTCGTATAATTACAGCTGATTTTCTTATTCAAAATATCGAGCAGGCTTTCCACCTATGGGAAGATGCCCCTTGGAGCCGACATTTAAATTTTGATGACTTCTGTGAATACCTATTGCCCTACTCTATCGGAGCCATGGATGTACTGGAGGATTGGAGGACTGGCATGTACCAACAAATAGATTCTACGACATTAACAGAACTCAACGATTTCAGCTATTCTTCCGATATGCAAAACTCAGCATTTTGGGCTTGTAAGCATATCAATCAGTTTTTAGAGAAGAAATTAGTTCCTGAAAACTCGGTATATTCCATTCCGTTCATAGCAAAAACCTCCACTAGGAGCATGATATCATTCGGCACTTGTAATCAATTCTCGTTAATAGCGTTAGCTATGATGAGAAGCATAGGAATTCCCGTCATGCTAGATTTCACACCACAATGGCCTTTCCGCTCGATGGGGCATTATTGGAATGTACTTTTAGATAATACAGGAAAGAATCTAGCGTTTGGAGGATGCGAGACAAAAACAGATCCGGATATACTGCATAAACCTAGCCAGAAGATGGCTAAAGTGTATAGGCGAACATACGCTATTAATCAAGATCTCGTAAAGCTGAATACAACCGAAGAGGTCGTGCCCGACCTCTTCCGGAATATTTTCATGAAAGATGTTACCTCCGAATACATGAAAACTTGTGATATCATGATTCCAACACAAAAAAAACGAAACCATAAACATGCCTACCTAGCCGTTTTCGACAATCAGAAATGGGTACCTATATGTTACGGTACACAAAAAGGAAAAGTTTGTTACTTCAATGAAATAGGAAAAGATATTGCCTATCTCCCACTTTATTATGACAATCAAGGTATTCATCCTATTACAGATCCATTCATACTTGATTCACGAGGTAGAATAAAATATCTACATGCAGATACCAGTAAACGAAAGAAAGTTATATTATCTAGGAAATACTATCTCGCAAAACATATTTTCGATTATGCAAAAACTCTCACCGGAGGACATTTTGAAGCTTCCAATAATCCGGATTTCTCCGATCCTGATACAATACATACGATTTCTCATTGGTTATTGTCCGCAGATTCTTTCGAGATAAAACCTCAAAAAACATATCGCTATTGGCGCTATGTATCAGCAAAAAACAAGGGTTGTAATCTAGCCGAACTCGCTTTCTACTCAGACAAGGAGGAAAAAGAATTAACCGGCACAATCATTGGAACAAATGCCTCGGTTCGTTACGATACTATGCCAATGGATAAATCCAAAGTATTTGACAAAGATATCCTAACTTACTATGAAGCCCCTTCTACGGTTGATTATCCATGGGTAGGCTTGGACTTCAACAAACCGGTATCTATCAATAAGATCATTTATACGCCAAGAAACGATGATAATAACATCCGCGCAGGTGATCTATATGAGCTATTCTATTGGGAATATAACCATTGGATGTCATTAGGCCAACAAAGAGCTATTGAATCAAAGCTAACCTATACAAATGTACCAGACAATGCTCTCTTGTTGTTAAAAGACTTAACCAAAGGGGAAGAAGAACGCATATTCACATATGAAAATGACAAACAAGTTTGGTGGTAATCTTTATTATTCCATGAGAACCATATTAAATTAATTACAACAAGTAGGCAATTTCAAATTCATCCATAAACGGCTGATAATCAATACATAAAAAATATCATTATATTTTCCAAAAAACACGTACGTGTTTTTACTAAAAGTCGTACGTGTTTCTAAAAATTCACGTACGTGTTTTTTGGAAGACTAAGTCGAGAAGAATATAAACATTCAAAAAAATACACTAACCCACCTTGTAAAACCTACCCACCACACTTCAGCACATAGCCATGCCCCCGAGCACTCTCAATCACCAGATCCGGAATAGGAGACAAATCCTCTTTAAGCCTTTTAGCCGTAGCGGTAAGAGCATCTTTGGACACACTTCCATCCGGCCAGATTTCTTCTTTCAGCCGATTAGACTCAATGAAATATCCTTTATGTTCTAATAAAATACAAAACAGTTTCAGCCGTTGATTTGCCAATTCGATACGATGCCTATGATAATGCAATACACCATGTGTTTCATCGAACAAGATATCTTCTGTTATTTGTATCATCTCTTTAGGTGCTTCTTGTAACGGTAAGATATTTATCCTTGGTCTTTTCCATGTCAAGACAATCGCGATAACCCAGAGAATAACTACTGCCAGAATCCAAAATATATTTCGCAAAAGCACTTCACCTACTATATAAAGGAAAGGAAATTGAACAAACGCTTGTAAAACGACCGTCCGATTCGCTCCAAAAACAATTTCTTTTAATGGTATGAAAGATTGATAAAAAGAAGTATCTGAAGAGCTACATTCCGTCTTGTCTATAAAGGTATAACAAGTTACGGTCTGAACCGGAATCGCATGTTCGTGCAAAGATGCACGAAAAGCGCTATCCAGTAAGGTTACTTGAATCGGATTCTCCATGGACAAATAATGTTGGAGGCAAAAATCAGACTTCTCCTGTGAAGACATCCTCCGTGCCACCTCCTTATTATTCTTCATATGTATAATCGTATCGGCAGTCTTGATTGTAATGCTATCTCGTTCCAATTGATTAGCGCCTGAATAGGAAAAACAAAAAGCATCACCTAAATCTTTTATCCGCCTATTTGTATCATCTTGAACTGCCTGCTGAAATAAAGTTTGAGACTCTTCTTGTAATTCATACTTTACATTGTGGTATGATTTATAAAAAGACAACAAGCAAAGCATCGTCATCAGAACAAAGACACTCCACTTCCAATAAAATTTCCAATTTTGCTTCTCCATTATTATTTTTCGTTGAAACTACAAAGATACATTTTCCATCCCTTTCTACGAATAAATTCATTCAACTCGCAAGATGAATAGATGACTATAGGTAGACTAATGGCTTATTTTTCAACTGTCAGCTAAAAGTCATCTAAAAAGATTGGCTATCCAAATACCTAGTCGTACATTTATAATAAAATTAGAAACGACATGAAACAAATTACTTTCAAGAAAGCTTTCGCTATCATTTTCATTTGTGCCTTATGTGCTTCGTATTTTCTTTTGAAAGAAGGAAAACAAAATTTCACAGATCTTACTTTTTCTAATATTGAAGCGCTAGCTTCCGGTGAAAGTGGATCCGGAGCCTGTTTTGGGGCTGGTTCTCTATCATGTAATGGAGGATATTACAAATATATATACAACCGTTAAAATAACACATGAACTACTACGTGTACATAGTTCTATTAATAGGTAGTCTGGTATCCTGTTCGGAATCCTCACGGCACTTCCCCCGCTACGAGGATTTTCCCGATGAAAAGGCATTAAATGCGCAGGTTATCCACCTAGATACCGCCTTGTTCCGCTATCCTTTCCGGGTAGCGGTCAAGGATGGTATCGCTATTATCATGGACTTGCACAACGTAGATTATTTCTTCCATGCCTTCTCTTACCCCGAATGGGAATATATGACATCGTTTGGCAAACGAGGCGAGGGACCTGAAGAAATGGTATCGGCAGATTGCTTCCGATTTATCTCCAAGGATTCTATCTGGACGCTTGATGCGAACAAAATGCGAACAACCCGGTGGAAGATTGAACAAAATATGAACAACATCATCCCCGTAGAAACGATCGATATAGACAAGCGGCTGGTTAGGGCATTGGACTTTTACCCGATGGAATCGGGCTTTTTGGTATCTGACTACCTCGGTGAATATAGACAAAAGTGGACAGACCGAGAAGGGAAATGGATTCACTCCGCTAATCAGATCCCGACTGAAAATAATTATGAAGACATCGCACGCCCTGCATTGGCGCAAGCGTGGCGAAGCTTCTTCGACTATAATCCCCAAAAAGGCATCTTGGTCATGGCAACCCAACTAGGAGAGGCATTAGAAATATACAACTTCACAGATACTACACAAACCGTACGATACGGACCTAATGGAGAACCTCAATTCGCAATCTCACAATCGGAGGGAATTCCAACGGGTATCATGGGATTCAGTGATGTTCATATCACAGACAATTTCATTTATACCGTATTTCATGGCCGTAGTTTCAAAGATATCGGGCAGGCATACCAACGAGGGGAAGATATCGAGGATGGCGGGCGATACATCTATGTATTCGACCTCAAAGGAAACCCCGTCCGGAAATACGTGCTCGACCATGCCATTTATGGTATCGACGTAGATGAGGATACGGGGACGATCCTTGCCACGGATGTAAACAACAACGATCCAATTCTTTCATTTAAAATATAATGATAAAACATCATGAGGCACTTAAATCTAATCATACTATTGTTATTCCTTCTCGCTTGCCAAGACAAGAAAAAAGACGAGATCAAGCATTTGGTATCCGAATGGCAAGGAAAAGAAATCACCGGGAAACAGCCTGCTAGTCATACTAGACGCAACTACAACCTGCGACTGTACCCGCCCATCTTTCGACAAGCATCCCGCCCCTCTTTTACTCACAAAAAAGAAAGGAGGTAACGTAAATGTAGTAAATTAAATTGAAAGAGGGATTCGAGAATATCCTTATCTTGCGGAAGAATAGTAAGCGAGAAATGAAATTCTCAAAAGTATAAACTCTAAAAGAAATATCATGATAAAGAAAATCATAGGAATAGCCGTAATGGCTATCGTAGCGTTAGCTACCGGCTGGAATATCAGCCAAAGCGAGAACGAGATCAAGCTTTCAGACCTAGCTCTTGACAATGTAGAAGCATTGGCTAGCGGAGAAACAGGGGGTAGTTACTATTGTAGATCTGCTTATGTATATGTTTGTAGCTGGATAGAACCCGTATTATATGGCGAAAGAATTTCCTTATAAATAAACTAACATAGAGTTACAGAAACTATAGTTTCAATAACTCTATGTTTACAAACCAATTAGTCCCATGATATATATATGTATATTGATTATAGCTTTCAATTGTACTTGTTGTACTTTTACAAAAAACACAGAAAAAAGTTCTGAAACACTAGTCCATCATAATATTGATATAAAAAACGAAATGATTTGGAAAGGAGGTTTTATATTAGCTAGCAAAAATGGATTAATTGGGTTCGAAGAATCACAATCACTTCCCGCATTCTATTATTTTAACAACAACGATAAAGATTCATTATTCCGCTTCATTAACAAAGGACAAGGTCCAAATGAAGTTTTACATCCGATGAACTTACAATATATCAATGAAGACACTCTAGGCGTATTTGATATAATGAACATGTCGTACTATCATATTCCTATTGAAAAAAACATGGAGTTTATTAATTTAAACGAGCGTGTTCATTTCGAAAACCGTTTTTATCACATTCTCAAAACAGCTCAAAATCAATACATAGGACTTTCTGGAGAAAATCATCTATTTGTCCTATTAGATTCTAAAGGAAAGATTATCAAATCATTCTTTGAATATCCGTACAAGGACAAGAACGAAAGGGAGATTAACAATTCCATTCGATCACTTGCTTATCAAGGTTCTATTATGGCAAATCCAAGTTCCACAAAATGTATATACGCCCCCTACAATGGAGATATCATTCACTTTTATGATATAAAAAGAAATGATATAACATTGGTGAGAAAATTAGAAAAAAACTATCCAGATTATATAGTCAATGAGGGAAATAGTGCAATTAAAAAGTCAACAATAAGAGGATATGTATCAATTGCCACAACAGACAGTTTTGTTTATGCCCTATATTGTGGAAAAACATTAAATAAATTATTAAACGAAAAAAATAAAGATACTATGGAAGGGAATATATTGAGAATATTCGACTGGAACGGTTATATAAAACGTGAAATAAACTTAGATATTCCATGCAAACATATTGCGGTTTCCCATGATGATAAAACAGTATGGGCTATTGCAGCAAAGCCAGACATACAACTATTCAAATTTAACATAAAAGAAAACGAAGGAGAAAATAAATATAAAGCTACAAAAAACTATAATATAAGCAAACATTCTTTATTTGGAGACATTCAAAATAAAAAGCCAAGTAATACTACAAAAAATAACTTATATAAAGAATTAGAAAAAATTAATCTAAAAAACATCCATAAGTCACAAACAGATAGTTTTTTTCTAGTGATTGAAGAGCCAAATTTAAAGCTAATATCAACAGAAAAGACATGTAATGACATTAACATCATAGCTAAGTATGGTAAAAAACGAACTATTGTACATTTTTTCATAAAAAAAGACAAAATAGGATTATTCAGCGACTCTATTATATTAAAATTCAGCAACAAAACGTATCGTTTTATTAACATTTATGGAAAAGTCTATTAGACAGCAATCCCTACTAAAAATCAGATCTAAGCTTCATAATGATTGATATCAAAACGTAATGATAAAACAGCATGAGACATTTACATCTAATCATACTACTATTCTTCCTTTTCTCTTGCCAAGACAAGAAAAAAGAAGAAGTCAGGCGATTGGTATCCGAATGGCAAGGAAAAGAGATACGATTTCCGAAAGACATGGTCTTTGCACGGTTTGCAACCGATACGGTAGACTTCACCCTGCCAAAATCCCCCCACAAGGTGCTGGTTTTCGTGGATTCCATAGGATGTACCAGTTGCAAACTCCAACTGCACCGATGGAAAGAACTGATTCAATACACCGACTCCATTACCCAAGGAACGGTTCCATTCCTGTTTTTCTTCCAGTCCGATGATAAGAAAGAAATACGGTATCTATTGAAAAAAGACAATTTCGACAAACCTATCTGTCTGGATCAATCCGACAAGCTGAACGAACTAAATCATTTCCCGGCCGATGGGAGATTTCAAACCTTCCTATTGGATAAGGACAATAAGGTCGTAGTGATAGGAAATCCTATCCACAACCCGAATATCCGGGAGCTATACCTAAAAGAGGTCACCGGAAAACAACCCGCTTCACAAATACAGACCACCGTGAAAGTGGAAGAGGCATCCATACAGCTAGGAACTATCCAAATGGGAGAAAGCAAAGAAGCTGTTTTCCGATTAACAAACACAGGAAATAACCCGTTAGTCATACTAGACGCGGCTACAACCTGCGGCTGTGCCCGCCCATCTTTCGACAAACATCCCGCCAAGTCGGGTGAGACCCTTCAAGTAAGAGCCATCATGACACCGAAAGACAAAGGAGTCTTTGACGAGACGATTACCGTGAAATGCAATACGAATCAACTGATAAAATTAAACATTCGGGGGATGGCTCAATAAATAAAAGAGAAGGGAGAGCTTGCCGGATATATTGGAACGATCACAAGCAAGCCTCCCACCCCACTTTTACTCATGAAGCAGAAAGGAGGTGACACAAAAGTAGTAAATTAAATTGAAAGAGGAATTCGAGAATATCCTTATCTTACAGAAGAATAGTAAGCAAGAGATTAAATTCTCAAAAACATAAACTATAAAAAAGAAATATCATGAGAAAAAAGATTTTAGGAATAGCCGTAATGGCAGTCGTAGCAGTAGCTGCGGCATGGAACATCAACCAGAGTGAAAACGACATCAAGCTTTCTGACCTAGCTCTTGACAATGTGGAGGCATTAGCTAGCGGGGAAGGTTCAGGGGATTGTCAAACTTATTGTACATCAGATTACAGATACTATTGTATTGTTGATTACGGATCCGCATCTGTATCTTGTCCTCAACATAGGCGAAAATAAAATTCTAAAACACCAAACTGGGTATCTAGATAAACAACATAGATATCCAGTTTATAACAATAACATCATGAGAAAAACAGGTATCTTTTTCATCGCCATTTTGGCCATAGCATGCACTTCACAAAAAGCATACAAGGATTCTATCTCCTTTTCGTTGAATGATTTTAAATATTCTCAGCAAATAACAGGAGAAGAGGTTCATTTCAATAATCCTATAATGAAACCTATTCGAATCGAAGTTCAAGACTCTTTATTGTTTACTATAAATATCGGAGAAGATTCCTTAATCTCTATTTATGGATTGAAAGACAGGAGTTTTATAGGGAAACGTATTCAGCAAGGACAAGGTCCAAATGACATGCTGCAACCTTCTTTCGCCAATATCAACAAAAAAGAAATCCAGATTCTCGACATTGCCACATCTAAAATATATACTTTTCCATTAAACGATTTTATTACCAATAAAGCCGTACCATATACCCACGAAATACAACTAGAGGAACAGATTTTTAGTGATGTACACTTTCTAGGAAACAAAATTATAAGTACAGCTCATGGCAATAAGCATCCATTTTATCTGTTTAACGACTTAGGCTATGAAAAAAAGGAATGGGGTGAATATCCCGTATTAAACAAGGATTATACAGATATAGAAAATAGCGAAGCTTTCCAGTGTACATTTACTACAAACCTAATGAACAAAATTGTTATTTGTTATAGCTGGACAGACTTAATCGAAATCTACGACAAAGACGGAAACTTAGAAAAAAGGCTTCATGGCCCCGAAGGATTTATCCCTTATTTCAAAGAGACTCATACAAATAATGTTAAAATGGCCAAACCGGAGAAGGGCAAACAACGTGATGCTTATTATAACCCCGTAAGCGTTGGAGATCAGTTTTTCGTTTTGTATAATGGAAAATATGTAGACACAGAAGATTATAGCTTATTAAGCAATCGCATACTGGTTTTCAATTGGGATGGAACTCCAGAACAAATATTACATTTAGATCAAGGGATTTTTACATTCACGGTTGATCCTGTATCTAAAACAATATATGGAATAAGCGACAATCCTGATTTCCATATTTTAAAATTCACATACCAATAACAATTGTTCGTTAAACGTTCAAGTAACTACTCAGCGAATTTGAGAGAGTCTATCATATATTTATAAA
>Ga0129308_1003058_pt1 | contig 12780 bp, 10 predicted proteins | sample L827metagenome_FD_94440 | JGI IMG/M metagenome (GOLD analysis project Ga0129308, IMG submission 94440) | Ring-tailed lemur group fecal microbial communities from Wisconsin, USA - L827 metagenome | ecosystem: Host-associated > Mammals > Digestive system > Large intestine > Fecal | place: USA...
AAAACCCTCCGGCGACACGGCTACGGGTATCCGGATGATGAATACTTCTTCCTCAAGCTATTCGACGCCAGCCGTAGAACTTATGACCGCAATCCCAAATCCCACAGGTTTTGTGATTGAGCCCTTAACAGCAACGATGCTGGTTGGCTGTGGCGCACAGGCAGATCAGTCACCGAGCGATGCTCCTCAGAGTTCAGCAGAAACAGAATCTGTGACAGGGGAAGATACAAAGGAAACACAAACAGTGTCGGAGAGCACGGTTGAACAAAAACCTGCGGATGACACAGAGGAATGGGTACTGGCAGAGCTGATTTTAATGGACGCAGAAGGGCGGCAAACCAATCGCTTCACTTACCGCTACAACGACCGTGGAGAATACTGCCGACAGGATCAGTATGATGAAAATGATGAATGGTCGGATACATATATCTCTGAATACACCTATCTCCCGGATGGAAAAGTGTCCAACATCCACCATGTCAATACTTACCTAAACAACGGAGAAATCTGGGAAGATGTTTATGACAAGTCATACAGTTGGGATCCTGCTGGAAGAATTGCTTATATTGATACAACTTGGGCAAGCGGAGAAACGAAGGCCCCCGAAATGCAGGTCTATGACAACGAGGGGCGGCTGATTGAGAGCGATAACGGTATGTGGCAGGAATATCGCACTTACTCCGACACCGAGAGAACGGAAAAGCAGTATTGGAGCGGACTGGATTACACGAAATTGACTGTTCGGAAGTTAAACGGTAATGGTGATGTGATTGAGGTCCGTACATACAAAGCCGATGGCTTTACCGACTGCACGGAGGAGGACCTGCAGGAGTATATCGTCTATACTCGTGACGGCGAGGGCCGTACGGAAGGATATACCACCTATGCTGCCGATGGCACTATCACAAGAACCTGTACTTATGACTATGAGGCAGATGGACATAGCTACTATGCTGAGCTTTTCAATGGAGACGGCAATAAAACCGGCGGTTCCCATTATCGGTACCGCCCGATTTCGGAGGTAACAGAGGGATGAAACGAACATTTTTGATTTTGGTGATGGTTTTGTCGGTGCTTTTTTGTGCCGGCTGTGGAGCATCCGGCGGTGCCGGAGAGCATGGAAAGGAACAGGAAAAATTGTTTAACCAGCTGGCAGAGGAGTTTTTCCCCTGGCTGTCGCTGGAAATGGGCATGAAGATGGACCAGCTCGACGCAGGATACGTAGAGTGTGGGAACGACTATCCCGGAGCAATCAGCGTGATGATTGACGATCCATCCGATCTGCAGAATGGGTTTTACACGGTGGTCCTGACGTTTGCGGAAGGAAAGGGACTGTGCGGTGTCATAGGTATCAGCAGCGAAAGTTATCTTGACACCATCACCGAGAAGATGGGACCGTCCACAATGAACCTGATGTATCATAACTGGCTACAGGACGGCGTGTTTGTCAGCTGTGAAGAGTATGATGTGGGCGGCAGTTCCGTGATTTTCTTTACGGAGGAACGGGCTGAGATTGAGTTTTCTGCCGATATGGCCGGACTGAACGGCACCCAGACGTCTCCCGGCACAGAGGAATCTGAATTTGTTTCCGACTGGACTGCAGATAACGCAAACGCTTATGGATATGGCTCAACATATAACGCAACCATTAGGCAAGTTCCTACGGCGGACGACTACCGCTTTATCACGCAAGGCGATTGGGTATACTATATGTGGATCGGCAACGGCATTTACAAAATGCCTGTGAACGCAACGGATGGCAGTCAGGTGTGCAAACTGGCATCACTGGATGGCCATATCTACAATCTGTCTGTTATGAAAGACTGGCTGTATTATTTTGAGAATGATCAGTTGGTACGACTGCGGACAGATGGAATGGTACGGGAGAGCATGCCGCTGCAGAGTGAGGAAATCAGAGATACAGACGGCTTTTATCTGGCTCATGATCAGCTCTACTATATCAGCAAAACGCATCGCAGTGCTTCAGAGTTTGCCTACGAGCTGCGCAGCATTGATCTGGATACGATGGAAGACATCTCGATTGCCCCTGATGTGCGTAAAATTATCCGTGGCTACAAAGATTCCCTTTTTATTCAAACCCCCGAAAAGGATTATCAGCGAATCGATTTGAGCGGAAATCTCCTCGCTGAATATGAATATGATGTCCCGGGTTATCTTTTGGATGAGGACATGGAATTGTTCACCGGCATCATAGACGAAGACGGCTGGGGATATGACGAAAGCGGTTGTATGCTGATCAACGGAAACATCGTGGAGAATGAGGCTCTTGCCGATCTTCTGGAGCATAACAGCGACCACTATGTTTGTTTGGAGCTCGGCAAGATCATTTATTCGGCAAAGAAGCCTGGTAGCGAAAGCGAGTACTCCACTTGCATCTATTGCGCAGATATCCAGACCCTGGACACCATAATTTTGAACGAAGACAGGACGGAAGCCTTTTACTCGTGGGGTGACGGATACATCTACTATCCGGCCTGGATTAACGGAGATGGTCGAAGCGTCCCCATCTTCTGCCGTATTCTTCCTGACGGTACCGGTTGGGAAGATGTAAGCTGGATGTTCTATTGATTAGTTTTTCAATTCTATTAAATCTCTAATAAAAATCGATAAAATGTGAAAATCCCATCTGATTTCTTTCAAAAATCAGATGGGATTTTCTTCCGTATGCACCCGTAACCGTCAGCTAACAGTTGATAAGTAAATTAGTTCCTTATCACTGTTAAGCCAACGATTTTCAGGCTTTTGGCACCCCTGGGCGGATTCGAACCGCCGACCTTTCGCTTAGGAGGCGAACGCTGCTATCCAGCTGAGCTACAGAGGCATGTGTAAAATATTCATTTGTTTTGCTCACATAAAACGTCAAATGTTCGGATTGGTGTTCAGAAGCGGCTATATGGTCCCGCCAGACAGCAGATGAATAGGGCGGTGAGCGGTTCCGAAAACGGCTCCTTTATTTTAGCCTAGGAGGGGAGCGGTGTCAACGGCTTTTCTGCGCACAGAAGTGGGAAATATACGGGGGCAAAGGTGAATTTTTGCTTCTTGCCCCGCATCTGCCCCCGGACTCCGCGCGCATGATTTCACGCCGGCCCCGACAGCGCAGGGTATTGCAGAGCCGGCGGTTTGCGGAACGCCGGTTTTGACAAAACGCAATACAAAGCCCCCGATCCTGTCAAGGGTCGGGGGCATGTACAATTTTCAGCAACTGATTTGAAAACGGGGAGATCATGGCCGGTTACCAGCGGTTTATGCCGCGCATGGTCAGTATCTGGCTGTTCATACCGCCGGACATCTCAGAGGCCAAAAAGAGGATGCTGTTCGCCACGCTTTCCGGCGAGAAGACGTCTCCGCCGTTTTTCAAAAGGTACTCCCGCCGCTCAGACAGCTGGAACAACTCGGTATCAATGGGACCGGGGCAAATCACGTTGACCCGGATACCGTAGCGGCGGACTTCGTCGCCCAAGGCCTGGGACAGACAGATGACGCCGGCCTTGGAAGCGGAGTACGCGCAGCTTCCAGGCAGGCCGCGCAGCCCAGCTCCGGAACCGACGTTTACGATATTGCCGGAGTTTTGGCGGATCATTATGGGCAAAAACGCCTTGGTCACCACCGCGACGGAGTTAAGATTCGTGTCAATGATTTGTTTCCAGGTCTCGATGGTCATGTCGTTCAGCGGCTGCTCGATGGAGATCCCCGCGTTGTTGACCAGAATATCGATCCTGCCGTAAGACCGGTCGATCTGCGCGGCCATTTCATTGACCGCCGCCGGGTCCGTGACATCCGCGCGGAACACTTCCGCGGCGCCTCCTTTTTCTTCGATCATCTCCTTGACGGCATGCAGTGCTTGCGCGTTTCGGCCTGCCAGCATGACCTTGGCGCCTTCTTCCGCGAAGCGGAGGGCGACCGCCTTGCCCAAGCCGCGGTTGGCTCCGGTGACAACTGCGATTTTATCCTGCAGCAACATATTGTTTCCTCCTGTCATCCCTGTGTTGGTGGGGTCATGGTATCCCTGTGGTAGTTTTCCTTGGAGAGGTTCAGGTTCTTGATGCCCAAGGTGACGTGGTTGCGCATGCAGGCCTCCCCGTAGTCGGGATCGCGGAGATCGAAGGCCTGGAGGATCTGGGTGTGGGGCTTCAGCGCGTCTTGGGGCGCGTTGGGGAGAGACAGGCTTCTGTAACGGAAATTCATCATGGGCTGCTGCATCAGCTTGAAAATATTGATCAGCAGCTCGTTGCCGGACAGCTTGATGATGGTGTCGTGAAAATTGCCTTCTTCCAGCAGAATATGGTCAAAGTCATTGGCCTCCACGGCTTCTTTGAAACGCTTATGGATGCCCTCGAGCTTCTTATAATCCTCGTCGGTGCAGCGGCTGATGGCCAGCTTGGTGGCCAGAGGCTCAAATACCGTGCGCACTTCCAGGTAGTCCTTCATTTGCACTTCGTGGGTCTCAAACCAGTTGATCACGTCTTTGTCGTGATTGACCTCTTTGGTGCGCATGACGAAGGCGCCCCGGCCAGGCTGCTGGGAGACGTACCCTGTGGCGGCGAGGATCCGCAGGGCCTCTCTCAAACTGCCCCGGCCAATGGCCAGCTGCGCGCACAGTTCCTTCTCGGTGGGCAGCTTTTGTCCCACCTCCAGGTCATTCGAGATGATATACGTTTTCAGCTGTTCCACTGCCTGCTGGACCACCGAAACCTTGTCGATTGCTTGCATGTCATATATCGCCCCCTGTGTTGGCTTGCTTGGATGGAATTATATTACAATAAGAACGGTCAATTGTCAAACAATCTGAGCGAAAATAAATGGCGCTGTTTTTCGAGTGTCTGACAATCTCAAATTCTATATTCCGGGGAAAACAGGTATTTTGTACAAAAAATAAATTTGAATTTAGTATTTTTTGACACTGTACAAAAAAGATGAAATGTAGTATCTTAAAGCTGTGGTTAGCATGTCGGACAATAAGATTAAAATTGTATGACCATGTTACAGAAAGATTGAAAGGAGATCAAAAAATGAAAAGACTGACTGCATTTGCTCTGGCGCTCTCCCTGTGCTTTGCCCTGGTCGGCTGCGGCGGGAACACCTCCTCCAAAGGCTCCACTTCCGCTGAAAAAAGCGCTTCTTCCGGGGGTGCCAATGCCGCCGAGGAGACCTTCGTTCTGAAATTAGGTATGCAGCAGGGCAACGTGGACCGCTCCGAAAGCGCTGAGGTCACTTGGGTCGAGCGCTTCAAGGAGGAGGTCGAGGCCAACAGCAACGGCCGGATCACCGTGGAAATTTATCCTTCCGCTCAGCTGGGCTCCCAGGAGGATAACGTGACCAGCCTGATCAACAACTCTCTGGAAATGACCTGCGTGAACTCCACCATCCTGAACAGCGTCAGCGCCCGCACCATGGTTCTGGCTTGTCCCGCCCTCTTTGCCAACGAGGAGCAGTGTGACGCCGTCCTGGCCGGCGAGTGGGGCCAGAAGTTCTGGGACGATGTGGCCGCGGATTCCGGCATCCGTGTTCTGGCTGCCTTCTGCAACGGCATGCGCAGCTTCACCACCTCCAACAAGGAACTGACCACTGTTGACACCGCCAAGGGCGTCACCTTCCGCGTTATGACCAGCGCCGTCTATGAGAAGATGGTGGAGGCCATCGGCGCCAACCCCGTTCCCATGCCCGGCTCTGAAATGTACACCGCCATGCAGAACGGCACCGTTGACGGCCAGGAGAATCCCCCTGTCAACATCCTGAACGACAAGACCTATGAGGTCCAGAAGTATCTGGTTCTGGACAAGCACGTGGCCTCCGTCGTCACCTTCGACATCAGCGAGGCCGTTTGGCAGAGCCTGCCCGAGGACCTGCAGAAGGTCGTTGCCGACGCCGCCGCCACCGTTACCCCCGAGGCCGCTGCCGTCTGCAAGACGCTGAACGACAATGGCGTTGCCAAGCTGCAGGAGCTGGGCATGAGCGTTTATGAGCCCACCGAGGATGAGCTGGCCGACTGGCACAACGCCATGCGTGATCCCTGCGTCGAGTACGTGAAGGGTCAGCTGGGCGACGAGATCGTTGACGAGCTGCTGGCCGCTATCGAGGCTGCCTGAGCAATTGAAAGTTCATATTTGACCCATAAGTAACGCCCGAAAGCCCGTCTATCATACCGTGATTGATAGGCGGGCTTTCCCGGGCTCGGCATGCGCTGGGGCCCAGAGGAGATTATAACGATGAATGTTCTGAAAACAATCTATCATGGGGGCAGCAAATTATCCGACATGATCGAAAAGATCCTGAAAGTGATCTTGGTCTTCTTGGCGTTTGGCTGTGCCTTCGACCTGCTGCTGCAGGTCCTGTACCGGTTCGTGCTGGTGCATTTTGTGAGTTTTTCTCTGACCTGGACCAATGAGATCGCACAGGATTTTATTGTCTGGATGACTTATCTGGCAGTGGGTATCTGCTACAAAAACAACTCTATGGCCGCCGTCAACCTGGTCTATGACAGGCTGAAGCCCTTCCCGAAATTTTTGCTGTACCTGTTGACCCGCGTGGTGGTGTTTATCTTCCTGTATTTCGGGATCAAGTACAGCTGGGCTTCCATCCTGTCCGTCAGTAACTGGACATCTCCCAGCCTGCATCTGCCCGGCTGGATCTTATATGGAGCTCCCTTCCTTGGATGTATTCTCATCACCTTCGAGGTGGTCGTGGATATTCTGGGCGTGCTTTGCGGCGAACTGGTGCCCTTTGTCTGCCGGCAGCCCGAGATGGAGGAGGAAGAAATGTCGGAAGAGGAGCGGCGCGTGCTTGCCGCCATGCAGCGGGAATTGGGCGCAGAGGACCGGACAGGGAAGAAGGAGGGTTAATATGTTCGCAGCAGGATTATTTGCGGTATTTCTGATCATCATTATCCTGGGCGTGCCCATCGGGTTTTCCATGGGCTTCTTGACCATCGTGTGCTTCGAAGTCGGCAACGGCCCTCTGATCACCCTGGCCCAGAAGATGTATTCCGGCATCAATAACTTTACTTATCTGTGTATCCCCCTGTTTATTCTGGCGGGCGAGATCATGAGCCGGTGCGGCCTTACCATGAGCATCGTGAAATTCTGCGATACGCTGGTGGGCCATATCCGCGGCGGACTTGCCCATGTCAACATCCTGGCCAGCATGCTGTTCGCCGGAATCTCCGGGTCGGCCACCGCGGACGCCACCGGCCTGGGCCGTGTGGAGATGGAGATGATGACCAAGGCCGGCTATACCAAGGAATATTCCGCCGCGGTCACCGCCGCCAGCGCCATCATCGGCCCCATTATCCCGCCCAGCAACATTATGATCATCTACGCGGTGTGCGCGGCAAACGTGTCGATCTCCGATATGTTCCTCGGCGGCATTGGCCCTGGAGTCCTGCTGGGCCTCAGCGAGATGCTTCTGTGCTATTGCATGGCCCGCAAGTATAACCATCCCCATAGGGCACGGCACTCTTCCATGCGTGAGATCCTCCACGCACTGAAGGAGTCGCTGCCGGTGCTGGGCTTGCCGGCGATCATTTTGGGCGGCATTGTCAGCGGCGTATTTACCGCCACGGAATCCAGCGCCATCGCGGTGTTCTATGCCCTGATCGTGGCGGTGGCCAGAAAATCCATCACCTGGAAAGACCTGGTGGATTGCTGCTATAACACCGCGAAATCCACCGCAAACGTCATGTTTATCATTGCCGTGGCCACGGCCATGAGCTATGCCCTGACCATTCTGCGGATCCCCCAGGCGATCGTGGCCGTCTGCATGGAGTATGTCCACAGCGCCGCGGTGTTCCTGCTGATCACCAATCTGATCCTGATCATCATCGGCTGTGTGATGGACCAGAGCCCCGCGCTGCTGATGATGGTCCCGATCCTGCTGCCCATCGCCATGGAGTTCGGCATCGACCCCGTACACTTTGGAATACTGTGCTGCTTTAACCTGACGATCGGTCTGATCTCTCCGCCGGTTGGTATGACCCTCTTTGTGACGGCCAATGTGGCAAAGGTGAAATTGACCAATTTGTTTAAAGCAATCATTCCCTTCGTCATTCTGGGTTATGTGGTCTTGCTGCTGATCACCTGGATCCCGGGTATCGTCACATTTATTCCCAGCCTTGTAAAATAATTTGACTGCAGGAGGTTACTTGCATGAAAGACGTAAAGATTACAGATGTCAGAGTTACCCTGTGCGACACCCGCGTAAAGGGCAACTTTGCCGATTCGACCCGGCAGGTCGAGACCATCGGCTTTGCCGTGGTGGAGGTGGACACCAATGTGGGCGTGACCGGTATCGGCGTGACCTATCACGAGGTGGGCGGCGAAGCCATCCGGGAGTTCATCCGCTACGCCATCAAGCCCAAGTTCATCGGCCGCAATCCCTTTGAGACCGAGATGCTCTATGAGGAGACCTTCCACTACATGCGCGGCGTCGGCCGCAAGGGTCTGGCCTTCTGCGCGTACAGCGCCGTGGACATCGCCCTGTGGGACATCAAGGGCAAGCTTCTGAATATGCCCCTGTACCGCCTGCTGGGCGGCAACAACCCCGTGGTCCCCATCTACGCTTCCGGCGGCTGGACCAGCTATTCCACCGAGGAGCTGGTGGCGGAGGCCAAAATGATGGTGTCCCGCGGCTATACCAAGATCAAGCTGAAGGTCGGCGTGGACAGCGGCCGCAATCCCATGGAGGATGTGCGCCGGGTCGCCGCCGTGCGCGAGGCCATCGGTCCCGACATCGGCTTTATGCTGGACGCGAACAACGTCTGGAGAGCGGCCACCGCCATCCAGTTTGCCAACAATATCCGTGAGTACAACATCGAGTTCTTTGAGGAGCCGGTGTTTGCGGATGATATACCCGGTCTGGCGGAGTTCAAGCGCGGCACCGACATCCCTCTGGCCACCGGCGAGCATGAGTACACCCGCTATGGCATCCGGGACCTGCTGCTGAATAACGCCGCCGATGTGGTCCAGTGCGACTCCACCCGGATCGGCGGTTACACCGAGACTCTGCGGGCCATCGCCATGACCCAGGCGTGGAATAAAGCCTACGCCCCCCACGGCATGGAGCATATCCATATGCACCTGGTGGCCGCCGCCCCCAACGGCATTATGCTGGAGCGGCTGTTCATGTTCGAGGACCTGGTCAATAACGTCTATCTGGACGCGCCCCAGCCGGTCAACGGCTATCTGACGATCCCTGAGAAGCCCGGCCTGGGCCTGGAGCTGAATCAGGATTATCTTGCGGAGTGCCGTGAGAGAAACGGCGTATAAGACACGGAACGTATCTGTCTGACCAGCCGGTCCATTGACGCGAAACGGTGAAGCCTGCCGGTCCGGATCACAAAAAGGGCATCCACCGAAGGGGGTGGATGTCCTTTTTCAGGAGAACGATCATGCGTATTTTCATTACCGATACCATGTACTGCACAGAAGCGGGGAGAAAAGCGGCGGCGCAAATCGCCGGGCGGTTGGGAGAAGTGGTCCTCAACCCCCTGGGACGAAAGCTCACCAGCGGGGAGATCAGGGAACTTTGGGACGGCGCCGATGTGATCATCGCCGGAACAGAGAACTACGACGCCCAGCTTTTGTCCTGCGCACCGGAGAGCCTGAAGCTGATCGCGCGAAACGGCGTCAGCTATGAAAACATCGACCTGAACGAGGCGCGGAACAAGAAAATCGCGGTCACCGCCGTAAGGGGAGCCAATTCAAAAGCTGTGGCCGACGGAACCATGGCCCTGATGCTGTCGGTGGCCCGCCGTCTGCCTGCTGTGGACCGTTCGGTCCGTTCCGGAAGCTGGAACGGCTGGGTCGCCGACGACGTCAACCACAAGACGCTGGGGATTTTGGGCTTTGGCGCCATCGGAAAAGAGGTGGCGAAGCGGGCGCGGGGGTTTGACATGACGGTTTTGGCTTATTCTCCGCCGGAGGATTTTGACCATGAATTTGCCGCGCGGTATGCCGTCCGGGAAGCCAGTGTGGAGCAGATCCTGCGGGAGAGCGACTTTGTCACGCTGCACATGCCGGTGCTGCCTGAGACGCGGGGCATCATCAACCGCAAAACGCTGGGCATGATGAAGCCGTCCGCCTATCTGATCAATACCTCCCGGGGGGGCCTGGTCCAAGAGGAGGACCTGTGCGAGGCGCTGAAAAACGGCACCATCCGCGGCGCGGCCCTGGATGTGTTTGAGGCGGAACCCACTGGGAACCGTGCGCTGCTTGAACTGGAAAATACAGTGCTCTCTCCCCACTGCGCCGGACTTTCCGCCGGAGCCATCGCCGAGATGGGACGGATCAACACGGAAAACATCTTGGCGGTCTCAAGGGGAGAAACGTGCAGCGGCGTCATACTGGGACCATTCCGGCCCGGCTGGGAGTGATGTTGGATGAGCTCAGATAAGCCGAAGCAAACTCCGTCCTTTGGGTATTCCTTGGCGGTCCTGATCGGTGTGCTGGCCATCGTCCTGGGCGGATACTATGTTCTGAACGCCGGGCTGGAAGTGATGTTTCTGTTCTCCTGGCTGCTGGTGTTTCCCGCCTGCATGGCTTTGGGCTACAGCTACGGGGAACTGGAACAGGGGGCGCTGGAATACATCAAAAAGGGCATGAGTGCGGCCCTGTTAAGCCTGGTGGTCGGAGGGACCATCAGCACCTGGACCGCGGCGGGAACTGTCCCCTCCATCATCTACTACGGCCTGCGCTATATCAAGCCGAATACGTTTCTGGCGGTGGCCTTTTTCTTGAGCCTGGTCCTGTCCCTGTCCTGCGGAACCGCCTGGGGCACGCTGGGGACCGCCGGCATTGCCATGTTCGCCGTGGGCGAGAGCTTTGGCATCACGCCGGCGCTGACAGTGGGCGCGATCTTCAGCGGCGCGTTTCTGGGGGAGACCTGCACCCCCATGGCCGCCACCGCCAATGTGAGCGCCGCCGTCTGCGGGGTCTCGACCATGAAGCACTGTAAAAAGGCGGCGGAGCTCGCCATTCCATCTGCCGGGATGGCGTCGGTCCTCTATCTTCTGCTGGGGCAGAAGTTCGCGGCCGGCAGTTTGCCGGAGGGGGCGATTGCAGATTTGTGCAGTCAGCTCACCGACCATTTTACCATTTGCGCAGCAGCCTTTCTCCCCATGCTGGTGATGCTGCTTTTGATCATCTGCAAGATCCCGGCGCTGTTTTCCATGCTGATCTCTGTGCTCACCGCATGCGCGGTGGCTGTTTTGGTGCAGGGTGTGGAGCTTCAGAGTATCGCCTCGGTATTCTGGAACGGCGCCTCCGTAGAAGGCGGCGGCGAATTTCTTCAGGCGCTGCTCAGCCGCGGCGGCGTCAGGAGCATGGTCAACACGGTCTGCACCATGATTTTTACCTTCGGGATGATCGGCGCGTTCAACACGGTGGGGATGATGGAGGCGCTGATCGCCCCCGTCACCAGGCGGGCAAGTTCTCCGGCCCGCCTGACCGCCGCGACCCAGTTGGTGGCCATCGTGGGCAATATGCTGGGGACGAATACCTTTTCCATCCTGATGGCGGGTTCCTTGATGGTCAACGCCTATGACCGGGCGGGGCTGGAGCGGTACAGCCTGTCCCGTGACATTACCGCCACATCCACGGTATTGTGCCCGCTCATTCCCTGGAATGTCTCCGGGCTCTATATTGCCGGCCTGTTTGGGGTCAGCAGTATGCAGGCGGCGCCATTTGCGTTCTGCGCCTTTTTGACGCCGGCCCTCTCCTATGTTTTTGTATCCCTGGAAGCCAGACAACAAAAAAGAACTGATTAAAAAAGGAGTGTTTCATATGTCTTTTCAGGAATTGATCACCGGAGTCCAGCACGTGGCGGTCCCCACCAATGACCTGGACAAAACCACCGAATTTTACCACAGCCTGGGGTTTACCACGGCCCTGGAGACCTACAATGAAGCCGCAAAGCACAGAGCGATTTTCCTCCAGCTGGGCAACCTGATCATCGAAAGCTATGAAAATGGCTGCGCGGTCGGACATCCCGGCGCCATCGACCATATTGCGCTGAACACGACGGATATTGAGGCCACCTACGCCCTGGCTAAGGAGCTGGACCTCCACATGCTCAACGAGGGCATCCGGTTCCTGCCGTTCTGGGAAAACGGGATCCGGTTCTTTACCATCGAGGGCCCCAACGCTGAAAAGATCGAGTTCTGCCAAAAGCTCTAACGCTTCCCGCCGCGCGGAAGGGCTGCTGCCCGCGGCGTGAGGGTGCTATCTTTCCATAGCTTCAACGAACCGCGGTGGATCCGCGGTTCGTTTTTTGTGCCCGGGACATCCGGAGCATTGTAAGGGCAGTACAGTGGAGCGGTCTGAAAATAGAACGGGGCCTGCTGCGTGTTGAAAGGGCGCCAGCGGCTTCCCCCGGACAGAACAGAAAATCTGCGAAGTCAGCGATAAATTTTGGATTCCTGGGCCCACATCCGGCCTTTCCCCTTGCAACTTTTTGTGAAAGCATATATAATATTTTGGCTAATCCATAAAACGACAACGGAAAAGAGGAATTGCCGTGAAATTAGGTATCGACGGCGATTCACCTGATTTTATATCTCAATGCTTCTCCATATATGCGAATATAGCTTGATTTTGGCGTGTTTTTCACATAACCAACCATATTATAACTTCATATATCTCCACACCTGTAAATGGTAAAATAAAGTGCACAGATTTCAGCCAATAGGAGTACACAGATTTTCGCCACAAAATGCACAGTTTTTCGCCAGAGACTACACAGTCTCCGAGAAGTTGGTAAAATGGAGCC
>Ga0129308_1003059_pt1 | contig 12779 bp, 8 predicted proteins | sample L827metagenome_FD_94440 | JGI IMG/M metagenome (GOLD analysis project Ga0129308, IMG submission 94440) | Ring-tailed lemur group fecal microbial communities from Wisconsin, USA - L827 metagenome | ecosystem: Host-associated > Mammals > Digestive system > Large intestine > Fecal | place: USA...
ATCCACTAACCGTATGAGTTCTTCAAGATATTTCTTGTCTGCAGCCCTTATGAACATTTGCAGGACCGCTTTTTCCGGAACGATATTCGGAGCCACGCCTCCCTCTTTTATAATACTGTGAAACTGCGCGTCTCCTTTCGTATGCTGACGCAGCATATCCACCGCATGGCACATCAGCTGTACAGCGTTCAGAGCGTTTTTCCCCTCCCAGGGCGCTGCGGATGCATGGGCTGATTTCCCGTGGAACTCATAGAAGTATTCTGCCAGCGCTTGGAATTTAGGCATTACGATGTTCCTGTTGTACAGATGCACCATCATAGCCATATCATATTCATCGAACACTCCCTTTTCGGCCATGATGCTTTTGGCGCCGTCGTCTTCTTCGTCGGGCGTTCCGATCAGATGGATGTCCGCGTTCAGCTCATCCTGCAGATCCCTCGTTGCAAGGCCCGCCAGAATACTCATAGCCCCGCTCAGGCAGTGTCCGCATGCATGTCCAAGTTCCGGAAGGGCATCGTACTCCACCAGCAGCGCTATCTTATATTTATGATCATTTTCTCCGTATATTCCCCGAAATGCCGTTGGTTTTCCGCAATCAGGCCGGTAGGGGTATTCCGTCCTATAGCCGTGGGCCTTCAATAATTCAACCAATTTTCGCGAAGTCTCGTACTCCTGTCCGGACACCTCCGGATGATCGGCTATATCGTCGTTGACCACGGCCAATTCCGGACCGTACTTTTCGACCTCTGCAATGATCCGTTCCTTCATCTGTTCATATGTCATGATATTCCTCCCGTAGCGTTCATTTTGCTGACCGTTCATTCCGCTGACTGTTCGCTCATCCGCTTCCTACAACACAAAACCGGCGATGATATATCCGACGAATGTGATCGCCGTAACGATTCCTATGTAGGGCAGCTGCGCCACCGCGTAATCTACGTTATTGATCCTGCAGGCAGAAGACGAAAGCAGCGTGACATCCGAATAGAAGCAGGCCTGTGCGCCGAAGCATGCGGCTGAAATGATCGCGCCCAGCGTCAGGGGTATATTCGCCCCGGTGGATGCGGCCAGCGGCAGAATGATCGGCGTACATATGGCGGGAATGCTCCAGATACTGCCCGTTGCAAAGCACACCAGACCGATGAGTACGAAAGTGATCGCCGGGAGCCACGCCGAACTCATATAAGGTCCTGCAACGTCGATCAGGAAATCGGATAAGCCCACAAGAGTAATTGCTTGTCTGTACAATAGAGATGTGACGAGTACGACCGCGATGTACAGCATATCTTCAAGACCCTTGTAGCAGGCGTTGCAGAATTCACCGTACTTCAGTATCCTGGTCGGAACGAACAGAATGAAGCAGGACAGGATACCGCAGACGACACCGTAAAGGATATCGTCCAGCATTAAGGTTGTTATGATAACAATGGCCATCGGTACGAAGAATGCCCAAAGGTGAGATTTTACTTCTTTTTCTCCCTCAGCGCCTTCACCAGCGGCTTCGTTCTTTGCTTCGGCGATCTCGACGCCCTGGTTCAGCATGCTGCTGGATTCCGGCCAAACCTGTCCGGTTTCCGCAACTCTCTGATAGGCCTTCTTCATGCCGCCCATCTTGGGAACGACTCCCGAAATGACCAGAAGGACGAAGAGAACGCAGAGGAAGGGATAGAAGAAATACGGCATGATGTGGTAGTAAATGTCCATGGCGCTGTTGCCTGCCACGGCGGCCTCCGGCTGTTGTTCAAAGATTCCAGAGAAGAATACGACCCATGCGGAGATCGGTATGATGAGACAGACCGGAGCCGACGTTGTGTTGATGATGTAACAGAGCATTTCTCGCGGCGTCTTGTGTTCATCCGAAAGGCTGAGTACACAGTTCGCGGTAACCAGAATGCTCAGGTAGTCGTCGATGAAGATGATAACTCCGCACAGCCAGGTCAGGAGCAACACCTGTTTTTCTGATTTGACATACTTTCTGGCCAATTCCCCTACCGCCAGAGCGCCCTTCGCCTCTCTGAGCAGCTGAACGAAGCATCCGAACAGCAGGCAGATGATCACGATGTAGTTGTTGTCCGCATTGCTGGCTGCCCCTTGTATTGCATCCATCAGCGGCATAAAGAAATCCGCCTTATAGTATAGTATGTAGCCGAGGGTACCGGATATCATGACGCTGGTGATGCACTTCTTCGTTGTCAGTGCCAGTACGAAAAAAGTCAGCGCCGGAATTAAAGAGATGATGCCTAAATTAGTCCCGTCCATTGTTATTTTCCTTTCTCTTAAATTACCTTCAGTTGATCAGAAATAATTGTTACGCTCTTCCCAGGACCCCTACCTGTAAATTTATTTCATGTTTCAAATAAATTTCAATTTCTGATATGCGTTCTTCCGACGGCTGTTCAAATTCCTCCTGTGTACCGCCCACGTTTCTTTTCTTGCTGATCCCCAGACTGTGATAAGGGAGCAGATTCACCCGTTTCACTCCGATCTCTGCGCAGAGCGTCCCCGTGCGCCTTATGATATCGTCGCTGTCGTTCACTCCCCCGATGAGCGGCATTCTCATGATCAGCTTGTGCGCAGTTTCCCCATCGTCCGCCAGCATTCGCAGGTTGTCGATGATCAGTCGATTGCTGACTCCCGTGTACTTTCTGTGTACCTCGTCGTCAATAGACTTCATATCGTACAGAATATCCGTGACGTTTTCTTTCCGCGAAAGTTCCATGAGCGCCTCCGGATCTCCGAAGCCGCAGGTATCCAGGCACACGCTGATCCCCCGTTTCCCCGCTTCATCGATAAGTCCGCTTACAAATTCCGCGTGCAGAAGAAGTTCTCCCCCGCTGACTGTGATCCCTCCCTTCGTGTTGTCGTAAAAGCCCTTATCCTGCTCCGCAATGCGAAGTATTTCTTCTATGGTCATCGGCTTGGCTACGGGTCTCAGAGACTGGGCGTAGCACTGATCCGCGCAGAGAAGGCACACATCGCATTTGTCTCTGTCGATCACCACCCCTTCTTCCGGATCCATCGACACCGCGCCCCGGGGACATGCCCTCACGCAGCAGCCGCAGCCGATACAGCTGTTTGGCAGCTGGATCAGCTGCTGCCGCGGGTCGATCAGTTCGGGATTGTGGCACCATCTACAGCGGAGAGGACACCCTTTAAGAAACACAGTCGTTCTGATTCCCGGTCCGTCTTCTATAGAAAATTTCTGAATGCTTCCTACAAGAATACTTTTTTGTGTGTGACTCATTAAACGATCCATCCTCCGATCATGATTCATGCCGATTCTGTGATAAGTGCGCCGTTCTGTAGATAATGATATCCTGCGCTCTTTTATCCAGCTCTGTGAAATATGCCATGTAGCCCGCTACTCGGACCATGAGCCCCTTGTAATTCTCAGGCTTTTCCTGAGCCTTCCGCAGAGTCTCATTATCGACTACATTGATCTGGATATGTTCGCCGCCGTCCTGGAAGAATGTCTTGATCACGCCTTCAATAATATTCAGGCCGTCTTCTCCCTGCACTCCCTTTGGGTCGAACCGAAGGTTGAACAGCGCGCCTTCATGCAGTACCTCCTGTCCCATGGCGGCCACCGACTTGACGGTAGCCGTGGGCCCGTTGATATCTCTGCCCATCATCGGCGACGCGCTGTCGCAGAAGGGTTCGCCCGCCAGCCTTCCGTCGGGAAGGGCTCCCGCAACCAGACCGTGGGAAAGGTTCAGGGTCTGCGTGTCTATGCCAAAGGCGTAGCCGCCTCCCCTGGCGTCCTTCCAGCCCTGGACCGTATTTGCAACGTAGTGTATCATCTCTTTGTAGATACTGTCCACATGCTCCAGGTTGTTGCCGTATTTCTCAGGCTTGTTCAGCAAAAGCTGGCGAAGCCGTTCCTGTCCTTCGAAGTTCGCGTCGCATGCCCGGATCAGCTCATCCATGGTCACGTCCTTATCCTCGAATACGCATTTTTCCACCGCGGCGATGGAATCCGCCAGATTAGCCGCCCCTGAAATGTACATCCCCGATGTCGTGTACCGTGCGCCGCCGTGCTGTACGGACTTTCCGCTTTCCACGCATCCTCTGGTCACCATGGACGCGAAGATGACGGGGTAACGATTCATGTGTATGCTCTGCATCAGGTTGTAACTTTCTCTGATAATGTCGTAATGATGGATGATCTGTTTTTTGAGAGCATCTTTAAAGTCTTCTATATTCCTGAACTCTCTCGGATCCCCCGTTTGAAGTCCCATAAGTCTGCCCGTGGCGGGGTCGACGCCGTTGTGCAGAACGAATTCGACCATCTTTCCCATGTTTACGTATCCCGCATCAGGCGAACCGTCCGTTCCGCCGCCGCCTGGGCCCGGCTGAATACAGCCGACGATCGTCCAGTCCCTCGCCTCTTCTATGGTGCATCCGGCCTTACCAAGACACATCTTCATCGCCGCGCTGTCATTGAAGAAGCCTGGATTGGCCTGTCCTTCCTGTATCATCCTGCATCCGAACTTGATCAGTTCTTCCGGCGTTTCTTCCCAAACTCTTACCGCCATTGTGGGCTGTGTGGTCTGAAGTTCATCCGCCGCTTCCAGACAGAGAAAGGACAAGTCGTTGGTGGCATCTCTGCCGTCCCGCGTCTGCCCTCCCACGACCAGTATCTGCCACATGGGATAACCGGCGAAGGACGTGGCGTACCAGTTGTCCCGCACTTCATATACCTCACATGCCTTGAGATAGAAACATTCCAGCATTTCCAGCGCTTCTTCCCTTGTGATGTTCTTCTCGTCGATCACGTCCTTTTTGTAAAACGGCCACATGTACTGGTCAAATCTGCCGAAACCGCATGCGGTGGTGCAAACTTCAATGTGGAAGTAAACGTGTACGAACCAGATCGACTGCAGCGCCTGCCAGAAAGTCCGGGGCGGATTTTCCGGAACGACTCTGCAGTTCTCCGCAATGGCGAAAAGTTCCCGCTTTCTCTTCTCGTCCGTACATTCCGAAGCCATCCGCTCCGCTTCGTCCGCCATTCTGTGCGCATATGTGATCAGCCCTTCGCACTGAATGATGCAGGCCTGCCAGAAATCCACCCTGGCCTGTTCCTCCATACTCTGCGGAAGCATGCTGTCTATGTTTTTCCGGCACTCTTCCATGTATCCTCTGATCCCTACGGTCAGGATCTTTTCGTGATCGCACAGAGTTTCGCCGGAGACGCCGTTCTCAAGACCCACGCAGATAATGTCGTCCTTTTCAAGCTGGCGGGTATGCTCTGGAAGTACGGACTGAGCCAGATCCTCCATGGACTTTCCCTCCCAGTATTTCAGGGTGTCAAGGATCGTCTCCCTGTCTTCCGGCGAAATGCGGTACGGATCATTGCTTCTTGTCGTGATCTCGTCAATATCGCTGATATACCACGAACTGGACTGAAATTCCGGATGCAGGTTGGCGCCCCTGTATGCGTTTGTCGCTGTTCCCACGACCAGTTCATCATCCATGATGAGCGTCGTCATGTTCTCCATGATGTAGTTGACCACCCTGGCCCGAAAAACAGGAACTGCATCCCCGGCAAATTTCTGATATGCCTCCGTCGCGAGAACCAACCTCTCTGCCGTGATCGTCGGGATCGTGCTGAAAAGCTTTTCCCTCATTCTATTCACTCTCGGTGTTAACATCGTATCCTCCTCCCGTTTCTCAACCTTTACAAATATTATGTAAGATGAAAAAGTCCAAGACAACAACTGGATTGCCTACTTTTCTGATCGGGTTGCTTTCAAAGCAAATAGGAAATATAATCTAAAATTACAAAAAATATTTACAGATATTCGGTATGACTGCCGGGCTGGGCAGTCGGATCAAGAAAAGCCATAACGCTGATTTCCCAAACATTTTAATTGTCGGTCCTTCTGCTTGTAATAAACGATTTTAAGCTGATCGGGAACTGTTTTCCCCAATGGATCACGGATCGACGGATCGAGGTTTCCGATGATTACTTTGCTGTAAACCCTGATTATCTTGCGAAAAAAATCAGCAAAAATCTTTTCCACGTTTTCTGATCTGCTATATAATGTGTACATAGATCGCGATCTGCATTTCAGCCAGGCATTCCATTTTCAAAGGAGGTATCCGGCGTGTTATTTGAAAAAACAGCATATCCAGATAACTATCCGATCAACATAACTATCGCAAACGTTACGGAATATCCTTATCACTATCATCAGGATGTTGAATTTATCTATGTTCTCAAGGGCGAGATCCGTCTGAAAAACGTATGTCATCATTATCTTCTGAAAGAAGGAGATATTTTTACCAACAGCGGCCATGAAATCCACGGTTTGACCGCCACAGGAAAAGAGAATGTGGTGGCGATCATTCAGGTCAGCAACCGTTTTTTCACACAGTATTTTCCCACCCTGGGCAAGGCCTGTTTCATGTCATATGTAAACAATGATAAATATCTTAAGATGGATACTTTCCGCAAAATGCTTCTTCACATACTTCTGGATTATTCCAGGAGGAGTTTTAATTATAAAAACGCCTGCGTCGATCAGATGATCGAAGTCATAAACTATCTGAACCAGTATTTCAACCTGTTCGCCTTCGATGATCAAGTGGTGGTGGATTTTCAAAATGACAATTCCATCGCGGTGGAGCGGATCAGCCGGATCATAAACTATGTATACGAGAACCATTCCAGCCGGATCACGCTGGAAGAGCTGGCGGAAAGAGAGCACTTAAGCACCTTCTATCTGTCTCATCTGATCCGTGATTACATGGGTATAAACTTTCAGGAGTTTCTCTGTTTCGCCAGAGTGGAGATGTCCGAGATCCTCCTGCTGGAAACGGACCGAAAGATCAGTGCGATCGCTAGAGATGTGGGTTTCTCAACCACATCGTATTACGAGAAATTTTTCAGTAAATGGTTTGGACACGCCCCCCAGGAATACCGGGAACTATACATGCCTCACATTCTCAGCGCCGCAAGGCCTGCGCGGCTTAAACGGCTTTCCGCCAATCAGGCGGTGACCCTCATCAGACGGAGTATGTCCGCCGTAAGCGATCAGGAAAAAAGCGCTTCCGTCATAGACCGTCTCCATCTCTCCCTTGATGTGGATCCTCAGATAACGCCTGTCACGCAGATCCGGCACAGTCTTGAAGTGGTTATCACTCAGGAAGATTATCACATCATGGGCGAAGGGCTGTTCAGCCGGCTCCATGAGCTTAACGCTTCCAGAGTCATTCTCGCTTTCCGGCAGGGCGACAGCGAGGCGACCACAGCGCTGATCACAAACAGGCTCACTTTCATCGGTTATGAAGTGTCCACAGTATGCGACAACAGCTTATGCTGCGGTTCCTCCGCAGGGTACGACTCAATCGCCGCAGCCATACAAATGTTCCGGACCTGTTTTATTTCGAAGGAAAATATACTGCACTGCAGACTGCGGGATCAGGGCGAACCATCCAGGATCTTAAAGGGGCTCCCCTCCTGCCTGACTTCCTGCCTCGTCCCCAAACCGTCCTATTACGCCTACCGGTTTCTCAGGAATATAAAAGGAAGCCTTCTCTACTGGGGAAAATACTACTGCGTGATCAAAAACGACATGCCTGAAAAAGATTCGTACACCCTTGTGGCGACCAATTATAACGACGACATTGAACACCTGTACATGCGCAACGCCACCGTCTACGAAGCCAACGACATCATCAGTTCTTTCAAGGATGAACTCAATGTTGACTTCAGCATTCCAGTGGAACCCGGTCAATATGTGATCGCAAAATACGCATTGTCAAATTTCAATTCCATATTCGCGCATATGTCCCATCTGGGCTTTCCGGAAGACTTTCCTCTGCCGGAAGCCTGGATCCACATGCTGAACACGGAGCCTCAGGCACAGGTGAACATCGAACACGCGGATGATAAACTGCATATCAGTTCCGCTGTAAAAGGCGCGGGGATCCATATCATCGTCGTCGAGAAATACGGCGGCGATGAATTGCGTTAACTTTCTGAGCGCTCCGTTATGAGACGTCTGATATAAAAGAGCCGCCGCGGGGATGAAGTTTCATCATCTCCGCGGCGGCTCCCTTATTTATCTGTCAATTATCTGATTACCTTCACTTCAATTTTGATTCGGAGCTGTTCCCTGCTGCCCGTGGTCAGCTCGTCCAGCGGATATTCCTCGTAGACGTCTCCTTCCATCTCCAGCCCCTGCTCCTCAAGAAACGCAAGCAGCGGGCGGTAGAAAGTCCCGCTCATCCCTTCGGGGTACCGACGATAAAGCACCGCGTAAGTTCCCGCACTCTTCCATGCATTGTGGTTTTTTCTTACCCTGCTATTCTGGTACTGGACGAGGCGACCTCCAGCGTGGATACACGAACAGAAGTAGAAATTCAAAAAGCCATGACCCGACTCATGCAGGATAAAACCAGCTTCGTCATCGCTCATCGTCTCTCCACCATCCGAAACGCTGACCTGATCCTGGTGGTCAGGGACGGCGACATCGTGGAGCGGGGGAATCACGAGGATCTTCTGGCGCAAAATGGTTTTTACGCTTCTCTCTATAACAGCCAATTCGAGGAGGTTGACTCCTAGAAAATCACAGATTTCAAGAAGCTCCCAATCTCTTAAGTCACGCTGTCGATCTTTGCTCGAAAGACTATCGAACAACGCCCCGTACGGAATCCCTACTTTTCTGGACATTACCGTCATCGTACATCCTTTCTCCCTGATGTATTGCGCCAGATTCTCTGTTACACGGCTCATTGTCCACCTCCCTTCACCCTGCCTTCGGCTCGTCTGCCTGAAACAATTTACTGGTTCTGATCTCAATCACCTTCTTCTCGTGGAAATATTTTTATAATTGTGATAAAATAGTTATTACAGTTTTTAATGACAACGAGGTGTAAGCCATGAATAAAAATCATCCTTTTGAGTCCTCGTAAACTACCCACATACCACTTCAGAACTAAAAATAAGAAGGCTGAAGCAAAAACGATGTGCTTCATTGGAGAGTTATGCAGATCAAACCATAAACCAACCGGCCTGATCGGCGTACTGGACCCGGAGTGGATCGTGGGGCAGCTCAAAAATAATGCGTACTAAATACGCATTTCACGTTGACGAGTACGTATATAATGCGTATAATATAATTGTAAGGAGGGCAGGGACTTGAAACGAAAAGACTTGATTAAGAAGCTTGAATCAAATGGCTGGTATCTTATAAGAAACGGCGCAAACCATGATGTTTACAGCAATGGTAAAGAGACTGAAATGATTCCAAGGCACAATGAAATCAAGGAACTGCTTGCCAAGGCAATTATTAAGCGGCAGGGGCTGAAATAGCCCCCTTCTCCGCCTTGTAAAAGGAGGTTCATATGAAACAGGCATATCCGATAATATTAACGCCAGCAACTGAAGGAGGATACGTCGTCTATATTCCCGACTTTAATATTAATACTCAGGGAGATGATATGGCCGATGCTATGTTCATGGCCCGCGATGCGATCTGTATGATCGGTTGTTATGATCAGGATGAAAAAAAGACGTTACCGATTCCATCGAACATTGACAGTGTTCATGTTGAAACTGGACAAATCAAGACTCTTGTCGATGTAGACTTCGATGCATATCGAAAGCGGAATGATAATCGGGCTGTGCGTAAAAATTGCACAATACCAAGTTGGCTGAACGAGGAAGCTGAGAAAGCTGGAATCAACTTCTCTGCCACCCTCCAAGAAGCTTTGAAATCCCAGCTTGGCATATAATAAAAAAACAACCGCCCTCTGCTGCCAACAGAGAGCGGATGTGATATAGGGCTGAATGGTACAGTCCTATCCCTAAGCAAGATAAATTGTACCATCTCAGCCCGGAAAAATCAAGTTCCGGGCATTTTTATGCCCAAAATTAGGGGGGCGAATATATAAGTGAACAGAAAAAAGGGACAGCGGGCAGACGGCCTGATCGAAGCGTTCTTACTCTCCCTTCAGGCAGAAACCATCCGAATCCGATCTTTCCGTCAACACGGTAAAAAAACGGCTCACCCATCTGAAGGCCATTTTTGCATTTGCTCTCGAAAATGATTACATCTATCTTCCATCAAGCAACCTTTCCAAAAAGCAAAGAAAAACCATGGAACTATTGAAATTCCATGGTTTTCTTTTGGAGGCGACACCCAGATTTGAACTGGGGAATAAAGGTTTTGCAGACCTCTGCCTTACCACTTGGCTATGTCGCCATATCGCCGGTCTCAGCTGCAAGATCAGTATATGCAGTCAGACCGCTGTATGTTACTCTTTTCTGCTTTATTATTATAACGTTTTTTCTTCTGGGTTACAAGGATTTTTTCATATCCCGTTTCGATAAATTCGGCAAAGCAAACGCCTGCTCTGCCGAATCTCTTTTGTTGGCTAGGGTAGCAGGATTCGAACCTGCGCATGATGGAATCAGAATCCATTGCCTTACCGCTTGGCGATACCCCAACATCAAATATCGTATTAAATTTTATGGGGTGGGTAGTGGGATTCGAACCCACGCATACAGGAGCCACAACCCTGGGTCTTGACCACTTGACGATACCCACCATAGTGTCAGCGGACTGCTGGGCGCAGAGTCTGACGTCTTCTTTCCGAGCATGCTTTCCTTCCTCTGACCGAAAGAAAACATTAAAAATTGGCGACCTGGATCGGGCTCGAACCGACGACCTCCAGCGTGACAGGCTGGCATTCTAACCAACTGAACTACCAGGCCGCAATTGGTGGGCGCTATAGGGCTCGAACCTATGACCCTCTGCTTGTAAGGCAGATGCTCTCCCAGCTGAGCTAAGCGCCCCAATCGTAAATGGTAGCGGCGAGTGGAGTCGAACCACCGACCTTCCGGGTATGAACCGGACGCTCTAGCCAACTAAGCTACACCGCCACATTAGCGCATCGGAACGCGCTGCAAGAAAGATATTACCACAGTTTTTGACTATCTGTCAAGGGATTTTTTTCAACTTATTTTTACTTTTTTATTGATTTCCCGACAGCCCTTAAAATATGCGTTCCTGTATCTTCCTTTTTTCACTGCCTTTCTATTATAGCAGATCAGAGCTCATCGGAAAAGACCATAAATGTATTCTTTCCGGATTTTTTTGCTTTATGCATGGCAGTGGCGGCCCGTTTTAAATAGGTATTCAGATCGCCGTCCGAATCGTCGATGTATGCCACGCCGCCGCTGACTGTGGCGTGCACCGGCTTTCCTGAGACGAAGCGGATCTCTTCCACCGCTTTGCGCACCCACTCGGCCAGGGCCTCGGGCCTTTCTTCCTCGTTCCAGGATTCAGCCATTAAAACGAAACTGTCTCCGCTGTAGCGGCCCGCACAGCGGACGGATTCCGGCAGAGCGCAGAATTTCTCTGAAAGCTCCTTCAGTATTTCATTGCATGTCTCCTGCCCCAGAATTTCGTTCAGCAGGCCGAAATCGTCGAAGTCAAACAGGAGGATCGCCTGATCTTCCTCCGAATGCAGACGTTTTCCCATGAGTTCAAGCACGCCCATGCGATTATACATTCCGGTCAAAACGTCTCTTGTCTTCGCCCGCTCCAGCTCCTGTTCCTGTTTATCCAGGCGAATGGCCACGTCGTTGACGCTCTCCATAATAGATGCCAGTTCATCGCCCTGAGCGTATTCGCACCGCGCGGAGCAGTCTCCCTCCGCAATGCGCTTCAGACGCTGTCTGAGCTGGGTCAGCGGAAAGAGCAGCGACTGGACGATAAAATAACATGCGGCTACCGTGGCCACGGCGATCAGAATGCTGACGATACCCAGCGTTCTCGTTGCCTTTACCGCCGGTCCCAGTATCTCCTCATTGTCCATCGCCACCAGAACGACCCAGTCCAGTTCCTCCATCTGATTGTAGGCCGCAACAGTGTCCACGCCCCGATTATTATAGCGGATGATCCCCGAAGGTTTTTCCAGCGTGCCCGCGGAGACCTGGCGCAGCAGTTCGTCAAGTTCTTCCCGATCCTGAAATTCTCCCACGGCCAGATCCATTTTCTCCTGCGAACCATGATAGATCAGCGTGGCGTTCTCGTCTATGACGTAGACGTATCCTGTTTCACCGATCTCCACTTCGTCGATATAAAGGTTCAGATTGCTCAGATTGACCACCCGTTTCAGCAGTCCGATGACCGCGCCGGACTCATCCTTCACGGGAACTACGATGTTTATATTTCGTGAACCGTCCGCATTGATCACCGTATTTCGATACAGCTTGGTTCCGCCCATGATGGACTTATACATTTCCGTGTTTGCAACAGAATGTCCTTCTTCATTTTTGTTGTAGGCCAGTATGGTTTTGCCTGTGGCGTCGATCAGCGCGCCGCCGTCTATATTATCATTGATCGTGGTCGTCCGCTCAAAGAGACTTTCCACCTCCGCATCCCAGTATTCCGTCTCGCCCGGTCCGGCGCCCTGCTCATGCGCCTGCAGACATTCTCTGTACGCAGTCACCTGCCCGAAAAAACGGCTGTCCATTTCCTGCCCGTTACAGAAATCATAAATATGCGCGGACACCACGTTAGCCAGACTGGCAAGAGATTTCTCCTGAAGATCATGCACCGTATTCTTCATCTGTATATTGACTGTAAAAGCGACGGCAAGACTGGGGACGATCGAGATCAGCACCATCGCAATAATTAATTTTTTCCCGACTTTCATTGGTTTTCTCCATAGCTCAATTGAAATATCCGCGCCCTCCAGAACCGTTCCCGGTCTCTCAGCCGCCCCTCTGCCGCCCTCCGCGGCATTTTCCGGACGCCCTTATC
>Ga0129308_1003061_pt1 | contig 12770 bp, 13 predicted proteins | sample L827metagenome_FD_94440 | JGI IMG/M metagenome (GOLD analysis project Ga0129308, IMG submission 94440) | Ring-tailed lemur group fecal microbial communities from Wisconsin, USA - L827 metagenome | ecosystem: Host-associated > Mammals > Digestive system > Large intestine > Fecal | place: USA...
GTTTATCTTCTACTTTAAATGTTAATGAAAGATCTTTACAATCATCTTGATATTGTTTTTCTAATGCACTGATTACTTCTTCCTTATTCATCTTACTTACATCAATACCATTAATTTCGGTATTAGAAAAATAATCATTTGATCCAGCCATAAAACATATTGCTAAATAAATAACGAAAAGAATAAATAGAGTTCCTACAGGTATGAGGAACTTTGGACTTTTAAAACGCTTATTTAATTTCCTTGCCATAAATTTCTCCTATAACTATAAAGTTTTTGTATATATCATGATATACTAGAAATCATAAAAACACAAGAGTATCGCATAAAATACATACTAAAAATAAGGTTAATAAAACCTTATTTCTTGTTAATAATATGTCTTGCGATGATAACACCATTGGCTCCTGCTTGAGCAAGCCCCCTTGTAAGACCTGCCCCATCACCAGCAACATACAAATGATCTATTTCACTTTCAAAACCTTCTCTAATCTTAGGTCTTGCAGAATAAAACTTTGCTTCAACACCATACAATAAAGTATGTTCATTTGCTATTCCTGGTGTAACATGATCCAATGCCTCAATCATTTCTATAATTGATTTCATAGTATTATAAGGTAAGACCAATCCTAAATCACCGGGTACAGCTTCTGGTAATGTTGGTGTTGTATATCCTTCTTTCAAACGCTTAACAGTCGTTCTTCTACCACGTTTAATATCACCATATCTTTGTACAATGATACTACCATTGGATAGCTTATTTGCTAGATTAGAAACTTCATGAGCAAATTCATTAGGTTCATTAAAAGGTTCGCTAAAAGTATGAGAAACAAGTAATGCAAAGTTTGTATTTTGACTTCCAAGTTTAGGATCATGATAAGCATGACCATTCGCCAACATCGTTCCAGAATGATTTTCTACAACAACATGACCACTAGGATTTGAACAGAATGTCCTTACCTTTGTACCAACACTTGTATTATAAATAAACTTTCCTTCATAAAGATGCGTATTAATTTCGTCCATAACTATATTATTTGTTTCTACTCTAACCCCAATATCAACTTGGTTATTATACATTTCTAAACCTTGATTTTTAAATACTCTCGTTAACCATGTTGAACCATCTCGTCCAGGTGCTAAAATGACATCTTCAGCATAGATTTCTTCACCATTTTCTAACATTACTCCCTGAACTCTGTTATCTTTAACGATAATATCCTTAACTGCGGTTTTAAACATCATATCTATATTTTTCTTTAACTCATTAGACATTTCTGTCATGATCCTTAAATTCTCTTCTGTTCCTAAATGACGCACTTTTGCACGCAACAATTTTAAGCCAACAGCATATCCTCTTTTTTCAATTTCCTTGATCTTGTCAGTATGAGGATCCGTAATTTCTAATGTAGCTCCATGTCTTAAATACAATTCATCAACATAATGAATAACTTTTTCAACCTCTTCATTAGACAAATAATCAGTTAACCAGCCACCAAATTCACTGGTAATATTAAACTTACCATCAGAATAAGCACCTGCACCACCAAAACCAGAAGTAATAGAACAAGCAGGTAAACACCCCGAATGATCTGCTTTAATTTTGGGACATGATTTAATCTTCTTATCCTTGATTGGACAATGTCTATACATAACATCTTGTCCCTTATCTATTAAAAGAACTTTCAAATCAGGTTTCTTTAAATAAAATTCATAACTTGCCATAATTCCTGATGGACCAGCTCCAACTATAATGACATCATACTTTCTTTCCATAAATAACCTCTTTTCCAAACAAGTATTATATCTTAATTCATAAATAATAACAATCGTTAATATTTATGAACCATAATAAAAATTAAATCAATTGATGTGTTTATTTTTCCATTACAATTTCCGAAGAAAAATATTGTTCTTGAAAATATACAGCTTTTTCAATTTCTTCTTTAGAAAAATTCATACCATTAGGTGCAACGATCCACTTATCTTCATTATCATTATAGCGATGAACAACAGCAATAACTTTTCCTTCAAAAGTATCTACAGGTTCATCAACACCTAAAATATAGGCATCTTGTTCTTCTCCATCACCAGCAATAATTCCTTCAATATATCCATAATTAATGGGATAAAATAACTTTTTATGTTTTGGGTGATATGTCCCTAATTTTCGATCTACAATCACTGTTACATTTTTTCCTATTATCATATTTTACCTCATTTCTACTAATTTATAATTATTAATTATATCATCGTATTCTTACAAACTCAATTTATATACAATAACCATACCTCAATCATAGCTAAAAAAACAGAGAATTCTCTGTTAATCTATTGGAGCTTGATAAAAACCACCAAAGAAATTCTCTGTTTTCAATACATTAATAATAATATGTGGATCAATACTTCTTAATAAATCTACTATATCTTGTACTTCATAACTTGAAACAACTGTATGAAGTAAATTCATTTCTTTTTGACTATATCCACCAACCACTTTTCCTTTTGAAATGCCATGTCGATATTCTTTTATATATGCCTCAATGACATCTTGAGCTTTTGTTGTCGTGATTTGTAATGTTACACGTTCATATCGATGATAGAAAGAATCAATCGTTTTTGTAGAAATAAATTGAAATAAAATCGAATATCCAGCGTGTTCCCAACCAAACATAGCACCAAAAATAATTAATATTGTTGTATTAAATAAGAATACATATTCCCAAATTGATTTTCCTTTTCGATTAGAAATATATAATGCAATAAAATCTGTTCCACCAGTAGAAGCATTCCCTCTTAATGCAATTACAGTTAAAAGTCCATATGCAAAGCCACCAAAAGCTATATTTAATAATATATCATCAAAAATAGGTGGAAAATCGATTGTATTTAAGAAGAAACTAGCGAGAAAAACTTCTAAAAGAGAGAAAAAAGTAAATTTTGGACTGATGCTTTTATAGCATACGATTGCGACTGGAACATTAAGCAAGATCATTCCTAATGAAGTCGAAAATGAAAAATCCAAAAATGTCGATGTAATCTTTTCAATAAGTATTGCGACACCAGTAAAACCACTAGATAAAAGATTAGCTGGTCTAATAAAAACTTGAATAACATATGCTTGTAAAAAAGCCGCAATAACAACACTTATAAAAGTAATAAATAATTTTATATTCCTATTTTTTCTTATATTCCTTAATTTCATATACTATTCACTAATTTTTCAACTAATTCTTTGCTTACGACATCATAATCATTTTCATGAGGTAAAGAAGCATAACTATATGACACAAATTTTCCACTTGTTGTTGGATCATTGATCCAATCCTTACAAGAACTATGCACTTGATATATTCCTGTATAATCCATCATTTCTTTAGCATTACTCGCATTCATTCCTGAACCGGCAAGAATTTCAATTCTATCACCATATTTTTCTTGAAGTTCTTTAATTAATTCTTTACCGTCCATAGCTTTTGATTGAAGTCCACTTGTTAAAACACGATCAACACCTAAATCAATCAATGTTTCAATACTAGAATATGGATTACTAACACAATCAAAGGCACGATGAAAAACAACTTCACCATTATATTTTTTAATAATATCAATCATTTGTCTTGTTTGATTTTCATCAATATTACCATCTTCTTTTAAACAACCAAAAACAATACCATCAGCACCATTTTCCATCAATGCTTTACAATCCTCTAGCATTGTTTCAAAATCTTCTGGTAAATAATGAAAACCTGCACCTCTCGTTCTCACCATACAAATGACTTTTAAATCTGTATTCTTTTTTGTTAGTCTTAATGTTCCAATAGAGGGTGTTAAACCACCTAAATGCAATCCACTATTAAGCTCAATTCTTTTCGCTTTACCTAAATATGCTTGCATTGCATCATAATAACTACCACAACAAATTTCTACCATTCTTTCCATTATCTTACCTCCTTATTTTGCTAGTGAGTATAAAGCCAAAGCATAGATTTTGGCATTAGTGATTAAATCTTCAATACTCATCCATTCATTCGGTTGATGCCCTATACCTTTTTGACCTGGAAAACTTGGACCAAAAGGAACAATATGAGGCATCATTTTAGCATATGTTCCACCAGTCGTTGTCACTGGTGTTCCGTCATTTCCAGTTATCTTTTCATAAGCATATTGCATTTGTTTAACCATAAAGCAATCTTTTTCAAATTTTACTGGTTGAAAATGATGAACGATTTCAACTTCCATCAAAGTTTTTTCTTTAATTTTTTGAATCATTTCATCTATATTCATACCTGCAGGATAACTTAAAGCGAAAGAGAATATTAATTGATTATTAATATGCTTTAACTCATAATTACGAATTTCACTCATACCAAATTCTTCATCACAATAATCAAGTCCTAATCTTTCACCATTAGCTTTAGCATTCATAAAATAAGTATTTACCATTTCAAAAAAATTATCAATCTTTTTATCACTATTTCTTATTTCTATTATCGCTCTACCACGTTCAGCGTAAACAACCGGAAATTTACAATCAGGCGTAAAGCCCATGATTGGAGGTTTCTCTTTAGATAAGTAATATTCTAAATCTTTAAACCCCGTTTCTTCATCACAACCAAAAATGATACGAATAGGTCTTTTTAATTTCAATTGTAATTCTTTAATTGCATATAAAGCATATAAACAAGTCATGATTGGTCCTTTATTATCTAAAATACCTCTCGAATAAATATAACCATTTTCTTCATAAGCACTAAATGGTGGTTGTTTCCAACCCACACCAGTAGGAACAACATCTAAATGACCAATAGCACAAACATAGTCATCACCTTCACCATATTGAGCATAACCAATATAGTTATCAATATTCTTTGTTTGAAAACCTAATCTTTCACAAATTTTTAATGTTGTTTCTAAAGCTAATTGAACTCCTTTGCCAAAAGGTGCATTTTCCTCGGCTTCACTTTCTACACTATCAATACGAACAATCGTTTTAATATCATCAATCATTTGTGAAGATAATTCTTCAACCTTTTTTATTAATAAATTTTCCATATTATTTTTCCACTAATGGTGCCATTCTTGTTTTCATGTAGTTTTCTAACCATTCTTCACTAGCTACCTCATGAATACATTTACCATTAATATTCTTTGTTAAATAAACGATTGGCTCTTGATCTTTAGTGACAACAGCAAATGAAAAACCTTCAATATTTGTTGCGACTCCCCATTCACCTTTATTATTCATAGCAATCAATGATAAATCACCAGCTTGTCCACGTCTTTCTTTTAATTCTTTATCCAAAACATTGACCGCTTGTTCACAAGCTTCTTGAGGATGCATTCCTTCTTTCATTAATCTAACGATTTCATAAGAAATACAACCTTTCATTAAATCTTCTCCTAGACCTGTAGCACTTGCTCCACCAACTTTACTATCTACATAAAAACCAGAACCAGAAATTGGAGAATCTCCAACGCGTCCTTTTTTCTTCATAAATAAACCACTCGTTGACGTAGCAGCAGTCATTTTACCACTTTCATCCAAGCAAACCATACCCACAGTATCATGTCCTGCATAAGGCTTGATTTCCTGTTCTCTCACTTCTTTTACACGATTGCGATAATGTATTTTTGCACGATCAGTTAACATATTTTTTCTTTCAAAACCTTCTTTATGAGCAAATTTTTCTGCTCCTTCACCTACTAATACATTATTTACTTTTTCTTTTGATAATCTTCTTGCGATTGATACTGGATTCGCAAAATCTCTAATTGCAGCAACTGCACCAATATCCAAAGTATCTCCATCCATATAAGCAGCATCTAATTCAACTTCCATTTCTTCATTTGGAAGTCCACCATAACCCACTGACTTATAATATTCAAAATCTTCAACAGCGCGAATTGCTATTTCAATAGCATCACCAGCACTACCATTATTTTCTAATATTTTAGCACCTTCACTGATACCTTCCACAGCCATTCTCCAAGTGGCAATCATTCCCCACATATTCGTTTTCCTCCTTTTAAAAAAACAGCAGTTATCAAAACTGCTGTTTAGTTTTTAAAAACAAAATTCATTTTCTAAAGCAGTTGTATCTTCATTGTTCACTTTTGCTTTAGCTAAAGTACACATATTTCTTAAAGCATCATTTAAACCAAAACCACCTTTTTTAGGAGTTTCGACGATTGCAACTTTATCTTTATATTTACTAATTGTATCTTCATTCTCTTTAGACATAGCTGCAAATGCTTTAACATCAGTTTTCGTATTAATATCATATGCTACACGAGCTGCCATTGCTGCATAATCAGCATAATTAAAAGCTGGTCCGCACATAACAATGTCCGGTTTGATTTTTTGTACCATTGCACATAATTTTCTGCTGACTTCATCTGGATTTTCTAAATATGTCCCAACTCCACAATAAAGACAAGCAATAACACGAGCATCAATTTCTTTAAGCATTGGTTGCATCATAACTGCTGGTCCTAAAGCTTCTTTCTTACCAGTTAATGGTATCATTTTATCATCTTTAGTTCCAGCCCCAGATTGAATTTGATCAAAAATCATTATAACTTTCATCATTTTCACCTTATTTCCTATAAATCATCAAAATCTAAATCATCTAATGAGAAGTCATCATTATCTTCTTCTTTTTGATTTACTGCATTAGCTTCTTCTTCTAAATATTGTTTATCTATAATCTTGATGAATGGTAAATACACAAATACACCTAATACAAGTAAAATGGCTTGTAATACAGCTCCAGCCCAGTTAGTAGCTAAGAACCCTGAAATAATAACTGGTGTTGTCCATGGTAATTGAATACCATTACAATAAGGTACTAAACCTGAATACATCGCAAAATAAGAAATAACGATGTTCATTGTTGGTACCAACATAAATGGAATTAAAATCGTTGGGTTTAATACAATAGGTAAACCAAATACGATTGGTTCATTAATCCCAAAGATACCAGGAACTAATGATAATTTAGCAAGTTCTGTAACACGTTTAGATTTACAGAATAATAACATCGCAATCAATAATGATAATGTTGAACCACAACCACCAAATGTCGCAAACAAATCTTGGAATTGTTGTGAAATAATGTTTGGAATTGGAAGACCAGCTTGTAAAGCTTGAGCATTTTCAGCTGCTAATGTTTGTAAAATCGGATTAAATACAGCTCCTACAACTGATCCTCCATTAACTCCAAAGAACCAGAAGAAATGCAAGAAAATATAAGCAATAACCATAGCTCCTAAAGTATTTCCTAAAGAAGTTAAAGGAGCTTGTAAAATATCAAAAATAAATTGGAATGCACTTCCATATGGTGTTAATGCAAAGATCCAGTTAATTGCAAAGAATACAGTGACAACAACTGCTGCTGGAATCAACGCTGAGAAAGATTGTTCAACTGTTGGAGGAACACCTTCTGGCATTTTAATGACCCAACCTTTTGAATTTACCCATGCATAAATATGAACAGCTAAGAAAGCACAAGCAATACCAATAAAAATACCTTTAGATCCTACCCAACCTAATGGGATACCAGTTACAGAAATAATTTCTCCACTTTCTAAAGTTTTATCAATTGAATATGGCATAATCAAGAACCAGCTTACTAATGTTGTTGCTGCTCCAAAGATTTTATCAACTTTCATATATCCAGAAAAAGAATAGGCAATACCCATAACTGCTAAAATTGCCATAATATCAAAAGTAGCACTCGCTGGTTTACCAATAAATGCGTCCCAACCTTGAGCCGCTAAAAAATCTGTCCATGCTGCAATTGGGAAATTTCCAATTAACAAGAAAATAGACCCAACGATAAGCAATGGAGTAGAAACTAAGAACCCATCACGGATCGACATCAAATATTTATTCTTACCTATTGCTTCAGCAAGAGGCATAAATACTGACTCTAATTTTTTAATCATAAATTTTTCTCCCTTACTTTTTATTTTGTTTCATTAAACGAATTGCGGATTTAAGAACTTTTTCACCGTCCATAACTCCATAAGCCTGTTGATCAATAACCTGAACCGGTATATTTTGACCATGTCTTGCTGCTATATCATCATATTTGTATTTGACTTGAGGTCCTAAAAGAATAACATCTGGATGATATTGTTTAACGATTTCATCAACTTTTCCATCAGGAAATGCTTTGACTTCAATTGGTAATTTGTGAGCATCAGCAACTGATTGCATTTTACTAGCTAACATACTTGTTGACATACCAGCACTACAGAATAAATAAACTCTTTTCATAAACACCCTCCTTTCTTTTCTATTTTTTATCCAAAAACATTATCTCATAAATCATTTCAACCAAATCTTAAAATCCTTTCCTAAGACTTAGGAATTTGATATTGAGATAACTTTGGTATTTGCAATATAATCATGAACCATTCTTTTTTCAGGTTTGATAACCGCCAAAAGAATAGAAACAATTAAAATAATTGTAAAAAAGTAAGCAATATAATTTGAATAAGTCAAATTGAAAATCATCACTAATAATTGATGAAAATATGTACTGCAAGTGAACATGACACCTTCAATTACAAGAACTCCAATGACTTCTCTTTTGACTAAAGTTAAAAAATCAACTGTACTGCCATTCATCTTAACAATCTTAATAGAAGTAATCTTCTTTCCTAATGTTTGCCCATTCTTCAATGGTAAATAAACTAAATACCAAATACATAAAATCAATCCTATGACAAATGCTAAACAAGCGGATTTTATAGACAATAAAGAAATATCAATAACTAGCGCTTTCTCATTCATTTCTATTGAATAAAGAAAAGCTACTGGTGCCATTACTAATAAACTTGTAATATACCAATCAATACCATAAGCAATCAATCTTCTTATATGACCAGCACTTGCATCATATTTTTCTATGATTTGCTGTTTATTTAACTTGTGTTTCTTTTTCATTCATCTAAAATCCTTTCCATAAATTCATTATAATCTTTAGATAACAATAACAAGGTCATTTGATTAACATCATTAATAGCATTTGTTAACCAATCAAAGAACATTCTTAAGAAATCTATATCTTCTTCTTTAATTGCTAATAACATCACTAATTTCACTTGATAATCTCCCCATTGAATAGGTTCTTTCATTAAAGCAATTGAAATAACACTTTTTAAACTGGATACTTCTAAGGCATGAGGCGTCGCAAAACCATAAGCAAAAGATGTTGGTGACATCTCTTCTCTTTTAAACACAGCCTTTGTATACTGATGATCAATAACATTATGTTCTTCTAACTGAGAACACATAAAAGAAATAGTTTCAGCTACATTTTCACATTGTAAATCACAGTAGAAAAACTGTTCTAAAATAAGCTTTTCAACCCATGCGTTAAACTCTAATTTCATTTTTTGTTTATCAATTTTATTTAAAGCTTGGAAAATGATTGACTCGTCTTCTAAATTCATAAACATACTGATTTGTACTGTTAAAATAGGTAAAGGATGAACAAGATTAACTAAAGTAATAATCAAATCCGGTTCCAAACTATTCACTTTATCTTTTTCAAACATTGTAAAGCTTTCTATGATTTCTAAACGATCACCATACAATCTATCAATTTTTTCTAAACAAAGTTTTGAAAATACAACATTATTAGGTATAATCATAACTGCTCTTATTTTCTTGGTCGCATTGATTCTTTCATTTGCCGCCCCTAAATGTAAAGCAATAAAACCAACCTCATCTTGATTTAACTGTACCCCTAATTTTTCTTCAATAAATATACTACTTCGTATCCCCATTTCAAAAACAAGAGGATATTTTCTTTTTATTTCTTGAAGAAAAACATTTTCCATACTAATACCACTCTCTACACGTTCCAATAAACTTTGCATATGCATAGTCAATCCTAAAATGAGTTCACTATCTGCTCTAAAATCCACATCAAAATACTGATAAAGATTTTCTAACATTTCATCTACAATTTTTTCTATAAATATTTCATGTCCATTAACTGTAATTAATCCTTCGGTATAATGGCTACTTTTCTTTCCTAAAAATAATAATGCAAGTAAAGCAATCTCATCTTCAATAACCTCAATATGTAATTCTTTTCCTACTTCATTATAAAAATCTGTGGAAATTTTATACTCTAAACTTCCTTTTAAATCATCATCAATTCGTGATGTATGAACATAGTTGAACTGTAATATTCTTTCTATCCCAATACCAATATGTAATAAAAGCATAGGAAGAGCAGCATCATGGATTATATAATTATATTTATCTAATGTTTTTTCTAAAATATTATGGACTTTCAATAAATCAAAATCTTTATATAAAGAAGCAATTTTATTAATATTAAGGAAATTTCCCTTTGTTTCATCAGCTAGTAACTTTTTATATAATTTTCTTTTTTCACTTTCATCGCCTTTTAAATAAAGATAATTTTTACTTCTTTCTAAATGTAAATTTGGATACTTTTTTAACTGCTTTCTAATTCTCTTAATATCATTATCAATGCTATAACCACTTACATATATTTGATCCTGTAATAAAGTTAAATTAAGACCATCTTCTTTTATTAATAATCTTTGCAAAATATAGATACACCTTTCTCTTGGGGTTTGAGGTATATCAACATCAATTTGAATATCTAATTTTGATAGTAAATCTTGATCTAAATGATACCCTTTTCTCAAATTAGATAAAATAATATCACAATTATAATATCGATTGATAGAAGAAATATCTTGTCTGATAGTACGATCTGAAACACTAAATATTCTGGATAATTCTTTTCCTGTGATCCAATTATTTTTTTCATATAATATAGATACTATATTGATTTGCCTTTTATTTAACATATACCCTCCTTAAATCATGTTCATTATAGCATAGTCAATTTTATTTAAAGTTATATTCATTTCCTAATGATTAGGAAGTAATTTTTGATATTTCCTAGGAAATATCAAAATAAAATAAACATAAAAATTTTACTTTGTTTACCAATGTTTTTTATGTAATTTATTATTTATATGTCTTTTTGTACATATTATCTTTTTAATTTCATCACTGTGAAAAACTCTTAATATATACTTTTTTCCTTATATTAAAATATGATTATGTTGACACTTTACATATATTTTTCTTCTCTTATATCATTGTGTCTTTTCTCTTTTGTTAAACTTATAAGTTGTTATTCATAAGTCTTAATAAGTTTTATATTATTCTTTTTTCTACTGATATACTTAGAAAAAGGAGGCATTTAATATGTTACCTAGAATAAAAGAGCTTAGAAACGAATATCATATAAGTCAACAAGAATTAGCAAATGCTGTATTAGTTAGTCAGCAATCGATATATAAATATGAAAATAAAAACGTTGATCCAAGTATTGATACTTTAATTAAAATCGCTAAGTTTTTTAATGTATCCGTTGATTATTTAATTGGTATAAGTGATACTAAAGAAATTGCTAAAAAAAGTAGTTCAATTCATTTATTGACAGAAGAAATTTCATCTATTCATGAGTTTAGATTATTAGACCCATGTTTACAAAAAATAGTTATCAGTATTATTCATGAAATGCAGGGCATCAAAGCTGTATCACATAAGGAATAACTGCATAAAAAAAACTTCCTAAGAAGTTTTTAAAATCTATTAATATATTTATTAATTAAAAAATCAAAAAATAAAACTATAATAACTAACCATAAGGTCCATGCAAAAACACCAATCATATCAAAATCAATATGACAATAATGAATGGCTCTACCAATACCATTAGGCACTTGTGCTAATATTTCAGCCATAACACTTACTTTTGCACCGAGATTTAAAGCGTTAGAGATTCCCGATAATAAACTACCTTTGATTAAAGGTAAATAAATGCAAAACATTTTATACATGAGGGGAGGATTGTATAAAAGAATAAGATCTCGATATTCTCTATCGATACTTTTATAGCCTTGTAAAAAATTATGATATAACAAAGGAAAAACAACTAATGTTAAAATAATATATACTGTTTGAATAGAACCAGTCCATACTAAGGATAAGATAACATAAGACATTGTTGGAATGGATTGTAATAATGAAATAATGGGAGTTAATAATTCATCAACTGTCTTATTTTGATAAGCAAGATAAGCAAGTGCAAAAGCAAATAACGCACTTATAGTAACAGTGATAACAACTCTTATCAATGATGTAAAAATCGTGGAATAAAAAAATATATTCATTAGCATTTCAATCATTCTTAAAAAAACATCTATAGGAGAAGGAAGTATAACTTCCTTACCTATAGATAAACTTATAAATAACCAAATAATAACAAGGGATATGATTGTAGTTATTTTCTTTTTCATTGAACTAGCATATCTTCACTAAACTCAATATTAAATTCTTTAAGTAATGATTGAATATCTTCTTTGACCTCTTTAGCATCTTTATAGCTAATATTTTGTTTTTGCCATGTTTTTACTACAATTTCACTACTAGGTAAACCTAATGTTTCTGGTTTGATTGTATCAACTTTTTCCTTGATCATCTTTTCATCAATTTCACCGTTTGTAAATGTAGAAATAGCATCTAATACACTAGAAACACTTTCTTTATCTTTCACAAAGACAGCTGCTTGTGGGTATCCTTTTTGTGAAGCGTTTGTTTTTGTCTGATATAATTCTTGAATATCACAAACAACAGTTAAATTCAAACCATTTTCTTTCCCTTTTGCAATCGTAGCTGTAGCAGCAGGTTCAGCCATTAA
>Ga0129308_1003063_pt1 | contig 12762 bp, 11 predicted proteins | sample L827metagenome_FD_94440 | JGI IMG/M metagenome (GOLD analysis project Ga0129308, IMG submission 94440) | Ring-tailed lemur group fecal microbial communities from Wisconsin, USA - L827 metagenome | ecosystem: Host-associated > Mammals > Digestive system > Large intestine > Fecal | place: USA...
GGTACGGGCGGACGGCTACTCCTTACCCGACAGGTTTGCCCTGCTGTGATGTTATCAGCTTACAAAGACTGCTCGCGCAGTCAGTGGAAAACAGTTCTTTGCTGTTTTCGCAGCTCGCACCATATTTTCATTATACCATATACGTCATTTTTATGCAATTCTTATTTTTCAAACAAGCTCTAAATAACTGTATAACTATACAAATTTTATTTGGTTATGCATAATCAGTTGACAAGCAGCAAAATCTATGCTACAATATAGTTACAATCAAGTTATGTTATAAATAACCAAACAAAGGAAGTGATTAACCTATGAACATGGACTTAGGAATTATTTTAACTGTTAATTATGATGCAGCAAAATCAGCATTATACGATGAAGTTAGAAAAGTTGGCTGTTTTGAAGAGTATCCTTTATATGGAATAGCGTATGTGATTGCTAAAAATTCAAAAAATCCAACTTCCGAATTATCATCATTAGATGAATTTTTGGCAACAAATAATGTCAGCGATGAGGTATCAGATTTTCTAAGAACAGAATTGAATGGAAAATGGGATATTATCTTGAGATTAAAGGCTGAATATCCTGCACAACAATTTATAGCATTTCTTCTTTTAGAAAACGAACTGTCACTTACAAGATTTTCTAAAGGAGTTAATACAACCACAATATCTATTGTTGATTTAGCTGAAAAAATACTTGATGTTAATCCGAATGATAATGTTGCCGATTTGTGTTGCGGGTATGGTTCGTTTATTGTAAGATCGTTTATCAATGAATCAAATGCCTCATATACAGGTATTGAATTAAATATCTCTGCTAAGGCTGTTGCTGAGATGCGTTCGGATATTCTTGGCTCAGACATAACAATTCTAACTAATGATGTTATGACATATGAAGCAGAGTCTAAATTTGATAAGATATTCTCCGATCCCCCGTATGGAGTGACAACCTTCAATGTTGAAAATGCTTCTAACAGACCATTACAGTTTTTAAACCAAGCTATTCCAGGATTGTCAAGAAGATATTCATCAAACTGGCTTTTTGCAACAGCAGTTCTGAACAATCTTGCTGAAAACGGTAAAGCTGTTGTGTGCGTTACACCTAATGCTGCATTTGGTATTGGTGATGTGGAAGCAAGACGCTATTTTGTTGAACATGGATTAATTGAAGCGGTCATTGCATTGCCCGCAAATATGAGTGAAGGAACCGCTATTCCAATACTCTTACTTGTATTGAGTTATGGTAACTCTGAGGTTTCTTTTGTTGATGCAAGTGAAGTAGTGACTGCTGGAAGAAGAAAAAATTCTCTGTCTGATGCCAATATTTCTACTATAATAGAAGCTATTGCTAAAGACTCAGAGATAAGTAAAGTGATTAGTAACAAACAAATATCAGAAAACAAATACGAACTTCACCCATCACGTTATTTGACAAAATTGCCCGAAATCATAAATGGTACTCAATTTGGAAGTGTCATTAAGAGCATTTGTCGTGGAGCGCAGATTAAGGCTGATGAACTTGATAAACTCGTAACAGATCAGGATACTGGTATACATTATATAATGCTTACTGATATTCAAGATGGAATAGTCAATGAAGAATTGCCCTATTTGAAAGAACTACCCGTACAATATGATAAATATTGCGTAGGAAAAGAAGGCGCGTTTATAATGTCAAAGGCTGGACCGGTATTCAAGGCTGCTTATCTTCAATCTGAAAATGAAAAAATACTTGTCAACGGAAATATGTACATTATTAAACTCGATGACCAGATCAATCCCATATTCCTAAAAGCGTTTATAGAAAGCGAAGAAGGACAAACACAGCTCCGCAATCTGTGTGTAGGCACAACACTTCCGACAATATCTGCTAATTCAGTCAAAGATGTAATTATTCCGTTGCCTGATATGGATACCCAAAATGCTATCGCTCAGAAGTATTCTGCAACACTTGATGAAATTAAGATGCTGAAAGAAAAACTGATGAAAGCGAATGAAGAACGAATGAATATATATAAGTGGAGTGAATAAAAAAGGAGAGATAAGCAATAGCAGAAATGAAAATGTGTGATTATTATGGTGCTGTTTTATCTAACTTGTTCAGTCATAATGTAGTTCCGGCTTTGATTGAAAATGAAGATAAAAGAAGGGTTTACAGCTTCACGACAGACAATGCTGAATTTACATTATTTGTAAAGTACACATCAAAAGCCGTTTCAAATCAGACGAACGGTTACAGGAGCTGGAAATTCGCATTGAGTGATGATTATCAAAGATTATCAGAATGCCTTTCTAACAATAATAATGTTCTGTTGGCACTTGTCTGTGCCACAGAAGAGCTGAAAGGCAGCGAACTGGCATTGCTTGATTCCTCTGAACTTAGACAGCTTATCGCCACAAGTAAATCGTCGATAAACATAAGCAGAAAGAAGAATGAACAATACTATACGATAGCTGTTGATAAGAAGCGTACTCACAACTGCATCAAGATAAAAGCAAATAAGCTTGATGATATGTTGCAATAACATAATGGAGGTAATGTAATGGCTAATAGTTGGATATTTCCAAGTAACAACTTCGGAATAATCACTGGCATCGGAGAAGCAGGTATCGAAACATTCAAAGGCTCTCCTTATCGTTCTCTAGCAAGAGAAATTTGTCAGAACTCGATGGATGCACGATATGACAGCAGTAAACCTGTCATTATCGAGTTTTCAAGTTTCACGATTGCTAATACAGCTATTCCGGATTATAGTAAACTAACAGACGTAATGAACTCCTGTCTGAAATTCTGGACAGAACAAAGCAATAAGAAAACAATAGACTTCTTTAGAAAAGCAAAAACTGTTATCGAAGGCAATATTATAAATGTTCTGCGAATAAGTGATTTTAACACAACAGGCTTACAAGGTTCAGACAAAGAATTTAATACTGCTTGGCACAATCTTGTAAAGGCATCAGGTGTTTCGGGAAAAGAAGGCTCAGCAGGCGGCAGCTTTGGTATTGGTAAATCGGCTCCGTTCGCTTGCTCTGACCTTAGAACACTGTTTTACGCTACCAAAGATATTGACGGATTGTCTGCCTTTCAGGGGATAGCAAGGCTTGTTTCATTCAGAGAAAAAGGATTCTTAGGCAAAGACAAAGATAGTATTACAACAGGAACAGGCTATTATAGCTCTGATAAACGCAATAGCCCGATAAGAGAATGCCTGTCACTTGATCCCAATTATAAAAGAACTGAATACGGCACAGATATATTTGTCCTCGGCTTCAATATAAGTACAGATTGGAAAGCCGAAATAATCAGTTCCGTTCTTGACGAGTTCCTTATAGCGATTTTCAATGGAGAGCTTGTAGTCAAGATTGACACTACTACTATCGACAAGAGCAATCTTGGCGATGTGATAGAACAATATAAAGACCATGCAAAAGTTGCCTATAACTACTATCAGGTGCTGACAGATGAGAACGCTTCTATCGTCGAACACGAATTTCCGGGGTTAGGCACTATTGAGCTTCGTATTCTTGTGAAGCAAGGCTTGCACAGAAAAGTTATGATGTGCAGAAGAAACGGAATGAAGATTTTTGATAAGGCAAATATATCAAGCACCATTCAGTTTGCAGGTATTTGTACGCTGAAAGACGATAAAATCAACTCTTATTTCCGTGAAATGGAAAATCCTCAGCATAATGCTTGGGAGCCGGAACGTTGTACAAGCGACAGCAAAACTAAAGCCAAAGCAAATATGTCCATGCTCTTTAAATATGTGAAAAGCGAAGTGATTGATATGGGCAAGAAAACTACAGTCGATGAAATTGATGCCGAAGGTATGGGCGAGTATTTTGCTGATACAGAGAATATGAATACGGATAATGAGAATAAGAATGAAGCTGTGAGCAGCGCAACCAGCAGTATTGAAATTAATGTCACTAAGCCTGTCAAAGAAATGATGGGATATGAGGAATCTTTGTCAGCAGATACGGAATATCCTGAAGATGATAATAACAATCCTGATGGCTATGAAGAAGATTATGGCAATTCCGGCTCTAAAGATCAGCATGATGACGGACACAACAAAACACATGATGGTAATGGTTTCGGCGGCGGTGAAGGAGATAATCCGGGAACTCACGGTTCAGGCGATAACAAGTTCAACAATGGTTTTGATGATCTTGAAGATGAGAGCAAGGCTAAGCATATAGGCACTATGTCTGTCAGACTTTATTTGTCTGACAGAGAAAAGAATATTTATAATCTTGTTTTTACACCTCAGAAGAGTGCGGGTATCGGTTATTTGCAGATTGACCTTTCAGGTGAACAGAATAAAGTAAAAGCTTCAATAGTCGCAGCTGTTGACCTTATTGAAGGTATTCCTTTAAGATGTAAAGGAAACAGAATATATCTGAATCATATTCAAAAAGCCAAAAAGAACAAAGTGTCATTTTGTCTTGAATATGTTGAAGAATGCTCTATGGAGGTAAAATTATATGGATATACGTCATAGACTCTATCCCTATCCTGTACTTTCTGATACAACTGACGATTATGTTGACAGTAGCTATTCTATGGACTTGGAGGTAACAAAGGGTATCAGGGAATTATGCTTCAAGATCTCATTGAAGCTTGAGAACAAGCAGATACAGCAAATGATATATGAAGGACTTGCTGAGTACGTTATTCATATTGAATGCTCGTATACAGCATACAGAACTGTAATAAAAACAGATCAAACAAATATTGAGAAAAGCATTCCTGAACATAAACTGAATGGAACAGTAGCAGTGTGTGCATTTATTGTTGCGAAGACAAGTCTGCCGGCATACTACAATAGCTGTTTTAACGAAGATTATGACGGTATGAGTTTTCATCTTCATAGGGGCAATATCATTGCAATTGGTGGTCAGGTGAATATTAAAGTCACAAAGGAGGTTGAGGAACTTTCAAAGATACCCTCAATATTTACAATTTGCAGAAATGCTGAAGATATTGATGACAGTATGAAGATAGAAATTACCGGAGAAAAGATTGTAATTGTGCTTTGCAACAAGAGTTTCGGTAATTATAAAATGCTAACAGGAATGCCGCAGATGCTCCCAGTTTTGCATTCCATGCTTATTGTGCCCACTCTGATCTACACTTTTGAAAAGCTAAAATCAGAAGGGACAAGTGAGTATGAGGATTTACGGTGGTACAAGTCTATTGAGAGAACATTAAAAAAACATAATTTAACACTTGATTCTGAATTGTTGGAGAATACACCATCTTTTGAGTTGGCTCAGAAATCCTTGGATTTGCCCATTGACCGTGCTCTTTATGCTCTTGCAGTTCAGGATACGGTAGATGAGGAGGAATAGTATATGAAAGTACATTTCTTAACCGAAAATGCTCTTGAAGCACTCAGAACAAACCTCAGAGCTAACTTCAGACATTATGCTGATGCTACAAATGATTGGATTTATGATTATTTTGGTTCTGATAATCCATTCATAGAATATAAGCAGGAGTTTCCGGATTTTCAGTTAACTTTCAATACGAGCGATGATTTCGGAAAGATAGATGTAAATAATACTATTACACTCTATTCTGCTATGCGTAGTCTTACAGATACGCAAGCAACTGATGAAAGACTTTGGTCTGGTATGTGTCATAGTGACTTTTGGGGATTTTTAAATGAACGCTGGCAAGTAAAGTCATATCATGATATAAAAGATACAAATATTATGACACGTTATTTCTTTGCACATAACAAGAAACGTTCCCTGGTTACTAACAGCTTAGCAAAGCTCTGGTGGATAGGAAGGTTGACATATGATGAAAATAGAACTGACCCTTTTGAATTAACGAAATATTTAGCTACAGACTATTCAACAAAATCTCTTGTGATTTTTTCAAATAATTATATCAGCAATTCTACCGTAGCTATTGGATTGTTTTCGGCATTAAAACATCTCGAAGATGACGACTACAAAATCAAAGGTAAAACAAGCAGAGAAACATATTATGAAGCTACAAAATACTTAAATGTACTTGGCGGTACATATATTCTTGATTATTTCACTTCCGAAGAAATTGAGGAGAAGGTGATCAAATATATGAAATCATTAAAAGGCGCAACCTCTATTTCATCGGAGCTAAACAGTTTATCAATGGTATAATTATCGTAAAATGAAGCAAGGACTACTGCATTACAATAGTCCTTGTTTTTGTTTATTCGTCCTCGTCACTGCACTCGTCAAGCCCATGAAGTAACTGAATGTATACACACTCTGCTCGGTCATGTTCCTCGCCGTCTGTAGACATCATAAGTTCAAGGAAATACGCCGTAGCTTCTTCATAATCCGTCCAGACCTCACGTTTGCCGTTGCATATGGTAGTGACTTTGCTTGATCTCGGCATTGCCAATTCTGAGATTTTCAACATAGCTGTTACCTCCAAATCATTATTGTAGATACAGTATATACCATAATAACGAAAGAGTCCAGCATATCGGAATAATTGTAACCATTATTGTGAAAGGCGCAGCAATTTCAGAATCAAGTCCAGTGCAAGGCGCACATATCGTATTTCATCGCTGTCGGGGATTATCCTGACGGCGATTTTCATATTCTGCTCAATGCTTTAGCTGAGCAACCTTTGTTTGCAAAAACATCAGCGGCCGCCAGAGCTTATCGCCACGCTCCTTGATCTCCTCAATATCTTCTTGTAAACCTTATTCGTGACATTTGCACGATGGGCGATCTGGTTGATATTGTTGGCGATATTATTCGCAAGTGTGTTGAGCCGTTTCAGTTCATTTTCATCGATGTGGACGATGTAACCCTCGAAGATCATGGCTCTCACAAATGTACTGAGATTGCTCATACCGCTGTTCTCAAACTTCTTCTTGATAGCCGCCATTTCTTCGGGACTAACACGGACTTTCAGGTACAGTGTACGCTTCTTATCATCTTTCATTTTCTCTTGTTATCCTTTTTTATTTTTCTCAATTCGGGGTCGTAGGGGTGAAACCCTCTGCCAAGCTATGTATCATGTGGTTGTGCAGTTTTGCGCCCACATGATACCGTGCTTGCTACTCTTGTTTCGCCCCTGTGGGGCGAATGTCATTCCCGAGCTTTTCAGCTCAGTCGTTTTTCTCGATTCCGAGAATTGGAGCTGTGCGACTTTCTCTATATCGTCGCTCCCCATAATCAATATAGCGCACTTTTCTGATCCAGTCAATAATAATTTTCAGATTTATCAGAATCGCAAAATTTTGATTCGTCAAAATGCCCGGATAGCATAAACGGCGAAATAGCGTACTTTCAGTTTTTTGAATCTAAAAATTCCCCGGACATTTGTTGACAAACTATGAACAAAAGTTTGTGCGCAATGCGACTTGTATTTCAAATGTAAAGCGCGCTATAATTGGATTATAGCAGGTGGGCTTCGGTCACTCGGCTCATCTGCGTAGAACAAGAATTATGATGAAGGAGGTTTTCGTATGGGCATCTATACAGAGAAAAGAGATCAGCTCATCAAGAAGATCAAAGTTTTGGAAAAACGTATTGCTAATGATACAGCGAAGAAGAAAACGCTGGAGGACAAGCTGAAAGAAGTTTCCCGTTTGGCGATGGCAGAGGAATACAACTGCAAGCCTCGTGAGCTTGACGAGATCATCACCTCGGAGCACCAGCTTCTGGAGAAACTGAGAGCCAGCGGTCTATCCGATGAGGATCTTCTGAAACTGGTCGGAGGCGGAAATGCTGAAAGTGAGAAAAGCGATACCGCAGATCTCACCGCAGACTTCGGACAGCAAATGAGCTTTACAGATAAAGCGAATCCCTACGAAGATTAAAACTATCCGATAACAAAAAGTGTAGCCGTAAAATACTCAGTCGGCTCAAAACACTGCGCCGACCTTACGGCTATTATGAGGGTGAGAGATAGAAAGCGAAGCCCTCGGCTCTAAAGCATAGAGATAGAAAAGCTAAAGGAGTAAAATTCGCTATGAATAAAAATGATACTGCCGTAGAAAGAGAGAAGGCAGGAAAGATGTTTGAGCTGAACGAGAAGTACAAGGACTTCCCTGAGCGTGTCTCGGAATATGAGATCGACGGGAAGAAGTACATCGTTCACAGCCGCTTCGTCGGAGAGAAAAATATCGACGAAGTGATCGGCAGGCTCGCCTTTGAAAGAGCCGTAAAAGAAACACTGGCGTAATTTTGTCGGCAAAGCATTGACTATACCGACATTTTGCGCTATACTGTATTAAACGACTGATGCCGTTTAATACAAAACAAATGCCCGGAAAAACAGGCGTTTGAATAAAAATGTCGGTATGGTACTGCTTTGATTTGAAAGGAGTTATAATGGCAAAGCAGACCATTTACAATGCAGGAATTTACGTCCGCCTCTCGCAGGAGGATATGAGAGCCGGCGAATCCCTGTCAATAGAAAACCAAAAACTTATCCTCACAAAGTATGTCAAAGAGCAAGGTTGGAATCTTGTGGATACTTACGTCGATGACGGTTGGAGCGGAACAGATTTCAACAGACCTGCGGTGCAGAGATTGCTGTCTGATGCTCAGTCCGGAAAGATTAATCTTATCATCTGCAAAGACCTCAGCCGCTTCGGAAGGAACTACATCGAAGTCGGAAGATATGTAGATTACATTTTTCCAAGTTACAATATCCGCTTCATCGCACTTAACGACAATGTGGATACTGCCAGCAAGGATACCTCCGCACTTGACATGATGCCTATCGTGAATTTGTTCAACGAGTGGCACGCCGCTTCTACAAGTAAGAAAATCAAGGCAGTTATCGAAGCTAATGCAAAGGCAGGTAAGTACCGCACGACCTGCGCTCCGTTCGGTTACACAAAAGGCGATGATCCGAATCATCTGCCTGTGATCGATCCCGATGCAGCACCTATCGTCCGTAACATCTTTGAAATGCGGGCAAGCGGAATTAGTCCGCACCACATTGCTGACAAGCTCAATGAGGACGGTGTGCCGATACCCTCGGATTACTACTATGCAAAACTTGGCAAGCCCAATCCTCGCCGTACACGGCATCTGTGGAGTCCCGAATCGGTCAGACAGATTCTTCACAACTACACCTACCTCGGACATCTTGTTCAGCTCCGCACAAGAACTGTTAGCTACAAAAATCACAAGGTCATCAAAAATGACGAGGAAGATATGATCGTTGTGAAGAATACGCATGAGCCTATTGTTTCTCAGGAACTTTGGGATAGGGTGCGCGAGATGGAGCAGTCGGTGTCGCAGGGCAAGCGTAACAGCAGTGGATATGTTGCAAATCTCAGTGGTTTGATCTACTGTCAGGACTGCGGAAACAAAGTCCGTCTTGCGTGGAACAACACCACAAACGGCAGTAAGAAAAAGCCGAGAAAGTATCTTCGCCACAATTACAACTGTACCTCTTACATGAAGTTCGGAAAGCGATACTGTCCCAGCCACTACATCAAAATGCAAGATATGGACGCTATTGTACTTGAAGATATTCGCAGCCTTGCACAGCTTGTTGTAGAGGATGAGGAAAAGGCAAAAGCGGAATTTCTTGCACGCAAGGCAAAGCACCATGAGGAGCAGTATTCCGTTGATACCAAGAAGCTCACAGAGGGCAGATACCGCTTGCAGGAGCTTGACACGCTGATTCAGAACATCTATGAGGACAAAGTCCTCGGCAAGGTTTCAGAGGACGTTGCAATGAAGCTGATAGCAAAGTACGAGACCGAACAGAAAGAGCTATCGGCAGAAGTTGCTGACCTTGAAGAAAAATTCTCAACGATCAGGCAGGACGAGGAAGATGTAGCTCTGTTCATGGAGCGTCTGAGAAAATACACCGATGTTCAAGAGCTTACCCGTGAGATGTGTCTGGAGCTTATCGAGTATATCACCCTTGATGCCTATGTCGAAGGACAGCCCCGTGTGATCTACATCAACTACAAACTGCTCGATGAACCTCTGAAAGACAAAAGAAGCCTGTTTTAAGGCGTATTTACGTCATTTATCAACCATACGAAAGTGTGTTACCATTTGGCAAGGGGACTACTCTTGAAAAATATGTTCATCCTGATTTTTCGCAAAAAGAAGATCTTATGAAACGCATTCAGGCGAATTTTTAACAAAAATATCAGCATCTTGACAATTGAATATCATTAAAGTAAACCTTTTGCGACAAATTTGTAATCCTGACACTATCTGCTGATGCGTATTGACTGTATCAGTATCATATATTACCTTATATCCTCATAATTTTCAATAGCTATATCTCCCAGAGATAGCCATGAAATATTGTGAGATAGTGACAATGCACTTGCTTTTTTACTGATCAATAATTTTGCTTGATAAAAAAATTGCTTCACCACAACTTAATAAAACAATAAGCTCAGCGATATGATTACAACTCACTGAGCTTTGTGTTTTTATAAAACGAAAAAGCGGAAAAATACCGTCATGTGCCGCCAATTGTGACCTGTGAAGGAAAACAGAAGATCAGAAATAAGTCAAGTAGGTCAGCGGTGTTACCACCGCTTTCCCCTTTAAGAACCGTACGTGACAGTTTCCCGTCATACGGCTCAAGTATTTTATCACTCTTTCGAGCAACAGTTAAATTGAAGATGGAATAAGTCTTTGTCTGTTGATGAAATAATCTTGATTGAGAAACGGATTCATTGAGTTATTCAACTTGGTATGTCGTTTTATTGGAAAATATGATAATTGTTTTAGTTCCATATCTTCTGAGGAAAATACCCAGTTTCGGAACTTGATGCTGTGCCAATATCTCAATTTTATCCATGTTCTGCTTTTATGCGGATGCCTGTGGCAAGCCCATTTCCAAAGTAATACAAAGATTATTTGATCAATTTTCTTGAATGTCTGCTTTGAACAAACTGATTTATGATAATTCCCCCAGCCTGTCAAAACTTGATTTAATTTAATAATCAAAAGTTTTTGTGTCAGTGATTTACCTTTTCGTAGAATGATCTCTGCTAATTTTTGCGATAAGTTTCTGTCAGATTTTCTTGATGGTTTAATTATCAGCTTGTTCTTGAATTTACGGAACGTCCAGCCTAACAGGTCAAAGCCGTTATTTATGTTTGTTATAACAGTTTTTTCCTCTGATAATTCAAGTCCTCTTGATGCAAGAAAGTCTTTTATCAGTAATTTAGCCTTTTCTGCGGTTTCCTTTGAGCTTGCTGTAACAATAAAGTCATCGGCATATCGTATGAAATTCACTTTGTTTCTGTATTTACTTATGTAGTTTGAACTGAATTCTTCTGCAAGCATCCGCTGCATTCCGTCCAGTGTCATATTCGCAAGAATCGGCGAGATAACACCACCTTGCGGAGTACCTTCATCTGTTGGGAAAAGTCTGTTCTGATATACAAATCCTGCCTTTAAAAACTGTTTCAGAATTGATTTATCCATGGGAATATTTTCTATCAGCCATTGGTGACTTATATGGTCGAAGCAGCCTTTTATATCGCCTTCCAGTACCCATTCTGCGGAATTTTTATGACATAGTACAGTGAAAATACGTTCACAGGCATCCTGACACGAGCGATATTTTCTGAAACCATATGAGTAACTGTCAGCAGTAGTTTCCGCAACAGGCTGTAATGCCATTGCATAAAGTGCCTGCATCGCTCTATCATACATACATGGTATGCTTAAAGGTCTTTTTGTTTTCTTTCCCTTTTTGTCAATGTAGATTCTGCGTAAAGGTTTGGATTTGTATTTTCTGTCTGTTAAGGATATGGCGGCTTTCATCTTTTCAGAATCCGTATGCCATATTATTTTGTCTATACCTGCTGTCTTTTTGCCTTTGTTAGTGGTAACAGTTTTCACCGCAAGTATCTTCGCATAATACGAGTGTACCATAAGATACTGCAACCTTTTAACTTTATTCCATTTGTTTGCTTTAACTGCTTTGGCAATCCTGATTTGCAGCCTATTAACTTCACTTTCAGCCTTTTTCCAGTCAATGTTTTTCCATTGCTTTTCAAGACCTTTTTCATCCGATAACTTCTCAGCTTTCGCCGTCGTTGAATATTTATCGTTCATAGGTTTGCCTCCATTTCTTGCCATAAAATACCATAAGATAAGTCAGCGCTCTTTCAAGCTACGACAAATTTTGAACCGCTATACACCGCCATTACAGCCATGTCTTTCGCTTTTTATCCTGTTCCTCTGCCCTCTGCGTCGTTTCTTGTTCTTGCGAACTCGATACCATTTGAATGGAACGCATAGGGTTTACCAAGTTCCGCAAAACAGATAATTATGAATATTTTAGGTACTGCCATTGAACCGAGAGGAATGTGTCCATTTGTCTGACATTAATACGAAAATGTCAGACCACCTCTTTACCTTTTGGTTTAAGCGTTTCAGCCTTATTTCGCTTATTCGGTCTAACGATTCTTAAAGCAGTTCGCTTTATACTTACCGTGACATTCTTACCCTACACGCCAACAAATTTAGGCTATTCGTTTTTGTGTCTTGTCTCATATGCTTTCCAACAGAGCGATTACTCTCTCAGCAGAATATGGTAGGATTATTCCAAATGGATGGAATAGCTCTTTTGAGCAATCTGTTTTGCGACTTCTTGTCACACCGTAATTTGACCGTCAGCAAAGCCATGCAGATGGTGCAGATTCAGGGCAGCGATAAGAAAACAAAACTGGTCATTACTGAACCGCAGCTATGGGTAAAAAACGTAAATGTGCCGTCAAGAATAAATTGTTCCGGATCCAAA
>Ga0129308_1003064_pt1 | contig 12757 bp, 12 predicted proteins | sample L827metagenome_FD_94440 | JGI IMG/M metagenome (GOLD analysis project Ga0129308, IMG submission 94440) | Ring-tailed lemur group fecal microbial communities from Wisconsin, USA - L827 metagenome | ecosystem: Host-associated > Mammals > Digestive system > Large intestine > Fecal | place: USA...
AAATCAAGACTAATCATTTCTTTTCCTCCTTTATTTCTGCCTCTATCCATTGAGGCAACATTTCTTTTAATGGAGCAAATCCTTTAGGTGTTTCTTGAATCAATTGACGTTGACTCTTATATCCACGCTTATGCTTTCTTTTATAATGATAAACAGCTTTTAAAGAAAGCTTAGCTTGGTGGTGAACTTGATCAATATCAATCACTTTCACGGTGATTTTTTCCCCTACATGAACAAAATGTTCAACATTTCTAACAAATTTATCTGAAATTTCAGAAATGTGGATCAACCCAGTTGAATAATCAGGTAATAATGCGAAAGCACCATAAGGCTGTATTCCGGTAATGGTAACATCAATAATATCACCAACTTGAACACGATGTTCCATTAACACACCTCCAATCAAGAAAATTATACCACGAAATCATCTTTTTGTATTCCCTTTTTTTAATTTCATTGAAAATTTGTTTTCGTCCTTTTTTAGTGAACTTATAATCATATAAGTTTGTTAAGTGTTTAAATAAAGAGATGAAGAGTGAAGAAAAAAGAAAAGTCTATCAGCAACATGAAAGATAACTTTATAAAGAAGAATGATAAAAATAATCAATGTACTTTTAAAGTTAAAAAAATGTGGTATAATATCAAAAAAAAGATGGAGGATAAGGTATGGAAGATATTGAAGCAGAAATTAAAAAAGTGATTAATAAATTAAAGCCATATTTAAATAGAGATGGTGGAGATATTGATTTTGTAAAATTTGAAGATGGAATCGTTTATGTACATATGTTAGGAGCTTGTGCTGGCTGTACGATGTTAGATGCAACATTAAAAGATGGTGTAGAAATGATTTTAGTAGAAGAAGTACCAGGTGTTTTAGAAGTGAGGGCAGTATAATGAAAAAGTTTATAAAAGAATTTAAAGAATTTGCATTAAGAGGTAATATCGTAGATTTATCTTTAGGTGTTTTAATTGGAGGTGCTTTTACGTCTTTAGTAACATCTTTTACTGATACTGTTGTGACACCAATTTTAAATATTTTCGGTAATCCTGCTGAAGGTCTTGGTTGGATCATTCCATTACCAGGAGGAAGTGAAGGGATCCAAATAGGAGCTTTTATTTCAGCAATTGTTAATTTTATTATTTTAGCTTTTGTGATTTTTATTATTATGAAATCTATTAATAAATTATCAAATATAGGACACAAGGAAGAAGAAGTCGTAGAAGAAGCAGCTGGTCCAACGAGTGAAGAATTATTAGTTGAAATTAGAGATTTATTAAAAGAAAAATAAAATGAATTAAAAATATGATTATATTTATTGTAATAGATATAGATTTATCTTATAATAATTAAGTCAATCTTTGTAGAATAGTGTCATCAAAATTGAGCAAACTAATATTGGTGATACAAATGGATAGAAAGACAGAACAAATGAAAATTGCAAGTATTTTATATGATCTTGGATTAGATCAAGATTTAATATGTGCAATGACTTCATTAAATGAAGAAGATTTAAAAAAAATATATCAATCTTAAAACTCTTATTAAGAACCACGAGATGAGGATCTATGAAGTGGTGGCAACCCTTGTATGAAAGAAGGTGCCTAACCAAGCAAGTTTTACTTGAACAATAAGAGGAAAGAATAAAAGCTTTCCTCTTGAGAGCTTTTTTTATTGATAAGTGGGAGGAAAGTTAATGGAAGAAAGAATTTTATTTACATCTGAGTCAGTTTCAGAAGGACACCCAGATAAGGTTTGTGATCAAATTAGTGATGCAATACTAGATGAATGTTTAAGACAGGACCCTTATTCAAGAGTCGCTTGTGAATGTTTTACGACGACAAATCTAGTTGTTATTGGTGGTGAAATTACAACTCAAGCTCAAGTCGATTATGAACAAATTGCGAGAGATGTATTACTTAAAATTGGTTATACTGATGATAAAATTGGTATTGATGGTCAAAATTGTAAGATTGAAGTTGTAATGGACACACAATCAGCTGATATTGCTTTAGGAACAAACAAGGAAGTTGGCGGAGCTGGAGATCAAGGAATTATGTTTGGTTATGCAAGCAGTGAAACGAAAGGATATATGCCTTTGCCTATTTCTATTGCTCATCATTTAGTGAGATATGCGACTGAAAAAAGACATTCTGGTGAATTTAAATGGGCAAGACCGGATATGAAGTCCCAAGTAACTATTGATTATACTGATTTAAACCAACCTAAGATTGATACAATCTTAATGTCAATTCAACATGATGATGATTTCAATGAAAAAGAGTTCAAAGAATATATTGAAAATAATATCATGAAAGAAGTTGTCAAAAAATACAATATGAATACGGATTATAAAGTTTTTATTAATCCAACAGGTCGTTTTGTTATTGGTGGACCTCATGGTGATACAGGACTTACTGGACGTAAGATCATTGTTGATACTTATGGTGGAACAGCTCGCCATGGCGGTGGAGCTTTTTCAGGGAAAGATCCTTCTAAAGTTGATCGAAGTGCAGCATATATGGCAAGATATATGGCTAAAAATATTGTTGCAGCAGGACTTTGTGAACGCATCGAAATTCAATTATCTTATGCTATTGGAGTGAAAGAACCAACAAGTGTTTTTATTGAAACTTTCAATAGTGAACATATTTCTAAAGATGTCATTTTATCAGCAATTCAAAATGAATTTGATTTGACTCCTCAAGGTATTATCAATACCTTACAGTTATTACAGCCTATTTATGAAAAAACGTCCGTTTATGGACATTTTGGTAGAGGGGATATTGATTTACCATGGGAAAGATTGGATAAGGTTGAAACATTAAAGAAATACTTATGATAAGCCTATTTTGTAGGCTTATTTTTTTCTATAGTTCTATTTGAAACATAAAACAGTGATTTTTTTGTTTTTTTGGACTTATTTTTAAAAATTTTTATAATATGAAAACAGTAAATGAAAGAGGTTACATTTATTCAAATTTGTATGTAAGAATGAACAAATTTTGATGAAATCAAAGGGTTGATTTTTCCCGTTTTACCTTATATATAGGCATTTAAATGATTGATTAACGTATATTTTTTTATGAAAGTGTTGTATAATAGATATATATTAATAAGGAGGAATTGTTATGAAAGTCAACATTCGAGGAAAAAATATTGCATTGACAGAAGGGATTGAAACAAAGATCAAGAAGAAATTATCAGCACTTGATAAATACTTTATTATGAGTGACAATGTAGAAGCTAAAGTCTTGATTAGAACTTATCCTTTAAGTCAAAAGATTGAAGTGACTATTCCAACAGAATATGTTTTACTTAGAGCAGAGGTTGTTGATAATGATCTCTATAATGCGATTGATTTAGTTATTGATAAATTAGAAGGACAAATTAGAAAATACAAGACAAGATTAAGTCGTAAATCTAAAGATAATAAATTAGCATTTAATATTTCTTCTATTGAACCATTAGATCATGAAGAAGAAGATGTTTTAGTAAAAACAAAATCTATTAGTCCAAAACCAATGGATTTAGAAGAAGCAATCATGCAAATGGAACTTATTGGACATACATTCTTTGTTTATAAAGATACAGAAACAAATTTGATTAGTGTTGTTTATAAACGTAATGATGGTGGTTATGGTTTAATTGAAACTGAATAAAGAGCTGAAAAGCTCTTTTTGATTGTTAAAGGAGTTGAAAAAAATGTTTAAAATCTCAAATTTAGAATTCGAAGTTGACAGTGCTGTCCTTTCAGCCTGTTATTTTGATGAGGCGATTAAGAAAAGATTAGGAAATCAGAATCATTCATTTTTATGGTATCTTGAAATAGAAATGCTTCCCCAAGAAATCTTATTCAGTGAAGAAGATGAAGAGTTCTATGAAGAAATTGAAGCTGTCTTGTATCATAACAATGGTTTTTCACTTCCAGTTCAATCTTGGCAGGAAATAGAAGGGATAGTTAAAACATGGGACACAGCTGTAAATGAGTTGAATGAGGAAGCTGGAACACTTTATACATTTGAACATGAAGATGTTACAAGTGGAAAGATTGAATTTATGAAAAGAATGGATCAAGATTTTTATGTGCGATGGAGTGGTAAAGCTAATTTATATTGGAATGAAGAATATAATGAAGATGTGCCATTTGTTTTTGAAGGAATTGTCCATTTTGAGGGGATTACTGCTCAATGTGATGAAATATGCAGTTTTGAACAATTGCAGTTAGAACTTAAACAATGGATAAATATTGATGAATTTGTTGTAGTTTCACAAGAAAGCCATGAGGTCAATGATGGAGAAACATATCAATGGCAATTATCTTTAAAAGGATAATTCGTTTCAAAATAGTGTTAATTTCATGAGATGAAGGTCATTTTTATAAAAAAATGAAAAAAGTTTCTCTCAAAAAAAGAAAATCTTTAAAAAAAATTGAATATAATAATAGGAGGGTAATTATTTTTCATTATCAAGATGTATGATTGATTGAAAAAATAATAATAAAAATGATTGAACAAAAAAGCACATTTCTTATGTGCTTTTTTTATCTCCCTGATAAATATCTTTTTCTTTCATTAATTTATCTATATCATTAAGTATTGTTACTTTTTTGATTGACCATTTTGGTTCTACAAGATCTTCAAGAGGGGCATCACCAGTCAGTCTTTCTATTACGATATGTTCTGGTATATATCTTAATTGTTCAACAACGAGTTCAATATATTCTTGGCGAGTAAGAAGAGGGAATTTTTCTTGTTCATAGAGTTCATGAAGTTTTGTATTTTTTAAAATAAATAGACTATGAATTTTTAATCCTTGAATATCTAATTTTCCGACTTCTTTTGCTGTTTCAAGCATCATTTCTTTAGTTTCATAAGGTAAACCATTGATGATATGAACACAAACTTCTAGATTTTTAGCACGCAGTTTATGAACACCCTCCACAAATGTTGCATAATCATGTCCACGATGAATATATTGAGCTGTTGTATCATGAATGGTTTGTAGACCTAATTCTATATATAAATCAGTACGTTTTGATAAATCATAAAGATAATCAACGATTTCATCACTTAAACAATCGGGTCTTGTTGCAATAGCAATACCTACGACATTTTTATAGTTGACAAAAGGTTCAAATGTTCTTTTGAGTTTATCTAAACTCCCGTATGTATTTGTATTTGCTTGAAAATAAGCAATATATTGACAATCAGGCCATTTTCTTTTCATCACTAATGAAATATCTTCAAATTGTTGGAATAAATCATCTTTTACATTTCCAGCAAAATCACCAGAGCCTAAAGAAGAGCAAAAGATACAACCACCATATCCACATTTTCCATCACGATTAGGACAGGTAAAGTGGGCATTGAGTGATACTTTTGCTACCTTTTGATGATATTTATTTTTTAAGAAATAATTGTAAGTATGGTATCTTTTATTATCTAAAGTATATTTAAATTTATTCATAACATCACCTAATTCATTATAACATAAAGGAGGTTACAATGTTAACATTAGAAAATATTTCAAAAAGCTATATGCTTGGTCATGAAAAGTTACAAGTCTTAGATGATATTACTTTTTCATTTCCTCAAAGAGGATTTATCGGAATTAAAGGAGAAAGTGGTTGTGGGAAATCAACTTTATTAAATATTATAAGTTCTTTAGAAAAAGCGGATAGAGGAAAAATCTTATTTTATAACGAAGAAATACAAACACCCAGTTTTTTAGAAAGAGAAATTGCTTTTATATCCCAAAATCATGATTTGATTTCATCTTTAACAGTAAAGGAAAATATCATTATTGCAGCTAAGATTGCTGGTATTAAATATTCACATCATGATTTAATCAGAATTGTAAAACATCTTGAAATAGAGCATTTGCTTTCCTATTATCCACATCAATTATCCGGAGGTCAAAAAAGGAGGGTATCGATAGCGAGAGGACTTCTTAAAGAAGCATCGATTTTATTGGCTGATGAACCAACAGGAGCTTTACATTATCAACAAGCAATCGAAGTTATGGAATTGTTGAAAGAACAATCTCAATATCGTTTAGTTATTATTGTTTCTCATGATGAACAGCTATTAAAAAAATATTGTGATCATATATTAAAATTAGAAAATGGAAAACTTAAAGGAAAAGTGAAACAAAAGAAAGAAATAAAACAAACAGGGAGTGATTATCAAAAATGTTCACTTCTTTTTTATGTATTCAAACAATTGAGAGCTCAAAAATATATTTTTATATTTTTATTTTTGTTTCAGATCATCATTATTGTTTCACTATCTTTGATATTGACAGGAATGAGTGGCATCGAATATGAATTAAATAAAAGCTATGATAATGCTGTTTTAAAAAATACAATGATAATTGAAAAATATGATGGCAGTTCATTTACTTCATTGCCTTACATCAAAAATGCTTATTGCGATTTTGATTCTGTGTTATCTTTAGGTATTTTATCCCAAGATGCAGAAATGAATTATTTACCTCAAAGGTGTGAACATATTCAGTTAAAAAGTGGCAGAATGCCCCAAAAATATGATGAACTTCTTGTAACAAGTGTATTAGATAAAAAACTAAAGACGAAACATTTGACCTATACATATCAAAAAGAAAATTTTGATTTAACTATTGTTGGTGTGCTGGAAGATGATTTTTTTAAAGAAGAGTGTTTGTATTTTCCTTATGAATTTAGGTACCAAATCAGTGATTATATGAATCAGCAGATCATCGTTGTAGAAAGTCAAGAATCATTGACATTATTTAAACAATTAGAAAAGAAATATATTGTCAGTAGTGCAGTAATCGAGGCAAAAGAAAGTTATCAAACGTTGTTAGATTTAGCAAAACTCATTGCTATCATCTTTTTTATCGTCAGTTGTATTTGTTCTTTCTTTTTATTATATGTCGTTTATCAAACAATTGGTTATAAACGTCAATTTGATAGTGCTTTGTTGTTAATGATGGGCTTATCTTCACGAAGGTTATTTGCATTATTTTTGTTAGAAGCGTTGTTTATAGGCTTGATCATTGGTGTTATTGGTTCAACTATGAGCATGATTGTTTATTACTACATCAATCAAGTTTATGATATTTATTCAATATTTTCATTTCGTCTAAGACTTTCTTATCTTTTTGTTTCAAAATATGATTTTTATATCATTGTCATCGTGTTTTATACGCTTTTAAGTCTTATATCAGCTTTTTTACCAGTGAAAAAAATTGTTCATAGTCATCTTATAACATTATTAAGGGAGGAATAATCATGTTAGAAATCAAGAATTTAACAAAGCGTTATCAGTATCAAAAAGTCATTGATAATTTATCGATGACTTTACCTGAAACAGGCTTGATTGCTGTTGTAGGACCATCAGGTTGTGGAAAAACAACATTATTAAATATTATTGGCGGAATAGATAAAAAGTATCAAGGTCAAATATTGTATGAAAATCATAAAATGAATTATAAGAAAAATGAAATAGGTTTTCTTTTTCAACAATTTCATTTAATATCTTGGTTAAAGATCAAAGATAATATTGCGCTGCCTAGGTTTTTTCGTAGAAAAAAATTTCCCCAATATCAACATTCTTTAGATATATCTTCACATGATAAAGCATATGTACATAGTTTATCATTAGGACAACGTCAAAGAGCAGCTTTTTTCAGAGCGATGTCTTTTTATCCCCATATTTTATTATGTGATGAGCCGACTGCTTCATTAGATGAAAAACACGCTTTAGAAATGATGAAATTATTAAAAGAAGAATCAATCAAACGATTAGTTATTTTTGTATCACATGATATTCGATTGGTAGAACGATATAGTGATGAAATTTATGAAATGAAAGATGGACAGATAATCAATCATATAATAAAAAATAAAACAAAAAATATAGTTCCTACGCATTATCAAAAAAGAATGAAAAAACCTAAGATCTTTCTCGCTCTTATTGCAATGAAGGAAAATAAAGGAAGAATGTTTCAAGTATTTATAGGATTATTGTTATCATTAAGCACTCTTTTGATGACTTTATCTTTAAGTCAAGGATTTCATCAACAGTTAAATCAATATATTGAAAGCATGGTCCCGCCTTCATCAATTAGTTTTCGTTTAAAATCACATCAAAGCATCTCTTTTGAGGATTTCAATCAATTTTGTCAAGATTATATTTATCATACTCATCTTTATTTAGATCAGTATGAGTTATTAGGAATAGGAAAGATAGAAGAAAGATATAAAGCTCAAGATGTTTTAAGTATTTATGATGATAGTGGCTATGTGAAAGCATCACAATTGTTGTATGGAAGAATGTTTGAAAATGATTTTGAAATTGTTTTGTCTAAGACAACAGCTATGCATTATATTGGTTCAAAAGAAATAGAAAAGTTAATTGATGAAGAAGTTATGATATGGTTTAAACATGAAAATCAAGTAAAAGGAAAAAAGGTCAAAGTCGTAGGTATTATCAAAGATTTTGATGATATGGATCGTTTGTACTATCAACCAAAAGCTAATATCAAAATTGTAGAAAGTATTTATAATGATCAAGATATGAAAAGTATGTATGGCTTGTTATATGTAGAAAATAGTCGAGAAGATATTCAGCGATTAGAAAAAGATTATCGAGAATTTGAGTTTAAAGAGGTAGGTAAATCAACCCAGGAGCGCATTGATGATTTTATGGAAAAAGTCCAGTATGTTTTATTAGCCTTCTCATTATTAGCTATTTTATCATCATTATTTTTAATTGGTGAAGTGATGTTTTTAGAAGTGATGTGTAAACGAAAAGATATAGCGATCATGAAATGTTTTCGTGCTTCACGAGTAGACATTTTTTGTTTTGTTTTTTATCAGTCTTTGATTGTTTATGTTTTAGCTTGTTTTTTTTCCAGTTTTTTGTTTGTTGTTTTTATGTTTGTAATGAATGATTTTTTTAAAAAGGAGATGCTTGTGGATATTCCTTTGATTTCTTTTCATGGTGAATTGTTTTTTATGGTCTATTGTGCTGGTTTCTTATTATTGTTTATTTCTCAAATCATTCCCCTTGTTTATGCTTTAAAAGTGAATACTGTTGATTCATTAAAAATAAATTCTTAGAGATTAGTAGTTGAAATTTGAAAAGACTATGATATAATGATGAGGTGTGAAATTCTATGATTAGGAGTAGTAGTTATAGTCTTTTCAATAGAGAGTCTGTGGCTGGTGGAAACAGATGTCAAGTTATGATGAACTCGCCTATGAGATACATTTGTGAAAGTTAAGTAATAAATGTCGTAATACTGCGTTAAAGTATTGAGGCGCATGATTTTTTTATCATGAACTAAGGTGGTATCGCGTTTTTATAGCGTCCTTAGACAGGGACGTTTTTTTATTTTTAAGGAGGGAAAAAGATGACATTTGATCACACTAAAGTAGAACCTAAATGGCAAAAATATTGGGAAGATAATGAAACATTCAAAACAGATGTTTGGGACTTTTCTAAACCAAAATTTTATGCATTAGATATGTTTCCATACCCAAGTGGGGTAGGATTACACGCAGGTCACCCCGAAGGTTATACAGCAACAGATATTATTTCAAGAATGAAAAGAATGCAAGGATATAATGTATTGCATCCTATGGGATATGATTCATTTGGCTTACCTGCAGAACAATATGCTGTGCAAACTGGAAATCACCCAAATGGATTTACTCAAAAGAATATTGATTATTTTTCAAAACAATTAAAGGAATTAGGATTTGATTATGATTGGTCTAGAGTTGTTTCAACAAGTGATCCTGATTTCTATCATTGGACACAATGGATTTTTAAACAGTTATATAAAGATGGTTATGCGAAATATGTAGATATGCCAGTAAACTGGTGTGAAGAATTAGGAACTGTTTTATCAAATGATGAAGTTATTGATGGAAAAAGTGAACGTGGAGGTTTCCCTGTCGTTCGTAAGAATATGAAACAATTATGTATCGACCAGCCAGCTTTTGCAGAAAGATTGTTAGAGGGGTTAGAAGAAATTGATTGGCCAGAATCGACAAAGGAAATGCAACGTAACTGGATTGGAAAATCAACAGGGGTTGAAGTTGATTTTGATATAGTTGGTGGAGGAAAATTCTCTATTTATACAACTTGTATTGAAACTATTTATGGGATTACTTTTATGGTATTAGCACCAGATGGTGATTTGGTACAAGAATTAATGCCTAGAATTCAAAATCAAGAAGAAGTGAAAGCTTATATTCAGGAAACGATTTCTAAGTCAGATATGGATCGTACTGAATTGAATAAAGGAAAAAGTGGTTGTCGTTTAGAAGGAATTAAAGCAATTAATCCAGCTAATGGAAAAGAAGTTGAAGTTTTTATTGGTGATTTCGTCCTTGCAAATTATGGTACAGGAGCAGTTATGGCTGTTCCAACTCATGATCAACGTGATTTTGAATATGCTCAAGTCCATAATATTGAAATGATTCAAGTTATTGATGGTGGAGATGTCAGTGAACACGCATTTGAAAAGCAAGATTATTTAGGTAAGAATTGTCATTTGATCAATTCTGAAGAGTTTACAGGTATGGTCGTTGAAGATGCTAAAGAAGCTATCACAGATAAATTAGTCAAAATGGGTGTCGCAAGAAGAACAATCAATTATAGATTTAGAGAATGGATCTTTGCTAGACAAAGATATTGGGGTGAACCAGTTCCAATTGTTCATTTAGATGATGGTACAGATTATTTATTGGAAGATGATGAATTACCTTTAGTTTTACCAGAATTAGAAGATTATAAAGGACATAATGGTCAAGCTCCATTAGAAAATGCAACAGAATGGAAACAATATAATAAAGATGGTAAAACAGGAAAAAGAGAAACAAGTACAATGCCTGGTTCAGCAGGATCAAGCTGGTATTTCTTGAGATATATTGATCCTCATAATGATAAGGAACTTGCTAATTATGAATTATTAAAACATTGGATGCCAGTAGATTTATATGTTGGTGGACCAGAACACGCTGTAGGTCATTTAATGTATTCAAGAATTTGGAATAATTATTTATATGATAAAGGATTGTCACCAGTTAAAGAACCATTTAAAAAATTAGTTCATCAAGGAATGATTTTAGGTGAAAACGGTATTAAGATGGGGAAACGCTTCCCTAAATATGTTGTTAATCCTAGTGATATTGTTAAACAATATGGAGCTGATACATTACGTTTATACGAAATGTTTATGGGACCATTAGAAGCAAGTAAACCTTGGTCTTCAACAGGTGTAGAAGGTGCTAGAAAATGGTTAGATAGAGTTTATCGTTTAATTGTTGAATCAAATAAATTGAGCGATGAAAATGATCATTCATTAGATTTTGTTTATCATCAAACAGTTAAGAAAGTCACTAATGATTTTGATGCATTAGGATTTAATACAGCTATTTCACAAATGATGATTTTCGTTAATGAAGCATATAAAGCTAAAACTTTATATCGTCCATATGCTGAAAACTTAGTGAAAATGTTAAGCTGTATTGCTCCTCATGTTTGTGAAGAAATGTGGCAATTATTAGGTCATGATACAACTCTAGCATATGAACCTTGGCCAACATATGACGAAACAAAACTTGTTCAATCAACAATTGAAATGGCTGTACAAGTTAATGGTAAATTGCGTGCAAAAATAACTGTTAACAAAGATGAAGATGATGAAAAAGTTAAAGAAGTTGCTTTTGCTCAAAATAATGTACAGACTCATACACAAGGTAAGAATATTGTGAAAGTCATTGTTGTTAAAAATAAAATCGTTAATATTGTCGTTAAGTAAAAAACAACTGTACAAATTTGTGAAGATATATAAAAAAAGTAGGTTTTTATCAATATTTTTTGAATTATGGTATAACACGTATCTTTATGAAAATTCACTTAAATTTATATAAGTTGATGCAAAAATTGGCACACGTGCGATTTAGAAAAATAAAATGTTTATTTATAGGCGTTAGTAGAAAAGCTAACGTCTTTTTATCGTGATTTAAAATAAGAAATTATATATAAGTTATATATAATTTCTTTGTATATTTATTGATTTGATAGTTCAAATAGAAATGATATGCTAAAAAATCATTGTTAAGAGTAAAGTTTTGTTGTTGAATGTAAAAATTTTCAATGATAAAATAAAATAAGGAGTGATCATCATGGAAATAAGAGTTCTCAGATATTTTTTAGCTGTTGCTAGAGAAGGAAATATTACGAAAGCAGCCGAAATGTTACATATTACCCAACCTACTTTGAGTCGACAATTGATGCAATTAGAAGATGAATTAGGAGTTGCTTTATTTGTTAGAGGAAAAAGAAAAGTTGTCTTGACTGATGCAGGAATGTTACTCAAAAGACGAGCTGAAGAAATCGTTCATTTATCGGAAAAAACAGAATTAGAAATCAGTCATCAAAATGATGAGGTTGCAGGAGAAATTGTTTTAGCGTGTGGAATTACTGAAGCAACAAAAACAATGGGCAGATATATTAAAAAATTTAAGCAATTATATCCTCATGTAATATTTCGTATTCGCAATGGAAATAGCGATTTTATGCTTGAAGCTATTAATAATGGATTAATTGATATTGGTTTTGTATTAGAACCTATTGATTTAGAAAAATTAGATTTTTTAAGATTAAATACTCCAGAAATATGGGGAATATTAATGAAAAACGATTCTCCTCTGGCTCATCAGCCATATGTTACGGCCTCAGATTTAATGAAGGTACCATT
>Ga0129308_1003065_pt1 | contig 12756 bp, 9 predicted proteins | sample L827metagenome_FD_94440 | JGI IMG/M metagenome (GOLD analysis project Ga0129308, IMG submission 94440) | Ring-tailed lemur group fecal microbial communities from Wisconsin, USA - L827 metagenome | ecosystem: Host-associated > Mammals > Digestive system > Large intestine > Fecal | place: USA...
CAGAACGCGTACGATATGGGCCATATGGCGCTTGAGGGCGTGCTTCAGTTTATCAGGGACGGTCAGGCGCGCACGATCGTTGTGCCGGCGCAGGCGAAGTACCGCAGCTCATGCGGGTGCAGCGCCGCGCTCAGACAGAGTCCGGGGCTGACGCTTGACCAGGTATGCGGGAGCTGGGAGCCGTACCGGGAGAGCGCTGTGGCGCGCTGCCTTGCGAAGTCGCTTCGTGCAAACATGAGCGCGGATATCAGCGCCACCGTCGCGGAGCACATTCAGAAGGTCCTGGAGCCGGATTTCCGCAAAAAGGAGAACCACGACCGGATTTTGCTGCGGCTGAAGCGGATGTTCAGCAGCAATGTGGACAAGTATATTTCCGCCTACTCGTTTATGCAGGAGTTGGTTGCGTGCATCAACGAGTGGACGTGCTGGCAGATCAGCCATCCGCAGACGCCTGTCTGCAACTGCGTGGAGCTCATTGAGCTCAGGAACCAGATTCAGGAAACGATCATGGTGCACATCATCAAGACGGACAAGGACCGTTTCTCGATGTTTCAGCAGGAGAGCTGGTTCCTGCCGATGATTTCACGCGATATGATGAGCCATATTGAGGATGAAAAGGAGTTTTACCGCGCCGCGATGCTGAAGCTCGGTGCGCTGAAGTCCAGAAATTCCTATCTCTATGTATTTGAGGAGCCCGTATGCCACAGGAAGGGCGAGGCGTGGCACTGCCCGGAGAAGATGTATCTCGTGGCGGCGCAGGAGGGCGGGAGCGTGACTGCTTACGAGGCGGGAGAGCGTCCTGTGCTCACTTCCGAAAACGGTTTTGAAACGTACCGCGGGGAAGGCCGCTTTGCCATGAGTATCGTCTGCCTGTTTTCCGGGGAGATGCAGTACGGAATTCTGGTGACGGAGATCGATCCGTCCAGCCTCTCGCTGTTTCATCTGATCAGTATGCAGATCGGCAATGCGCTCAAGTTCCATGATCTTTCGCGGGACCAGCGCGAGACGCAGAAGGCGCTGGAGCGTCTTGTCGAGGAGATCCGGGAAAAGAACGAGGTGCTGAACTTTATTTCCGAGTACGATGCGCTGACCGGCATCCTGAACCGCAGAGGCTTCATGGAGCGGGCAGTCCGGCTGAACCGGAGCAGCAGCGGCAGCCAGGCGGCGCTGATCTTTGCCGATCTGGATCATCTCAAGCAGATCAACGACTGCTTCGGGCATCTGGAGGGTGATTTCGCATTGAAGCAGTGTGCGGAGACGATGAAGAAGGCTGTGGGCGACAGAGGCATTGTGGGAAGGATAGGCGGCGATGAGTTTGTCGTGCTGGTACAGGGCGGCGAAGAAGAATGCGACGAGATCATCGACCGTGTGAAGGAGGCCCAGCGGCAGTTCAACGCTTCCTCTGGCAGGGATTACTACGTGGAGGTGTCGATGGGCTGCCAGAGGATCGTGTGCAGCGAGGAGCTGGCCGTGGCGGATATGCTGAAAAAGGCCGACGCGGCGCTCTACCACGCCAAGAAAAGGCGGAGGTCATCCGTATTGAAAAAGGAACCGGACGTACAGGGAGGTGAGTGAGATGAACAATCAGATTGCTTCAGGAGTATCCGAGAATGGAGTGAGCCTGCTGACCGGGCTCTATGAGGATTCGGAATTCTTCAAAAAGGCTGCGGAATTTCTGCGGCGCGGCGCGGTAGGAGAGTACTGCATGGCAGCGATTGACATCGAACATTTCCGCCTGTTCAACAAATGGTACGGCCGTGATGAGGGCGACCGTTTCCTGGCCGGTATCGGCGCTGTGCTGAAATCCGTCCAGGACCGTGGGGAAGGCGTTGCAGGGTATCTTGGCTGCGACGACTTTGCGGCTCTTTTGCCGAACAGGCCGGAGCTGTTTGACGAACTGATTACAAGAATCATGGCCGGTGTGAGGCATCTTGGTAATTCGACCGGCTTTCGTCCGGCGATCGGCATCTATGTGATCCGTGAGACAAGGATCGGCATGGTGACGATGTACGACAGGGCGGCGATTGCGCAGACGCACGTAATGGGGAATTTTGTCTCACGTGTCTGCTATTACAATGACAGTATGGTTGAGAAGCTGGAGGAGGAGCTGCTGCTTGTCTCGGAGGTGAAGCGTGCGCTCGAGAACAGGGAGTTTACGTTTTACGCGCAGCCCCAGTGCGATATCACGACGGGCAAGATTGTCGGAGCGGAGTCTCTCGTGAGGTGGAAGCATCCGAGTAAGGGGCTGATCGCGCCGGGCGTCTTTATCCCGGTGCTCGAGAAGAACGGATTTATCGGTGATCTGGACCGGTACGTCTGGGAGGAGGTCTGTAAGTGGCTGCGGAGCTGGATTGACCGCGGGCATTCTCCGGTACCGTTCTCGGTCAATGTCTCCCGCGTCGACATTTTTCTGATGGATGTGACGAAGTGCCTGACCGGCCTTGTGAAGAAGTATGGCCTGGAGCCGGAGCTTCTGAAGATTGAGATCACGGAGAGCGCCTATGCGGAGAACGACAAGACCATCAACAAGACGGTCCGTGAGCTGCAGGAGGCGGGCTTCCTCGTGATGATGGACGATTTCGGGAGCGGGTATTCATCGATGAATATGCTGCGTAATATCAAGATCGATGTGATTAAGATCGATATGAAGTTCCTCGATATCAGTGAGACGAACACGGCGAAGGGGATCGGGATTCTTGAGTCGGTCGTCAATATGTCGCGCCAGCTCGGACTGCCGATCATTGTCGAGGGCGTCGAGACGAAGGGACAGGAGGAGTTCCTGAGCGGGATGGGCTGCCGGTATACGCAGGGCTTTTACTACTACAAGCCGCTGTCGGTGCAGGATCTGGAGACGCTGCTGGCTGACGACCAGCGCCTTGACCACAACGGTATGTGGAACAAGCAGGTAGAATCATTCCACATCAGGGAGTTTTTTGACAGCAATGTGTTCAGTGATACGATGGTCAACAATATGCTCGGGGCGGCTGCATTCTATGACGTCTGCGGTGACACGGTGGAGATCACGCGCGTGAATGAGCAGTACTTCAGGCTGACCGGGATTTCCGCAGGCAGCGAGGCGGATTACAGCAGGAAGATCTGGAATCACGTGCGTGACGACGACAGGACGAAGCTTCTGCGGATTTTTGATCAGGCATATGAGGACCGGGTGGGCGGCGGATCCGGTACGGTTCACTATGTGCGGGCAGACGGACAGATTCTGTGGGTGTATTTCCGGACGTATTTCCTGCGGGAGCAGGAGGGGCACAGGATTTTTTACGGTTCGCTCATCGACATCAGCAGTATCAGACAGAAATAAAGCTATACACAGGGAGAACCTGACGGAGAACACATGATACAGATTGACAGACTGACACAATTTTACCTGTCCCAGTATGAACAGGTTGCAACGAAAAAGGGCATCAAGGTGAACCGCTACCCGGATTTTGACGCGTACGCGGCGCGGTTCGCCAGGACGCTTTCGCGCGCGCGGGCGGCGAGGCTGAATCACCTGATGCTCGCCGATTATCACAAACAGACCAAGAATATTTACTGCTTCGCTCTGCGCAGAAAGAGGGAGCGGTCGCTGGCTTTGATGCGGGAGGAGGTGATCCCGCGCCTGGTGCGGCTCGATCTCGATTTCCTTCTGCCGGAGCAGAGAGAAGGAATTGACGGGGAGTTCCTCGCCTTTATGGAACAGCGGCTGCCGGAGCGCATCTGCGCGGAGTCTCTGTTTGACCTCTATCCGCTGTACCGCCAGTACAAGATTCAGAACAAAATATTTGACCTCGTGCCGACGCGCCCGGAGCTGGAGTTCCCGGAGACGCTTGCGATGAAGCGTCACTTTATCCTGCATATCGGTCCGACGAACAGCGGGAAGACCTTCCAGTCGCTGCGCAGGCTCCGCACGGCCTCGCACGGCGTGTATCTCGGCCCGCTGCGTCTGCTGGCGCTCGAGGTTTATGAGAAGATGCGCGAGTATGATGTGCCGTGTACGATGCTGACCGGGCAGGAATGCATTGAGGATGAGAACAGCCGCGTGACGGCCTCGACGATCGAGATGGCTGATTTTGACGACACCTATGATATTGCCGTGATCGACGAGGCGCAGATGATGGCCGATCCCGACCGCGGCCACTCGTGGACGAAAGCGATTCTCGGGCTGCGCGCGCAGGAGATCCATATCTGCACAAGCCCGACGGCGGAGGCGGTGCTGAAGCATCTGATTACGGTCTGCGGTGATGATTACACGGTCAACCGCTATAAGCGCAAGACGAAGCTTGTCTGTGAGGAGGAGCCCTTCTGTTTCCCGGAGGATGTACGTCCGGGCGACGCGCTGATCGTTTTCTCGAAGAAGTCGGTCCTGGATGTTGCGGGCCGCCTCGAGGAAGAACGCATTGATGCGAGCGTGATCTACGGCAGTCTGCCGCCGGAGATCCGCAGGAGGCAGATGCATCTTTTCACGCGCAAGAAGACGAAGGTGGTCGTCGCGACCGATGCGATCGGGATGGGGCTGAACCTGCCGGTGCGCCGCATCGTCTTTTTGCAGACGGATAAGTTCGACGGGACGAGCCGCAGGCCGCTTCAGGTTTCGGAGATCCGGCAGATTGCGGGGCGGGCAGGCCGCTTCGGCATTTACAATACAGGGTACATCAATGCGATGGGAGAGGAAGCGCTTGACTTCATCAGGGAGAAGTGGGCGGAGGAGGAGCAGCCTGTCACGAAGGTCAATCTCGGCTTTCCGCAGGTGCTGCTCGATATCGACGAGCCGCTCGACGCCATTCTGCGCGTCTGGCATGACGTCACGCCGGAGAAGCCGTTTGAGAAGGAGAATGTCGACGAGGCGCTTTTCCTGTATGACCGTGCGCGAAAGGTGCGGGAGCAGATCGACGGCTTTGACAATAAGAGGCTTCTGTACCGGATGATCACATGTCCGATCGATATCAAGGACCGGGACGTCGTTGCGCTGTGGCTCGAGTACTGCAGGACTTATTCGGCCGACGTTTCCCTGAAGCGCCCTGTCATTCCCGGGCGCAGGAACAGCCGCGGGCTGGCGCAGTATGAGAGCTATTACAAGCAACTGGATCTCTATTTCCAGTTCTCGAAGCGTCTTGGCAAGGTGATCGATGAGAAGTGGCTCAAGCGGGAGCGCGAGCGCACGGAAGCGTTCATTATGCGGTATCTCGCAAAGGACAAGCAGGAATATATTGCCCGCTGCCAGTACTGTGCGAGGCCCCTGCCGCTGGGCTATCCGTTCCGGATCTGCCAGAGGTGCTACGAGGAGGATTAGAGCGGAGAACAGAGAAACGGCTTAGCCGCGCTACGCCGTTTCCGGAAATTAATTTCAATGATACTGTGTTGAAACCGTCGGGGGAAGCTTTCCCGTCTGTCTTGCGGAAGCTTCGCGCGACTTAGTCGCGGAATTCAAATAACCGGGCGACCGGTACCTCGAGGGCGTCGGCGATATCAAACAGCTTATCAAGTGAAATGGAGGTCTTCATGTTGGGTGCTTCCAGATTGCTGATATGAGTACGGCTCAGATCGGTGCATTCTGCAAGCTGAATCTGTGTCATGCCGCGCAGCTTGCGATAGTAAGCTATGGTCAATCCAAGCTGCCGGTACTGGTCTTCTCTTTTTGCGTTCATTTCGTTTCCCTCCTTACCGCTACAGTTTAGTATGTCCAGAAAGAAAACAAAACAATGCCGGAGATTGCAAATGCAAAGTATGAATAAATGCAGACTCACACTTTGCGTTCGTAAACAGATTTGATAGAAGCCGTATATTCGGAAGGAGTCATGCCCGTCAGCTTTTTGAATTGCCTCGAAAAATAGTGAATCGACGAATAGCCGAGAAATTCTGAAATCTGGGTGAAGTTCAGTTCGCCCTCGCGGATGAGCTGCCGGGCGGACTCGATCTTCATTCTGGAAAAATATTCCATGACGCCGCAGCCGGCTTCCTCGCGGAACAGCCGCTGCAGCCTGGAGCGGCCGATCAGGTTGTCGTGGCAGATCTCATCGATCTGGAGGCTGTCGCGGATGCGTTCTCCCAGATACAGGACGAGCTGGTTGAAGGCGGCGGAGTGAGGCTGTCCGTCGGCAGAGGATTTTGCCGGGGAAAACGGGGGGACGGTGCGCGTGCGGATCATCGTGATCAGAAGCTGCTCGAGATAGAGGCGGATAAGCTGCTGCGAGCCGAACACGCAGTCGGAGCGTTTCTCCATCCGCGTAAGATACGGATCGTCGATCGGCGAGGCGATACAGCGGCGCGCCTCCCCGATCAGCAGGCCGAGCAGGTTCTGTTCGGAGCCGGTCAGTGTAAGGAGCCTGCGCTCGAAGAACTGCATCGCAGGAGAAGGACTTGAAAAGGAGACGACGACGATATTCGGCGCGGTCCGTCCGGTCGCGCGTATCGTGTGAAATTCGTTCGGGCGGTGGAAGATGATCTGCCCTCGGCCAAGCCGGTGCGTCCCGTCGTCCGTGCGCACCTCGGCCTCGCCCTTGTCGACGTACTGAAATTCCCAGAAGTCGTGGCGCTCGCCGGGGAAATAGAAGCTGCTGCTGTATTCGAAGTAGTGGATTGTGTAGAGCTGCGTAACGGCAAGCTCTGTCTCGAGAGGGACGGGGGCAAAGGTCATTGCGGGGGATCTCCTTTCCGTCAGGATGTTACAGTTAGCTGCAAAATCCATGAGATTGCATAAATTCAGCCAGCTACAGTATAGCAGAGATTGGCCGTGCGGGGAAGCCTTTTGTGCAAAACAAAGAAACGATTGTGTAAATACTATTTGTCTAAAACTATTAAAATGGAATACAGGATAGCTGTGAACAGTGACGCCTTGATCCGATAGATCGAACGGCGTGGATTTTCTGGGAGGAGGATACAAAAATGACAGAACCGGTATTAGTTGTGATGGCGGCGGGTATGGGAAGCCGCTACGGAGGACTGAAGCAGATTGATCCGATTGATCCGCAGGGACATATCATTATGGATTTTTCGATTTACGATGCGGTGCGGGCAGGCTTCCGCAAGGTGGTCTTTATTATAAAAAAGGAAAATGAGGCGGACTTCCGCGAGGCGATCGGGGACAGGCTGTCGAAGCAGATTGAGGTGGCGTACGTTTTCCAGGATCTTCAGAATATCCCGGAGGGCTTTGCTGTGCCGGAGGGCCGCGTGAAGCCGTGGGGGACGGGACATGCCGTGCTGAGCTGCATCGGGGAGCTTGACGGGCCGTTCGCGGTCATCAATGCCGACGACTATTACGGACGCCACGCGTTCGAGATGGCGTACAAATTCCTGGCTGAAAATGAGGACGGCAAGGACTGCTATCACTATATGATGGTCGGCTACAAGGTCGAAAATACGCTGACGGAGAACGGACATGTGGCGCGCGGCGTCTGCGAGACCGACAACGAAGGGTATCTGACAGAGATCCATGAGCGCACGCACATCGAGAAGCGCGGCGGCGGGGCAGCGTATACGGAGGACGACGGGGCGACGTGGACAGAGATCGCACCGGGCAGCGTCGTGTCGATGAATATGTGGGGCTTCACGAAGAGCATTCTCGCGGAGCTTAACGGGCGGTTCGCGAAATTCCTTGAGGAGAACCTGCAGAAGAATCCGCTTAAGTGCGAATATTTCCTGCCGTTCGTTGTCGACGAGCTGCTGAAGGAGCGCAAGGCGTCGGTGCGCGTCCTCAAATCGCTTGACCGCTGGTACGGTGTGACGTACAAGGAGGACAAGCAGGTTGTGATGGATGCGATGGCCAGACTGAAGGACGAGGGCGTTTATCCGCAGAATTTGTGGGAGGAAGCGTAGGTGGAGATGGAGAAGATTATTCAGGAGGTAATTTCCTGCTATCCGTTTGAGGGCGGGCCGGAGGAGTGTATTGCCTACGGCAGCGGCCATATCAATGACACGTACCGCCTGACCATCCGGAACGGGGAGAAGCGCAGACGGTATATCCTGCAGAGGATGAACCGGGATATTTTCCGCGAGCCGGAAAGCCTGATGGAGAATATCAGTGGCGTGACGCTGTGGCTTCGCGGGAAGATCGAGGCGGCAGGCGGCGATCCGCAGCGCGAGACGCTGAACCTGATGAATACGAAGGACGGGAGCTGCTATCTGGTCGATTCGGAGGGCGGCTACTGGAGAGTCTATGATTTCATCGAGGGCGCGACGAGCTACGACAAGGTCGAGAATGAGCGCGATTTTTATGAGAGCGCCGTTGCGTTCGGCCATTTCCAGAGGCTGCTCGCGGACTATCCGGCTGCTACGCTGCACGAGACGATCCCGGATTTCCACAATACGGCGGACCGCTTCGCGAAGTTCAGGGCGGCAGTGGAGGCTGACGTCTGCGGACGTGTGCGGGAGGTGCCGGACGAGATCCGGTTTGTACTGGAGCGGGAGGAGCTTGCGCATACGCTGTGTGAGATGCAGAGCGCAGGGAAGCTGCCGCTGCGCGTCACGCACAATGACACGAAGCTCAACAATATCATGATCGACGAAGCGACAGGCAAGGGGATCTGCGTGATCGATCTGGATACGGTGATGCCGGGGCTCGCCGTCAATGACTTCGGCGATTCGATCCGCTTCGGCGCGAGCACGGCGGCCGAGGACGAGCGCGATCTCTCGAAGGTGTCGTGTGACCTGCGGCTGTACGAGGTCTATGCAAAGGGCTTTATCGAGGGATGCTGCGGGGCGCTGACGCAGGCGGAGCTTGACGCGCTGCCGCTCGGCGCGATGACAATGACGTTCGAGTGCGGCATGCGGTTTCTGACCGATTATCTCGAGGGCGACCATTACTTCAAGGTGTACCGCGAGGGGCACAATCTCGACCGCGCGCGGACGCAGTTCCGGCTGGTGGCCGATATGGAGGCGAAGCTTTCCGAGATGAAGGAGATTATAGCGCGGTGCGCGGGGCGGGACTGAGCAGCCTGCGAAATGCTGCAGGGAATAGCAGTACTCCGTGTGGATAAAACGGGAACAGGCATACGGATATATAGAGAGACAGGACATCTCCGGGAGGTTTTCTCCCGGGGATTTTTTGCGTTTCAGGCGTCACATGACCGCGCCCGCAGGTAAGATTTTTATAGATAATGCGCAGAATATTAAATTGTTCCGAAAAATCGAGTCTGCTATAATCCAGATATCAAATCTCAAAGGAGTGAACGAAATGAAAAAGAACGTAATCACAGCAGCAGGTGTAGCTCTTGCAATGACGATGGGCCTTACGATGATCGCATCCGCTGAGGAGGACAAGACGATCACATTCTGGAATGTAGGCACGGAGGGCGCGTATCTCGCGACGTACGAGAAGGCGATTGAGCTGTTCAATCAGGAGTACGGCGACGAGGGATGGACGATCAACAACGTTCCGACGCAGAACGACAAGTACAAGGAGAAGCTGGTCATCGCGATGAGCTCAGGCGAGTGCCCGGATATGTACACGACGTGGTCGGGCGGTCCGATGAACGAGTACATAGATGCAGGCTACGCACAGCCGCTCGATGAGCTGTATGAGAAGTACGGCATCAGGGAGAGATTCATGGAGGGCGCTCTGGCGCAGGCGAGCTACAAGGATCAGATCTACTCTGTTCCGGTAATGAGTGTCTCCGTGGCAGGAATTTACTACAACAAGACGCTGTTTGAGCAGTGCGGCGTTGAGGTTCCGACGACCGTGAGCGAGCTCGAGGCAGCCTGTGATAAGTTTGTTGAAAATGGCATCACACCGTTCGCACTGGCAAATGGTCCGAAGTGGACAGGCTCCATGTTCTTCCAGGCGCTTGCGGCGAGAAAGGGCGGACTTGAGCCGTTCCAGAAGGCTGCTGCGGGCGAGGGTGATTTCAATGATGAGTGCTTCGTATATGCAGGCCAGAAGATTCAGGAGTGGGTTGAGAAGGGTTACTTCCCGGAGGGCTTCAACTCGATGAGCGAGGATGACGGCCAGGCGGCGGCTCTGTTCTATCAGGAGACTGCGGCTATGTACATGACCGGTTCCTGGAAGACCGCAGCGTTTAAGACGGACTGTGAGGAGGGCGGCAGCGACCTGTATGACAGAATCGGCTGGTTCAACTTCCCGGCAGTAGATGATTCCGATGCTGATCCGTCGATCCTCTGCGGTACGATGGGAGACCAGTTTATTTCCTTCAACTGCACAGGCGACAAGCTGGATGCCGCGTTCCGTCTTGCAAGCTTCCTGTCGAGCGATGAGGTTGTGGATCTTATGACAGAGAACAGCATGATCCCGACGGTAAAGGGCGTTGAGGAGAGGATCACAGATCCGCTTTCACAGGATATCCTCGCTGCAGCAAATGCTGCGAGCGCAGTACAGCTCTGGTATGACCAGTATCTTGATCCGGCAGTAGCGAACGCTCATCTGGACGGCAACCAGGAAGTATTCGGCCTGACCAAAACGCCGGAAGAGGCAAATCAGATGATGCAGGACGCTATGAATGAGGTTCTTGGCAAATAAGGCTCTCGAGGATAACGCGGGATATTGCTACTCGTTGGAGTATGATGCAGAAAAGAGGGAGCAGCTCCCTCTTTTCTGCTGATACAGGGTTTGATTTAAAAGAGGTGAGAGAATGAACGGAACACATGATCTGGCCCATAGACGGCAGAGATCCATTAACATCGCGGCGACGGTTTTCCTTCTGCCGGTCTCTCTGATAATGATCGTATTTATTTTTTATCCGATCGTTCATACCTTCCAGTACAGTACCCTGTCCTGGAACGGTATTTCCCCGGAGAAAACGTTTATCGGCATGGCAAACTGGGTGAAGCTTTTGAAGGACGGGAATTTCTGGTTCGCGTTCCGCAACAATATCGTCATCATGATTCTGTCAATCGTGATCCAGATCCCGATCGGTCTGGCGGAGGCTACGTTTATCGAGTTCGTCGGCGGGAAAAAATCGGTCGCCTGTAAGGTGCTCTGGTTCATCCCGATGCTGATGTCCTCAGTAGCGATCGGCTTCCTGTTCACGTATGCGCTGGCGGCGAACGGCGGAATGGTCAGTACGATTTCCAATTTCTTCGGCGGCGGCAATATCGATCTGCTCGGCAACAAGAATACGGCGCTGCTGACGGTTATCATGGTTATCGCATGGCAGTTCATCCCGTTTTATATGGTATACTGCATGGCGGCTTATACGGGAATTTCCACGGATGTCTATGAAGCGTCGCTGATCGACGGGGCGACGAAGGGCCAGTACTTCTGGAAGATTGCGCTGCCGCTTCTGATGCCCTCGATCAAGAGCGCTGCGATCCTGTCGATGGTCGGCTCGCTCAAATATTTTGACCTGATCTATGTTATGACGAACGGCGGACCGGGTACGACGACGGAGCTGATGGCGACGTACATGTACAAGAAGGTATTTTCCGAGTATAACATGGGGTACGGTTCCGCTGTCGCAGGCGGCATGTTCATCCTGATCACGGCGATCGCGCTTGTCACGATGCGTCTGATTAACGGGAAGGAGGAGGACTAGGTATGGAGAAGCAGTATATGAAAACAAAGATAAAGAGTACGGCTGCATGGACGGCCGCTGTGATCCTGGCGGCAGGTATGCTGATTGTCTCCGTGCTTCCGTTCTTCTTCATGGTGCTGAATTCCTTCAAGAACAAATTTGAAATTCTGACGAACGGCGTGTTCGCGCTCCCGCAGAAGATGAATTTCGGGAATTATGCGAATGTGCTCTCGGGCGGCTTTGTCCGCTATTTCCTGAACAGCGTCGTGCTGCTGCTGATCGTGCTGTTCCTGATCCTGATGATTTCGGCGTTCGCAGCGTACCCGCTCGCGCGCTTTAAGTTCCGGCTGAACGGCTTCATCTACGGGCTGATCGTCGCGTGCATGGCGATCCCGATCCACATTACCCTGATTCCGATATTCCAGATGACGAAGGCGCTGGGCATCTATGATTCGCTCGGCGCGCTGGTCGGTCCGGATGTCGCGTTTGCGCTCCCGATCTCGGTATTCATTCTGACGAGCTTTATGAGGGGTATCCCGAAGGAGATCGAGGAGTCAGCGGAGATCGACGGCTGCAACCGGTATGCGATGTTCTTTAAAATTATGCTGCCGCTGACAAAGCCGGGGCTGTCGACGCTGGCGATCTACAACGGCGTGAATATATGGAATGAATTCAGCTTCGCCTATACGCTGACGCAGTCCCCGCACAACAGGACGCTTCCGTTGGCGGTCTGGGATTTCCAGGGACAGTACGCGATGAATACGCCGATGATCATGGCGGTTCTGACCATGACGGTGCTGCCGATGATCATTCTGTTCCTCTTTGCACAGGACAAGCTGATCAAGGGGATGACGGCAGGGGCGGTGAAGGGCTGACAGCCTGAGCGTCTGAAGCATATCCGGCAAAGGATGCGCAGCCCGGTCCCAAACAGCAGTATGGAAGGGGACGATTCGCGCATCTGTGATCCTGTGGGATGCTTTGGCACAGTATACACGAAAATCCAGAATCCCGTAAGAGCTGCCGCGGACAGGTTTCACAAAATGGGTTGACCTTCTGCGGCAGTTTTTTGTATAGTAAGGGCAGAAATGTGCGGGGGTGTTGCAGCGTGGAGAAAAAGGGATTCCTAAAGAGGGTGTGGGAGCGGTGGACGAGGCTTCTGAGTGTGGAGAAGAAAATTCATATTGTGGTTCTGGCGGTGATCGTCGGGATGACGGTCATTGCGATCGGTGTCTCCACAGCCTCGACGGCGCGCGCGGTCATGAAGCAGAGCGAGGAATCGGTGACGGAGCAGCTTGCC
>Ga0129308_1003066_pt1 | contig 12750 bp, 13 predicted proteins | sample L827metagenome_FD_94440 | JGI IMG/M metagenome (GOLD analysis project Ga0129308, IMG submission 94440) | Ring-tailed lemur group fecal microbial communities from Wisconsin, USA - L827 metagenome | ecosystem: Host-associated > Mammals > Digestive system > Large intestine > Fecal | place: USA...
GAAGCGCAGGGCGCTTCGCCCCAATGTGCACGGGGCTGCCCGGTTATTGTTCTTGCCCTAACCCGCCCGGTAACGCTTTTGCGGGCGGGCAATGCCCGCAGATCATTCGCACCGGGCCAGTCGGTAATTGCCGCATAAGCATTCGCCCGGTAACGTTTTCTTGATAGAATGTTGAATAGGGGGCACCTTTGGCTATCCCGTAGGGGAGGCAACCTGCCTCCCGCCAGTTAGAGTACCTGAGCGTTCCTTTGAACGGAACCAGGTCATGACTCAGAAGCCACCACCCTTTACCATTCAACAGAGCACTCAAAAAACGTTACCGAGCGGGAGGCTAATAGCCTCCCCTACGATCAAACAGGAGGTGCGCCGGATCACTCCACAGAATTACAATTTACCAGGGAAAACGGATATGGGCATGGTATCAAATCGGGAATCGGAGGAAAGATAACGTGATGGAACATCACGGAAGGGAGCTTTGCGGATGGAAGGGAAACGGATTTTGATTTTGGGCGCCGGATGCGCCGGGCTGACGGCGGGAATCTATGCCGCCCGGGCGGGGGCCAGGGTGACGATTCTGGAAAAGGGCCTCCCCGGCGGCCAGGCAGCCCTGACGGCCGCCATCGATAATTACCCGGGATTCCTTCACATTGACGGGGTGAGCCTCATGGGGAGAATGGAGGAGCAGGCCAGAGCCTGCGGGGCGGAAATCCGGTGCTGCGGCATCCTGGCTGTGGACCCGGCCGAGAAGCGGGTGGCCACCGATGAGGGAACCTTCACTGCCGACGCTCTGATTCTTGCCACCGGAGCGGTGCCCAGGGAGCTGGGCATCCCCGGGGAGGCGAAATTCCGGGGCCAGGGGGTGAGCTCCTGCGCCAGCTGTGACGGATTTTTCTACCAGGGGAAGGACATCTATGTGGTGGGGGGCGGCAACAGCGCCGGGGAAGAGGCGCTGCACCTGGCCCGGATCGGCAGCAGGGTGATTCTGCTGGTGCGGAAGGGAGAGCTCCGCTGTGACGAGGTCATCCGCCGGAGCCTGCTCTCCCATCCCAAAATCCAGGTGCGCTATCACCGGGAGCTGGCGGAAATCCGGGGCGGGGAGCGGATGGAAACGCTGATTCTCCGGGATACGGAAACCGGCTGTGAGGAGCAGATCTCAGCCCAGGGCTGCGGAGTGTTCATCTTCATCGGCTACCGGCCCGCCACCGAATTCCTGGCCGGGAAGCTGGAGCTGGACGAAGACGGGTACGTCATCACCAATGAAAATCTGCAAACCTCTCTTCCCGGCGTCTATGCGGCGGGGGATCTGCGGCGCAAGCCCCTGCGGCAGATCGTCACCGCCGCCGCAGACGGGGCCCTGGCGGCGTTCCACGCTTGCCAAATCCAAAAGGGTATGCTATGATGAATCCACCAAAAAAGAGGTGGACAGACATGAAAAATCGAACCTTGGGATATGCCCTCATCCAGAGCTTTTTCTGGGTGTGCTACGCAGCCATTATGGGCTTTGTCAGCATGTATCTGCTGCAGACGGGCTTTGACAACAGCCAGGCAGGGCTGATGATTGCGGCGGCGGGGCTGCTGTCTGCCCTGCTCCAGCCGGTGGTGGCAGCCTACGCCGACCGGCCCGGGAGCATGAACCTGGCAGAGCTGATCCGGCTGTCCGGCCTGGCCACCCTGGCCTGTGCCCTGGGACTGATTTTTGTCCGGGGCAATAAGGCTCTGACGGGATTTCTGTACGGGCTGTGCATGGTGCTGCTGCAATTAACCACACCCCTGGTGAACGCCCTGGGCATCGCCACGGTGAACGGCGGGGAAAGGATGAATTTCGGGGTTGCCCGGGGCTTTGGCTCTCTGGGCTATGCGGCGGCGGCCTACCTCATCGGACTGCTGGCCCAGCGATTTGGAGCGGTGACGGTGCCCGTCTACATGGCGGCAGGGTTCGCTTTTGTGGTGCTGTCGGTGATGGGCTACGGCCCTGTGGAACAGAAAAATGTCCCAGCTGCGGAGCGGGCCGGGAAAAAGGGCGGCTTCCTTCGCCGATACCCCCGCTACGCCGCCGTGCTGGCGGGCCTGGTGCTGATCTTTGTCAGCCATGTGGTGCTCAACAGCTTCACCTACCAGATTGTGGAATTCAAGGGCGGCGGCAGTGAGGAAATGGGGGTGGCCATGGCCTTCGCCTCGCTGATCGAGCTGCCCATCATGTTCCTGTTCGGCTGGATGCTGAAAAAGGCCAGGTGCCATGTGTGGTTTCGGCTGGCCGGTGTGTTTTTCTTCCTGAAATGCCTGGGCACCCTGCTTTGTGGGGATATTCCCGGCTTTTATGCCGTGCAGCTTTTCCAGATGTTCGGCTGGGCGCTGATGACGGTGAGCGCCGTGTTCTACATAAACGCCATCATGGCCCCGGAGGATTCGGTGAAGGGGCAGGCCTGCTTCACCATGTCCATGACGCTGGGCAACGTGGTGGGGGCCATCGCAGCAGGGCGGATTCTGGATGCCCTGGGGGTGCAGGCCATGCTGATGTTCGGTACGGCCTCCGCCCTGGCAGGTGCGGTGATTGTGCTGATTTTTGCGCAGAGGACGGAAGAATGATGACGGCGGCACTGTATGAATCCCCCCTGGGGAAGCTGACCCTGGCAGAGGAGAATGGGGCGCTGACCGGGCTCTGGATCGAGGGACAGAAATACTTTCCGGAGCTGCGGGATGTCCGCTGGGAGCAAACGCCAGTCCTGACCCTGGCCGGGGACTGGCTGGACCGGTATTTTGCCGGGGAGCAGCCCCAGAGCGGCCTGCTGCCCCTGAACCCCCGGGGGACGGCGTTCCAGCGGCAGGTGTGGAAGTGCCTGCTGGAGATTCCCTGCGGCAGCACCACCACCTACGCCGCCATTGCCGGGGAAATTGCCGCGCTGCGGGGCCTGCCCCACATGTCCGCCCAGGCGGTGGGAAATGCGGTGGGCCGCAATCCCATTTCCATTGTGATTCCCTGCCATCGGGTGCTGGGCTCCCATGGCCAGCTCACCGGCTACGCCGGAGGACTGGAGCGGAAGCAGTGGCTTCTGGATTGGGAACAAACCACTTGAGATATGAGATACGAGATATATGATATGAGATAGTTAGGAATTAGGAATTGAGCAAATCAACATTGCCATATCAGAATAGGGGGAGTTCTTATGAGTGTAGAGCTTTCAAATGCACAGCAGTTTATCTCTTGGATGAACACAAAATCGTATCTAAATTCGATTGCGCAAAATGCCGCTAAGCGCTTTGTCAAGAGGGGACAGGTTTATTGGTGCCATTTTGGGCTCAATATTGGCAGCGAGATGAGCAAGGCTACACCAAGACCTGCTGTGGTTGTAAGTAATTTTGCGACAAACAAAAATTCTTCAAATGTGGTTGTTGTGCCCGTTACGCACAATCAAAGCAAACTGCCATATTTGGTGCCAATTACGCCAATAACCGATGGGAGTGGAAAGGTGATCTTAGACGGACAAGCCGATACTGCTGATATAATTTGTGTCAGCAAGGCCAGACTTGGTGATTTAATTGCAACACTTTCTGCCGCACAGATGAAGGATATAGACAGGAGCATTTCTATCTCTCTGGATTTGATACATTATCATACTGATGAAGTGGATAAGTATGACAGATTAACACAATATGTCGCTCAGGTGAAAGCCGATAGAAATAAAGCCCAGGATACGCTTGAGCAACTTAAAGAGATTGTTTGCCAGAACGGTTTTGACGAGAGAAGTCAAGAAAAAATCAAAGAGCTACTTGACATCTAATAACCTATGTGATATTCTTTAGGTACAAGAAGACACCTATTGAATATAGGAGTCTATATCGATTTTCGCAGAGTAAAGGGAGCTTGGAACAAGCTCCCTTTTGCTGTGTATTTTTTTGAAATGAAAATCATATAATGATGGTACAGCATTGGAACAGATTGAATATTTGTTCTTTTACCGGGCGAGAATGGCTCAATAAGGCTGCTTCTCGCCTATATTATTTTGCGTTTATCGATTTCACTCAGCAGCCAGGAAAATAACGATTTAACGGGAAAGTTTTGCATAAAGATCAAAAGCCAGGAGACCGGAATGTGTCCGATCTCCTGGCTTTTATTTTTCCGCTCCGGTTTTGAAGCGGGCCATCATTTCGTTTGTCAGGCTGAAATCATCCGGCTGGAGCTGGATCTGCTCCCGGGGAACCCACTGGGCGTATTTCAGCTCCCTTTCGTCCATGCGGATGGTGTCGTCCCCGTCCAGCTGGCAGAAGAAGCCCAGCAGAAGGTCGTTGGCGATGCCCCAGGGCTGGGATTTGTAATAGCGGATGTTTTTCACCCGCAGGCCTGTTTCCTCCATCACCTCCCGGGCCACGGTCTCCTCGGCAGTCTCCCCGATCTCCGTGAATCCGGCAATCAGGGCGTTGTGGGAGAAGCCTTCCCGGTAGCGGGTGATGAGCAGCCTGTCTTTATTCTTCACCCCCACAATCACGGCGGGCATGATCCTGGGATAGGCTGTGCAGCCGCAGGCGGGGCATTTCCGGGCTCGCTCCGTGGGAGAGTGAATCATCCGGACGCCGCACCGGCCGCAGAACCTGGTGTCCCGATACCAGTCCGCCAGATGCTTGCCGGTGAGGGCGGCGAAAATCTGCTCCTTGGGAAGCTCCTGCTCCCGCCGAAGCTGCTTCACATCCCGGAAGGCAAAGCCCTCCGGAATCGCCTTTGGCGGCTCCGCCAGAAAGTATCTGGTTTTGTCCACGGTAAACAGATAGGTATATGACCCTTCTCCCAGCTCTTCCAGCCGGGGGAACCAGCCGCCCCGACCCAGGAGCAGCTGGGAGCCGTCAAAGAGAAGCACGAAGTCCCCCGGCTCCGGCCTGGCAGAGGGGTCATATTGATTGCGGAGCATGTGGGGGGAAATGTCCTGAATCATCCGTTCTTCACCGCCAAATTCTGAATCCATTTTCCCTTGCTCAGGAAGAAGGAGCCCAGCGCAGCCTTGAGGATGTTGGTGCTCTGGCAGAGGAAGTACAACGGGAGGATGGCGATGGCGGTGAACCGGCTGAGCCCATAGGCCAGGGGCACCATCACCGCCCAGACAAAGCCGGAGTCGAAGAGGAAGGTGATGTAGGTCTGGCCGCCGGAGCGGAGAGTGAAATAGGCGGCGTTGGCAAAGGCGTCAAAGGGCATAAACAGGGCGCTGATGAGAATCAGCCGGGTCGCCAGACTGCGGACAGCGTGGGAAGTGTTGTAGATGTGGGGGAAGGCGCCGGACAGGGCGATGGTCAGAAGACCGAACAGAATGCCGGAGGATACGGAAATGGCGATCAGCTTCCGGCTGGAATCTTTTACCTCCTCCTTGGGGGCGGAGGAGCCAAGCATCTGGCCCATGAGGATGCCGTCGGCCACGCCCATGGACATAAACACGACGCTGGTCAGGTTAAACAGGGTGGAGGTGATGTTCAGCGCAGGCACCACGTCCAGACCGCAGGTGGAGTAGCTCTGGTTCAGGAAGGTCATGCCGCAGGACCACAGCAGCTCGTTGGCAAGCAGGGGCATTCCCTTGACGATGATGTTTTTCAGCAGCCCGGCGGGGATGGCCATGGAGCGGTAGGCGCCCAGAATGAAGGGATTCTTCCCGGTGTGCAGGTGGGTCCACCCGGCGACGATGGCAAGCTCGGCAAACCGGGAGATCACCGTTGCCAGGGCAGCGCCCTCCACGCCCATTTCCGGCGCACCGAAGTGGCCGAAGATCAGCACGTAGTTCAGCACCAGGTTCACCAGGGTGGCCGCAATGCCGCCCAGCATGGGGATGAAGGTCTCGCCGGTTTCCTTCAGGGTTCCGGCGTAGGCACTGGTAATGGCAAAGGGAATCAGGCCGGGAAGCATCATTTTCAGATACCGCAGGCCGTAATCCAGAATGGCGGCGGCATCCTCCTGTGCTCCCTCGCCGGTGAGGAACAGCCGAATCAGCGGCTCATCCCCCAGGAAGAAAATGCCCATGCCGATGAGGGCCAGGGCTGTGCAGATGAGGATTTTGAACCGGAAGGTGTGCCGGATGCCCTCGTTGTCCCCGGAACCCTGGAACTGAGCAGTGAAGATACCCGCTCCGGCGGTGGCGCCGAAGATGCACAGGTTGAATACAAACAGCAGCTGATTCACAATGGAAACGCCGCTCATGGGCAGTGTGCCCACCTGGCCGACCATGATGTTGTCCAGCAGGGAGACAAAATTGGTGATGCCATTTTGAATGATGATGGGGACGACAATGGCCAGAACCCTTCGGTAAAAAACCCTGTCGCCGATGTAACGCTTCAGCATGATGACCTCTCTTTATTATCTCTTATATTTTGTCTATGGATGATAGCACGGAATGATGCAAAATGCAAGGGGGCGCCGACAATTCTTCCGGGCGCAAAAAAGCTGCCTCACAGAAGTGAGACAGCCCCTTTGGCACAGGAAGGTCTGTAAGCCGGGTTCTGTTTTGACAGCCATCTATCTAGCCCCGCAATTGCTCACGGGGTCAAGCCGCCTCCTCGGGACGGTCGGGCGAACCAATTGTCCCTCCACGGCGTTGCTCCGGGATAGAGTTTACATCGTAGAACCCATGTCACCATGGGCCGGGTGCGCTCTTACCGCACCTTTTCACCCTTACTCCGCCGGAATCGGCGGGGCGGTATCTCTCTGTTGCACTTGTCCTGAGGTTTCCCTCGGCGGGCGTTACCCGTTATCCCTGCCCTGTGGAGCCCGGACTTTCCTCATCTGGGCCCTTTCGGTTCCCATCCGCGGCTGTCCAACCTTCGCTGCGGAAATATTCTACTCCAAAGTTTCGGAATTGTCAAATCCCCTTGAAAAAACTTTTTGAAACAGGTATACTGAAAGATATGAGATACGAGATACAGGATATTGAGATAGTTAGGAATTAGGAGTTTCCCTTACGCACCCGCCCCTACAGGGTAGGCAGCGAAACGCCAATTTGCCGCCTGAAAGTAACACGAATAATTCCTAATTCCCGCGCCCTATCCTGTATCTCATATCCCATATCTTATATCTGCCTGATAAGCCATAAGAGCGATGGAGGATGCAATGACGGATTTTGAACGCTATTTTGAAGCCCTTAGGGGAAAGCATGTGGTTTTACTGGGCCTGGGGGTGAGCAACCGGCCGCTGGCCAGGCTGCTGCTGGAATTTGGCTGCCATGTCACCGGCTGTGACAAAACCCCCCGGGAAAAGCTGGACAGCGAGGTGTTGGAGCTGGAGCGCTCCGGCTGTGAGCTGAAGGTGGGGGAGGGCTATCTGGAGGGCCTCCAGGCGGACGTGGTGTTCCGCACCCCGGGAATGCACCCGGGCCACCCCGCCATCCAGACCCTGGCCCGGGGCGGGGCGAAAATCACCTCGGAGATGGAGGTGTTCTTTGAGGTGGCCCCTTGCTGCCTGATCGCCGTCACCGGCTCCGACGGCAAGACCACCACCACCACCCTGATTTCCGAAATGCTGAAAGCAGAGGGAAAGACGGTGTGGCTGGGGGGAAACATCGGTACGCCTCTGCTGCCCCTGTGCCGCCGGATGGAGAAGGAAGACTATGCCGTGGTGGAGCTCAGCTCCTTCCAGCTGATGGACATGAAGCGCAGCCCCCAGCGGGCGGTGGTCACCAATCTGGCCCCCAACCATCTGGACGTTCACAAGGACATGGAGGAATATGTGGACGCCAAGAGGAACATCTTCCGCTTCCAGGGGGAGGGCGATCTGTTGGTGCTGAACGCCGACAACCCCATCACCGCCGGATTCACTGGCAACGGGGCGACCCACTTCTTCTCCCGGAAGGAGCGCACCAACTGTATTTGGGAGGAAGCCGGTGCCATCTATCGGCGGGGGGAGAAAATCCTGGAAACGTCGGATATTCTGATTCCCGGCACCCACAATGTGGAAAACTATATGGCCGCCATGGCGGCGGTGGACGGCCTGGTCACTGACCAGGCCATCCGCCAGGTGGCGAAGACCTTCGGCGGCGTGGAGCACCGGATCGAGCTGGTGCGGGTGAAGGACGGGGTGAAATTCTACAATGACTCCATCGCCTCCTCTCCCAGCCGGACCATTGCGGGCCTGAGAAGCTTCACCCAGAAGGTGATCCTCATCGCCGGGGGCTATGACAAGCACATCCCCTATGACGTGCTGGGGCCGGAAATCTGCGCCCACGTCAGCAAGCTCTTCCTCTGCGGGGCCACCGCCGGGAAGATTCAACAGGCCGTGGAGCAGGCGGAGAATCCGGAAAAGCCGGAAATCACCCACTGCGGCGATTTTGAAAACGCCGTCCGTACCGCCGCCGCCGCCGCAAAAGCGGGGGACATTGTGCTCATGAGTCCTGCCAGCGCCTCCTTTGACCAGTTCAGGAATTTCATGGTTCGGGGCCAGTGCTTCAAGGACATTGTAAAGGAGCTGTAGTGATATGGACTTTTCCAAGCTGAGCAAGGCGGCCCGGAAGACCCTCCCTCTGGGAAAATGCGGGGCGGTGATTGTGGCGGCAGGCTCCGCCTCCCGGATGGGGGGCATCGACAAGGTGATGGCGGAGCTTCGGGGAGAGCCCATGATCCGGCGCACCGTCCGGGCCTTTCAGAGCTGCGACGCCGTGAAGGAGATCGTCATTGTCACCCGGGAGGATTTGATTCGGCCCATTACCTCCCTGTGCGCCGGGATGGACAAGGTAAAGGCGGTGGTGGCGGGGGGAAAATCCCGCCAGGAGTCGGTATGGCTGGGGCTGAACACCCTGTCTAAGGATGTAAAGCTGGCAGCCATCCACGACGGCGCCCGGCCCATGATTAGTGAAGCGGTGATCGACCGCACCATCCGGGCGGCCCATTCCTACGGCGCCGCCGCCCCGGCGGTCCCGGTGAAGGACACCGTCAAGGTGGTGAAGGGCGGACTGGTTTTGGCCACCCCGAACCGGGCTAACCTCCAGGCGGTGCAGACCCCCCAGGTCTTTGACTTTGATCTGCTCCGGGGGGCGCTGAAAAAGGCTCAGGAGGAAAATGCCAGCCTCACCGACGACTGCTCCGCCGTGGAGCGGATGGAGATGTCCGTGAAAATTGTGGAGGGGGAGGAGAAAAATCTGAAAATCACCACCCCCATGGACTTAAAAATTGCGGAAATGCTTCTGGAGGAAGAGTCATGAGAATCGGACACGGCTATGATGTGCACCGGCTGGCGCCGGGGCGGGACTTGATCCTGGGCGGGGTGAAGATACCCTATGAGCTGGGGCTGGACGGGCACTCCGACGCGGATGTGCTCCTCCACGCGGTGATGGATGCCCTGCTGGGGGCTGCCGCCCTCCGGGACATTGGATACCATTTCCCCGACACGGACGAAGCGTACAGGGGGGCGGATTCCGGGCTCCTGCTGGAAGAGGTGGGAAGGAAGCTCGCCGCCGCCGGATACCGGGTGGGCAACATCGATGTGACCATGATCGCCCAGCGGCCCAAATTGAAGGACTATATCCCTTTGATGGAGGAAAACATTGCCCGGACGCTGGACATCGAGGTGTCCCGGGTGAATGTGAAGGCCACTACCGAGGAGCGCCTTGGCTTCACCGGTACCGGAGAGGGCATGTCCTGCCACGCGGTGTGCCTGCTGGAGGAAAGGTGAAGCGGTAAGCAGAGCGTATGGAGCAGTTGATTACAAAATACAACGAACTGACGGCGGAGGAATTCCTCCTTCTCTGGGAATCCGTGTGGGGGGACGGCCCGACGCTGGAACAGACCAGACTGGCCATGGAGCATACTCTGTTCAGAGTGTCGGTCTATGACGGAGAAAAGGTGGTGGCCATGGCCCGTGTGAATGGAGATATGGGGCTGGACTACTACATTAAGGACGTGGTCGTAAGGCCTGAATACCAGGGCAGGGGAATCGGCAGAATGCTCATTGGAGAACTGCTGAACTACATCAACGACAACGGAATCCCGGGGACGGAGATTTTTGTTGAGCTGTGCGCCATGCCGGACAAGATTCCCTTCTATGAAAAATTCGGCTTCTCGGCAAATGAGGCCCAGAGGCTGAAAATCATGCACCGGGTGGGGGCAGAGGACAGAAGATAGAGGAAAAGCTATTTTCCATCCCAATTATCTTCTATCTCTTTTATCGCCCCTGCGGGTTTTGGAAAACAGACAGTTGTTTTCTTTCCCTTCCTGTGGTATAATGCAGAAAAAAGGACATTTAGGAGGGTTTTCCATGCTGGAACAGCCAAATCAGTTTCGCTCCGCTTTCAATGGCTTCAACCGGGACGACGTGGTTCGCTATATGGAGTTTATCAACAACAAGCATTCTGCCCAGGTGGCTCAGCTGACCAACGAGCTGGAATATCTGAAGGGAAAGCAGGATACCTTGGACTCCTCCCGGGTCTCGGAGCTGGAAAAGCAGCTCAGCGCCGCCCTGGCGGAAAATGACGTCCTCAAGCACCGGATTGCCGCCCTGGAGCACAGCTTACAGGAGGCCAGGGCCGCCGCTGTGCAGCCGGCTGCACCGGCCCAGAGCAACCCTCCCTCGGAGTCCGAGCTGGAGGCCTACCGCCGGGCCGAACGGGTGGAGCGGGTGGCCAAGGAGCGGGCCCGTCAGGTGGGCCAGCAGACCGCCCAGGCCCTGGGGGCCATCTCGGCCCAGATGGACGGCGCCGCCCAGGAGCTCTCTCAGATGGCCGCCCAAATCGCCCAGCAGCTGGAGCAGCTCCAGCAGGCGGTGGCGGAAAGCCGTCAGGCTGTGGGAGACGCCGCCCAAATGGCGGCGTCGCTGAATGCGGAGATTGAGGAAGGGGAATTAGGAGTTAGGAGTTAGGAGTTAGGAATGATACTTGGCCCGGCACGTTGTTGGTTGCTGTGGCGCGGGAGCGCCTAAGGCTCCCCTGTGTAAGGGGTAAGCGAAGCGCAGTGGCGGTAGTGAATGACAGTCCGGTGGACTGTCAGAGCCGCCACCGGGTTTGCCGCAGCAAACTGTCAGCGAAGCTGACTGGGGGACTGTACAGCAGGAACTAAAATGCTCTTAAAGTCCAATGTGGAAAGGTATTCCCTTTTCGCCCAAACCGATGCGAATTTGTAACATTTTACTGCACAGTCCCTCTGGCACGGCTTCGCCGTGCCAGCTCCCCTTACACTTCGGGAGCCTTTGCTCAGAAGCCTTTACCTGATTCCATTCAACGAAGTGCCGCAAAAGCATTACCGGGCGGGTTAGGGCACAAACGATTTTAGACCAGCCCCAGGCGAAATTGGCTGCGGGCCCTGCCCGCCAAACATCAATTTTTCATTGAATCGAGAGCATGAGATATAAGATCATCCGGGGCCTTTTGCCGCACTGGTTATCTTGTATCTCATATCTTATATCTCGAATCTTCTTTTATTTTTTCCCTTTTTGGAGTAATTTCTATGAACGTGACGAAACCTTCCTATTACGACGATTTTCACTGCCTGGGGGGCAGCTGCCCGGACAGCTGCTGCCAGGAGTGGGATGTGGATGTGGATGAAGCTTCCGCCGACTGTTACCGCAGCCTTCCCGGCCCTCTGGGGGATGCTCTGCGGGAGGCCCTGCTGGACACGGAGGACGGCACCGTCATGACCATCCGGGAGGGGCGCTGCCCCATGTGGCGGGAGGACGGCCTCTGCCGCATCCAGGCGGAGCTGGGGGAGGGGGCTTTGTGCCGGGTGTGCGCCCAGTTCCCCCGGCTGCGCCACGACTACGGGAATTTTGCCGAGCTGGGTTTGGAGCTCAGCTGCCCGGAGGCTGCCCGGCTGATTCTCTCCGCCCCCGCCGGGCAAAGCCTTACCTTTCAGGAGGCGGAGAGCGGGGAGGCGGACTACGACCGGGAGGCCATGCGGCTGCTGCTGGAAACCCGGGGCCGGGCCCTGGCGCTGCTGGAGGAATACGAAATCCCCGACGCTTTGCCCCTGCTGCTGTTTTATGGCTATCTGGCTCAGGAGGCCCTGGACGGGGGCGAGCTGGAGGAGTTGGAGCCGGAAGCTGCCCTGGAAACCGCCCGGGAGATGGCAGAGAAGCCAGACGAGGCGGAGTTCCTGGAATTTTTCCGGGGACTGGAAATCCTCACCCAGCAGTGGCCCCGGCGGCTGAGTCACCCCGGGGCGCCGGCCCTGCCCCCTCAGACCCGGGCATTGGCCCGGTATCTGGTGGAGCGGTATTGGCTCCAGGCGGTGAGCGACTATGACCTGGTGGGCCGGGTGAAATTCATTTTGATTTCCTGCCTGCTGGTGGGGCTGCTGGGGGGAGATTATGTCCGAACAGCCCAGCTCTTTTCCAAGGAGATTGAAAACGATCCGGACAATTTGGAGGCCATTCTGGACGCCGCCTACACTTCCCCGGCCTTCAACGACCGAAAGCTGCTGGGAATGATTTTGAAAAATTAGGAATTAGGAGTTAGAAATGGTGCCTGTCGGTGAGCTCGGCAAATTGGTATTTGATGGGTTGCCGCACTTCCCACTTGATCGTAGGGGAGGCTATTAGCCTCCCGCTAGGTAACGTTTTTAAGTTCTCTGTTGAATGGTAAAGGATGACGGCTTCTGAGGAAGGCCCCCTTACACTTCGGGAGCCGCCCTCAGAAGCCTTTACCTGATCCCATTCAACGGAACACTCAGGTATTTCACCTGGCGGGAGGCAGATTGCCTCCCCTACGCAGAAAAGGGCAGTGCGGCATATTCTTCAACAGTCAAAGCTTTACCGGGCGAAATTTATGCGGTAATGATAGACCATCCCCGTGCGAATTGTCA
>Ga0129308_1003067_pt1 | contig 12747 bp, 11 predicted proteins | sample L827metagenome_FD_94440 | JGI IMG/M metagenome (GOLD analysis project Ga0129308, IMG submission 94440) | Ring-tailed lemur group fecal microbial communities from Wisconsin, USA - L827 metagenome | ecosystem: Host-associated > Mammals > Digestive system > Large intestine > Fecal | place: USA...
ATTCCATAATGGGCTGTATAGCTATCAACTTTTTCTAAATCTTTCTCTTTCTGAGGACGAAATACTTTTTTTACAATCTTTATTGCATCCTTGCCACTCACTCGAATAATTCCAATTCCGGCATCACTCATGGCAGTTGCTATCATCGCAATTGTATCATCAAAATTCATCTTTCTTCTCCTTCCTGCCTAATAACTGATATATTTACCATTTATCGATAAGCATATCGGTACACTAATGTCATGTCTTATTTATATTCTATCAAACTTCGTTGAATATAAATAAGACATAACATTAATCTTTCCATACTATATGCCCTATATTAAAATAAGACCATTGTAAAATAAATAAATTTGTTTTACAACAGCCCTATTTTTAACTAAAATACAATATCTACGATCTCTTTAACATAATAACAACTTTTCTGTAAGGTTCTTCTCCCTCACTCTTTGTATATACATATCTATCATTTTGTAATGCAGAATGAATAATTCTTCTCTCATATGGATTCATTGGCTCTAAAGATACAGGTTTTCTAGTTCTCTTTACTTTATACGCAATATTTTTAGCCAAATGCTCCAATGTCTCTTTTCTGCGCTCTCTATAATTTTCTGTATCCATCTTTACTCTAATATAAGAATCACTCTCTTTATTTACATAAAGGCTTGTCAGGTACTGAAGAGAATCAAGTGTCTGACCTCTTTTTCCAATTAAGATTCCCATATCATCTCCAGATAGGTCGATATCCATATTTTTTGTACTCTCGTTATATTGTAAATCAATCTTTACTTCAACCTTCATTGCATGGAATAATTTTTCTAAAAACTCTCTTGTTTTTTCCTCAACTGATGCTGCCTCAACTGGCGCTACAGCTAGTTTTGCAACTGGGATTTCTTCCCTTTTCTCCTCGACAACAATAGCTTTTTCCTCTCTCTTTGTCACAAGAATCACTGCTGGCTTTGCTCCAAATCCGAAAAAGCCTGATTTTCCTTCTGACTCTACTGTATATTCAAGCTTATCACTGGCAATTCCCAACTGAATACTTGCCTTTGTCAAAGCTTCTGCTACAGTTTTTCCCTCAAATCTTATAGAATCCACTATTTATTCCCCCCTTTTCCATGCGTTTCATTATATTTTCTCATTAGATTCGCATTTGCAGCGATACTACCTCCCTCTTTTGCCTTTTTCTTCTTTTTCTTAGTAGTACCTGCATCCTCTTGTTTATTTTCTGGAATATCAGCCAATTGGTCCAATGGATAAAGATCATCATAGTTGACATTCATATTTTTCGTATTCATTGTCGCTCTACTTGTCATTTTTCCTACTCTACGACCGCTAGATGTGACGGTAACATCCGCATTTGTACTGCCTGTATTTTGACTGGCACCCTCCATAAGTCTTGTAGTGAGCGATTTTTTCTTCTTTTTATTTTTCTTAGCAGCTTTTTTTCTATTCTTCTCAATCAACTTATTTACATCAATATGATCCATATATTTGTTGATTGCAATCTGCTGAATTACTTGGAATAACGCACTGATAGACCAATAAATACCAATACCTGATGGTAGAGTAAAACAAAACCATACAGACATAAGTGGCATAAACATCATTGTTCTATTCATTGCTGCGAGCTGCGGATTATCATCCGTATTCGTGTTCATAGTTTTCATAGATAGCCACTGGAATAGACCAGCTGCCACTGGAATAATCAAATAAACTGGTTTTGAAAAACTTGGAGTCTCAGCAATATTAATTCCCCATAAGAAATTATTCATCTTGGCAATTGTAGTTGCCTGTGTTGTAATAGTATCGCTGATAGATGGCATTGCATTTGCCAAAGCATTCCAAGTATCTGGCTTAAACTGTGCTAAAAAGTCAATTACCTGATTTGTAGTTGGATTTTCCTGCAATTTTGTGAGCAATTTTGCAGACTCTCCTATCTGCATAAGAGTTTTATCATATCCTGCTACAGAAGTAATTGCATTCACAACAACTTCGTAAACCTGCTTTACAGGCTGAATATATGCTGGTATATTACGAATAACATAATACAGAGCAAAGATAATCGGCATCTGAATAATCAATTGTAGACAACTACCTGTTGGACTTACTCCATATTTCTCATAGACAGCTTGAATTTCCTCGTTCTGTCTCATCATGGATTCTTGATCTTTTTTATTACGATATTTTTTCTGAATCTTATTAATCTCGGGCTGCATAATTGTATTAATTTTTGAAAAATGCTGCTGTTTAATTGTAAGCGGCAACATCGCAAGCTTTACAACTATAGTAAATAAAATAATACAAACGCCAAGATTTACAATTCCTACCTGGTTCATCACTCTAAAGATGAGTTCCATTACATAACCTAATAGTTTTGCAATCCATCCAATAATGAAAGTATTAGATTGGGTCAATAACATAAAACGTACCTCCTAAAATATCAAGGAACTGGGTCAAATCCACCCTTTGAAAATGGATTGCACCGCAAAATCCTCCATATCGCTAGTAAAAGGCCCTTTCCTGCTCCATATTTTTCAATTGCCTCCATCGCATACTGCGAACAAGTCGGAATATAGCGACAACATCCGCCTTTTCCCTTTAATGCTGATAAATATTTCCTGTAAAATCGAATCATCCATAACAAAATTTTTTTTATCATATTTTTGTATCCTTTTGCTACTCAAACAAAGACATCTATCTTCCTCATCGAATCCCTACTGACTTTTTTTATCACAAATCTTATGCAATCTCAATAAATGTAAAAAGGAGCCCTCGATCTCAAAATATCCCTTGTCTTTTACACTATTTCTTGCAACAACAATAATATCAAATCCCTGGGCCATTTTTTCCTTATTTAAACGATAACTCTCTCGAATCAATCTGGTCACGCGATGTCTTACAATACTATTTCCCACTTTTTTACTAACCGTTATGCCAAGTCTATTATAGTCTAAATCATTTTTTCTGACATACATAATTAATGTACGGTTAGCAATCGATCTTCCAGTTCTGTACACCAAATTGAATTCCCTATTATTCTTCAAAGATTTTATATTCTTCATAATCTTCTTCTACACACTCATAGAAAAGAAAAGGTCACAAAACTGCGACCTATGCTGACAATTTATTTCTGCCCTTTGCTCTTCTACTAGCTAAGACTTTTCTTCCGTTGCTTGTGCTCATTCTTTTTCTGAATCCGTGAACTTTGGATCTCTGTCTTTTTTTAGGTTGAAATGTCATTTTCATGATTCCAGCTACCTCCTTATCAAATTTCTGAATTTACTGTGAAAGTCTCTAAGACTAAATCAATCGACTTTCATGTGACGTGGACCACAGCATGACCCACTTATTTTCCTAAGACATCACATCCTATTATATTTGACTTTTGAGAAAACGTCAAGTATTTTAGCAAAATAAATTCTATAAATTTGGCTTTTTTTGGCTGTTTCTCCGCATATTTTAGAAAATAATAGGCTCTTTTTAATTTCTTTATAGAAAGGTATAGGTTTTGAAACACCTTAGAATAATATAGAAATAACAGACGAGGAAAAGAGCAACTTCTCTCTTCCTCTGGACTATGGAACCAATTAGTTGATGAACCATAGTGTATTGGCAAAACAGTAGGAAATATCTTGTTGGAGAAACGTGAAAAAATTTTAGATACCATATATTAAGTTAATTCTTTTTATCTTATACGTTTCACTTATAAAATAATCTGAAATAATAATAGCATATTTTTTATAAAGTATGATTAACACCTAACTGATATATTAGATGAATAAATAAAAATATTTATTAAAAAACAATAATATAATATTCTTCAGATAATATCTAAAATCTTTTTACGTTTCTATCATAAGATATCTTTAATGTTTCGCCAGTACACAGTCAAGAGAGCAAGCAGGTATCTACTGTGCAAACGATAGAGAGTGGAGCGATTTTTCGATATACTTAGCTCTGCTGCGGAGTGACTGTTTGAGCAGAGCGAGTTTCACGGGAGCAGCATAAATCAGCGTATGTCGAAAAATCGTGGGAACGAACGTGTTTGCACAGTAGATACCTGCTTGCTCTCTTGGCGTCTCTCTCCATTGTTTCAAAAAGTTATAAGTTTTAAAATTCCTAAATTTACGAGAAACATCTTTCCCTAACTTCTGGCATCCATCATAAATCTTTCCCCCAATTAGTAATAAAATTTTCTAAAAAACTTATCCACAAAGTTATCCACAATAAAATGCAAGTTATCCACAATTTTTCTTGAGTTATCCACATTAAGTTGATATTGTGGATAACTTTGTGGATTATTTGTGGATAAATTGTGAATAACTTTTTTATCAATCCTAAAACCCGCATTTTTACTATATTTTTTAATTTTTACATTGTGGAAAAAGTTATCCACAATTATTTCACGAATAGATTATTTGAATTTTTTTCTTCCTATTATATGTATGTAAAAATAAAAAAGTTATCCACAATGTCGAAATTAAAAGTTATCCACATTTCAGCTGTTGAAAAAAATTTCTAAATATTATATTATATACATAGCAGTTTTAATTTTATCCCCCAAAGGGCATATCATATCTTATTCCCTATGGGTAATATTTCACAATATATATTTTTTATAGAAAGTAGCAGGTTATTTGTCAATGAAAGACTTTATTATTAACAACTGGGATCATATTATGGACTTACTTGTAAAAGAACACGATGTCTCTGAAATTGCAGTAAAGACTTGGATTAGACCCCTTACCATACATGAAGTTACAGATGATACCATCACATTTGTTCTAGACAGCAATTTTGATCAGCGCGGAATCGACTTCATCAAAACCAAATATTACGATTTATACCTACAGCTTGTAATTAGTGGATTAACAAATAAATCTTTTAATATTAATTTTATTTTATCAAGTCGACTAAATGAGGAGAAGAAAGAAAAAAAGGCTCCCGTATCTGAAATTCCTGAAAACTCCCCGTTCAAACAGCTAAATCCAAAATACACTTTTAGCACTTTTGTCGTGGGAAATAACAATAAATTGGCACATGCAGCTGCCGTCGCAGTCGCAGAATCTCCAGCGGAAGCCTATAATCCTCTCTTTTTATACGGAGGAGTAGGGCTTGGAAAAACGCATTTAATGCACTCTATCGCACACCATATCTTAGAAAATGACAGCACCAAAAAGGTGCTTTATGTGACTTCTGAGAAATTTACAAATGAATTAATTGATTCCATCAAACACGATAAGAATCAAGAATTTCGAAGCAAATACAGAGATATTGATGTTCTTCTAATCGATGATATCCAATTTATCGTAGGAAAGGAGAGCACACAGGAGGAATTCTTCCACACCTTCAACACTTTACACGAAGCAAAAAAGCAGATTATTATTTCGAGTGACCGTCCGCCAAAGGATATGTCAACATTGGAAGATCGCCTTCGCTCCCGCTTTGAGTGGGGATTAACCGCAGATATTCAAGCTCCAGACTATGAGACGAGAATGGCGATTCTTCGCAATCGCTCCGAACTAGACCATCTAGACATCGATGATGAGATTATGATTTATGTAGCAACGAATATCAAATCAAATATCCGGGAACTTGAGGGAGCTCTAAACAAAATCTGTGCCTTTGCAAACCTTGAAAAAAGAGAGATTGACCTAAATCTCGCAGAGGAAGCCCTAAAAGATTTGATTACTCCTGAGGGAGAGGGAATTATCACTCCAGAATTGATTCTTCGAGTTGTCGCTGAACATTATGAGATTTCTGTGCAAGACCTTATATCCAAGAAAAAAAGCCAGAAAATCTCCTATCCTAGACAGGTTGCTATGTACCTTTGTAGACAACTTACAGATGAGTCCCTCCAATATGTGGGGAAAATGCTCGGAGGCAGAGATCATTCCACAATTTTACATGGCTGTGAGAGAATTGAGAACGATCTAGTTAATAATGAGCCACTTCAAACTACTATTAATGTGATTATTAAGAAAATCGATCCTACTTCTTAGCAACTAAAATCTATTATATTTTTTTACTTTTTTATCCACAATAATCTGTGGATAACTATGTGGATAAGATGTGGATAAAATTTTAGTACATTTTTGATTTGTGTATAACTTTTTAACACTGTGGATAAAATTTTAGGTTATCCACAGTGTTATCCACAGCGATTTTTTAAGTATTTATGCGGGCTACATATGGTTATCCACAATATCCACAGCCCCTACTACTACTACTACTATTTTTTATATATTATATTATATGTTTTGACCTTAAATTTTAATCAAATGACTTGAAAGGAGTTATCCACAATTATGAAGTTATTATGTTCAAAAAAAGATTTACTTGCTGGGGTAAATATTGTCTCCAAAGCGGTATCGAATAAAACAACTTTAGATATATTAGGTTGTATTTTAATTGAAGCACAAAATGGACAAATTAAGTTAACTGGAAATGATATGGAATTAGGCATTGAAACGATTGTCAATGGAAAAATAAATGAAGGGGGTAAAATTGCTCTTGATGCAAAACTTTTTTCTGAGATTGTAAGAAAATTACCAGATAGTGAAGCTGTATATATTAATACAGAGCCTTCAGGAAAAACATTAATTCAATGTGAAAAATCTAATTTTCATATTATGGGACGCACTGGAGAAGATTTTACAGCACTCCCTAATATTCAAAAAGACATATTTATTGTCTTGTCCTCCTTCACACTAAAAGAAGTAATCCGCCAAACTTTATTTTCTATTGCCGAAAATGACACAAACCGTATTATGTCTGGCGAATTATTTGAAATTAAAGGAAATAATTTTCGCATTGCTTCTTTGGACGGACATCGTATTTCCATTCGAAATATTGAGCTAAAAGAAGCGTCAGATAAAATTCGAGTGATCGTGCCAGGTAAAGCTCTTAATGAGCTTAGTAAAATCTTATCTGGTGAAAATGACGATGAGGTAACAATTTATTTTACAGAAAAGCATGTTTTATTTGAGATGGAGAATACAAAAGTAGTTTCCCGTCTCATTGAGGGAGATTTCTTCCGTATTGATCAAATGCTTTCTACCGATTATGAGACAAAACTTCGCGTTAATAAAAAAGAATTATATAACTGTATTGATAGGGCAACCTTGTTTATAAAAGAGTCGGATAAAAAACCGATTGTGCTGCATATTTCTGAACAAAATATGGGGCTTAGTATTAATTCTATGCTCGGATCCATGAAAGCAGACCTAGATATTTATAAACAGGGAAAAGATATTTTAATTGGATTTAACCCTAAGTTTTTATTGGATGCATTGAAAGTAATCGATGATGAGGAGATTACTCTGTATTTGATTAATTCTAAAGCTCCTTGCTTCATCAAAGATGACGATGAGAGCTATATTTATCTTATTTTGCCAATTAATATTAATGTGTAAAGAGAGAGAGAAATAAATGGAAACAATAAAATTAAGAGATGAGTTTATTAAATTGGGACAGGCATTAAAAGCTGTGGGGCTTGTGGAATCTGGAGCAGAGGCTAAGGAAGTCATTGTGGATGGATTTGTAAAAGTCAACGGAGAAATCTGCACACAGCGAGGAAAAAAATTATATGAAAATGATATTGTAGAATTTGAGAATTCCACAATAAAGATTGAGAAGTAATTGCTACTATGGAAGTAATATCATTAGAATTACAAAATTATCGAAATTACGAAACAATGTCAATTACTTTTCAAGATGGCATCAATATTTTATATGGGGATAATGCACAGGGAAAAACCAATATTTTGGAGGCGATTTATCTTTGTAGCACGACAAAGTCTCACAGAGGAAGTAAAGATAAAGAATTAATACGATTTGGACAAGAGGAAGCTCATATACGACTCTTATTAGAAAAAAAAGGAACAAATCATCGAATTGACATGCATCTGAAGAAAAATAAGACAAAAGGTGTGGCGATTGATAAAATGCCAATTCGCAGATCATCTGAGCTTCTTGGGATGCTTCACGCCGTATTTTTTTCCCCGGAGGATCTTCGAATTATTAAAAATGGTCCACAAGAAAGGCGTAGATTTGTGGATATTGTGCTTTGTTCTATGGATAAATCCTATTTATACGTTTTAGACCAGTATCAAAAAATACTAAATCAGCGCAATCACTTGTTGAAACAAATAATTTTCCGAAGTGATTTAGCTGAAACACTAGACATATGGGACGAACAAATGGTAACATATGGTATAGAGATTATAAAAAAAAGGCAATACTTTATAGAGACAATGAATCAAATTATTTACGATATTCACGATTCCTTGACTGGAGGAAGGGAAAAGCTCTCCTTAGTCTATGAGCCAAGTGTCAAAATCGAGGATTATAGACAGACAGTTTTGGCGAGACGACAAAAGGATCTTAAAAACTGTTCTACAGCGGTTGGACCACACCGAGATGATATTAATTTTTTAGTCAATGGAATTGATATCAGAAAATTTGGTTCTCAGGGGCAGCAAAGAACAGCGGCATTGTCTCTTAAGCTTTCTGAGATTAGCATGGTGGAAAATGTCATTCAGGATAAGCCGATTTTACTTTTAGATGATGTGTTATCAGAATTGGACGATCAAAGAAAAAGGTATTTGCTTGATAATATAAAAAATATTCAGACGATTATCACTTGTACAGGGGTAGAGGAGTTTTTGGAGAGTAGAATGCCGATTGATCAAGTGTACCGCGTAAAAGAAGGTCGAATTGAAGGCATTCGAAGAAACTGTTGATGAAGTATGTCATTACAAAAATGTAGGAGGAAATTTCATGAGTTCAAATAAAAAAAATGAACAAGAGTATGGAGCGGATCAAATCCAAGTTTTAGAGGGATTAGAGCCCGTTAGAAAAAGACCTGGTATGTATATTGGAAGTACCTCTGAGAGAGGATTACATCATTTGGTTTATGAAATAGTGGACAATGCGGTAGATGAAGCGTTGGCTGGTTTTTGTGATACAATAGAAGTGACAATTAATCCAGATAACTCTGTTACTGTAAAAGATAATGGACGCGGCATTCCTGTTGGAATTAACCATCAAAAGGGAATTCCAGCGGCAGAGATGGTATTTACAATTTTGCATGCGGGCGGTAAGTTTGGCGGTGGAGGTTACAAAGTATCTGGTGGTCTTCACGGTGTTGGAGCTTCTGTTGTCAATGCGCTCTCAAATTGGTTAGAGGTCGAAATTTCTAGAGATGGATTGATTTACTATCAAAGATATGAGAGAGGTGTTGTAATGGGACCACTCTCAGTTATTGGAGAGACAAAAAGAAGAGGAACTAAGGTAACATTTTCGCCAGATGATACAATTTTTGAGACTACAGTGTTTGACTATAATACATTAAAAACTCGCCTTCGTGAGATGGCATTTTTGACCAAAAATTTAAAAATCGTCTTAAAAGATAAAAGAGAAGAAAATGAAAAAGTAAATACCTTTCACTATGAGGGAGGTATTAAGGAATACGTTGAGTATCTAAATAAAAATAAAGATCCTCTCTATGAGGATATTATTTACTGTGAGGCAGAAAGAGGAGATATCCATGTGGAGGTAGCTCTTCAGCATACGAATTCTTTTCAGGAGGGAATGTATAGCTTCGTAAATAATATTACAACTCCAGAGGGAGGAACTCATTTATCCGGTTTTAAATCTGCTCTTACCAAGACATTGAATGATTATGCGAGAGCAAACCGTTTATTGAAGGATAATGAGCCAAGTTTAACTGGCGAGGACTATCGAGAGGGACTAGTAGCTATCGTCAGCATTAAGATACCTGAGCCTCAGTTTGAGGGACAGACAAAACAAAAATTAGGAAACAGTGAGGCGAGAGGAGCAGTCGAGAGCATTGTGGCAGAGCAGCTCACATATTTTCTCGAGCAGAACCCAGCGACAGCTAAGGTTATATGCGATAAAGCAATCTTAGCGGCGCGTGCGAGGGATGCCGCGAGAAAAGCGAAAGATTTGACAAGAAGAAAGACAGCACTTGAGGGTACGAGTCTTCCAGGAAAATTAGCTGACTGCTCTGATAAGAATCCAGAAAACTGTGAAATTTACATTGTAGAGGGAGATTCCGCTGGTGGTTCTGCAAAGACAGCTAGATCAAGGGCAACCCAGGCTATTTTGCCGCTTCGCGGTAAGATTTTGAATGTAGAAAAGAGTCGCATGGATAAAATTTTAGGAAATGCAGAGATTCGAGCTATGATTACCGCATTTGGAACAGGAATTCAGGATGATTTTGACATCTCTAAGCTGAGATACCATAAGATTATCATTATGACAGATGCGGATGTCGATGGCGCCCATATTTCTACGTTATTATTGACATTTTTCTATCGTTTTATGCCTGAGCTTATTGAACAGGGATATGTATATTTGGCACAGCCTCCTCTTTATAAAATTGAGAAAAATAAAAAGGTATGGTATGCGTACAGCGATGAGGAATTAAATCAAATTTTGACAGAGATTGGAAGAGATGGAAATAATAAGATTCAGCGTTATAAAGGACTTGGAGAGATGGATGCCGAACAGCTCTGGGAGACGACAATGGATCCAGAGAAACGTATTTTACTCAAAGTAAATGTAGATAAGGAGTTGGCATCTGAGTTGGATGTTACTTTTGATACGTTGATGGGAGATAAGGTGGAACCTAGAAGAGAATTCATCGAGGCGAACGCAAAGTATGTACAAAATTTAGATGTCTAAAAATGGAGGAACCAATATGGATGAGAGCAATATTTTTGATAAAGTTCATGAGATAGACTTGAAAAAAACGATGGAAAAATCTTATATTGATTATGCCATGAGTGTAATTGTATCGAGAGCTCTTCCAGATGTAAGAGATGGTCTAAAACCTGTACAGAGAAGAATTCTGTATGCAATGATTGAATTAAATAATGGTCCCGACAAGCCGCATAGAAAATGTGCTCGTATTGTCGGTGATACGATGGGTAAATATCACCCTCACGGTGATAGTTCCATTTATGGAGCTTTAGTAAATTTGGCACAGGATTGGTCCACAAGATATCCACTCGTGGATGGGCATGGAAATTTTGGCTCGGTGGATGGTGATGGCGCTGCTGCCATGCGTTATACAGAGGCGAGACTCAGTAAGATTTCTATGGAGATGACTGCGGATATTAATAAAAATACCGTAGATTTTATGCCTAACTTTGACGAGACAGAGAAGGAACCAGTAGTTCTTCCATCAAGATTTCCGAATTTGCTCGTAAATGGAGCACAGGGAATCGCTGTCGGTATGGCAACTAATATTCCTCCTCATAATTTAGGGGAAGTAATTGACGCAGTTGTGACAATTATTGACAATAAGGTGGAGGAAGGTAGAGATACAGATATTGACGAGATTTTAGAAGTGATAAAAGGTCCAGATTTCCCTACTGGAGCTACAATTTTAGGAAAATCTGGAATTGAGAGTGCGTATCGCACAGGAAGAGGCAAAATTCGTGTACGTGCTGTGACAGATATTGAGCCTATGAAAAATGGAAAGCAAAGAATTGTTGTCACAGAGCTTCCATATATGGTAAATAAAGCGAGATTAATTGAAAAAATCGCGGAGCTTGTGAAGGATAAGAAGATTGAGGGGATTACAGACCTTCGAGATGAGTCAGACCGCCAAGGTATGAGAATCTGTATTGAGCTTAGAAAAGATGTCAACGCAAATGTACTGCTTAATCGTCTCTATAAGCATACACAGCTCCAAGATACATTCGGAGTAAATATGATTGCTCTTGTGAATAATGAGCCTAAGGTATTAAACTTGCATCAAATGTTAGTTTATTATTTAGATCACCAAAAGGAAGTTATTACAAGAAGAACAAAGTATGAATTAAATAAAGCGCAGGAGAGAGCTCATATTTTAGAAGGCTTATTAGTTGCGCTTGATCATATCGATGAGGTAATTTCTCTTATTCGCTCCTCTGAAAATGTAGCTGCTGCTAAGGCAGGTCTGACAGAAAAATATAAATTGTCTGATTCACAGGCGCAGGCGATTGTCGATATGCGTCTTAGAGCGTTGACAGGCTTAGAGAGAGAGAAGTTAGAAGGCGAGTATAATGAGCTTGAGAAATTAATTACGAGCTTAAAAGAGATTTTATCAGATGAAAAAGTATTACTTAATGTTATCCGAAAAGAAATTTTAGTTATTAAAGATAAATATGCCGACGAGAGAAGAACTCATATTGGATTTGATGCGGAAGATTTATCAGCGGAAGATTTGATTCCAAAGACAAGCACAATTATTGCTATGACGAAATTAGGGTATATTAAGAGAATGACACTTGATAATTTTAAGCGTCAGAATCGAGGCGGTAAAGGAATTAAGGGAATGCAGCCGATTGATGAGGATTTTATTGAAGATCTCTTAATGACGACAACGCATCATTATCTTTTCTTTTTCACAAATAGCGGTAAGGTGTATCGCCTGAAGGCGTATGAGATTCAGGAATCTAGTCGTACTTCAAGAGGACAGGCGATTGTAAATCTCTTACAATTACAGCCAGGAGAGAAGATTACAGCAATTATTCCAATTCGTGAATATAAAGAGGGACAGTATCTTTGTATGGCAACGAAAAATGGTATTGTAAAGAAAACTTCCATTGATGAGTATAGAAATATTAGAAAGCATGGATTAGCAGCAATCAACTTGAGAGATGGAGATGAGCTAATCGAGGTTAAGACGACAGATTCCACGAAGGAAATTTTCTTAGTGACAAAGCACGG
>Ga0129308_1003068_pt1 | contig 12742 bp, 10 predicted proteins | sample L827metagenome_FD_94440 | JGI IMG/M metagenome (GOLD analysis project Ga0129308, IMG submission 94440) | Ring-tailed lemur group fecal microbial communities from Wisconsin, USA - L827 metagenome | ecosystem: Host-associated > Mammals > Digestive system > Large intestine > Fecal | place: USA...
CGGGACGAGACCGACCGCAACGGTATGCGCATCGTCATCGAGCTGAAAAAGGATGCCAATGGACAGGTGGTGCTGAACAACCTGTTCAAGCAGACCGCTTTACAGTCCAATTTCAGCATCATCATGCTGGCCCTGGTGGATGACCAGAAGCAGCCGAAAATTCTGTCCCTGCGGCAGATTCTGGATGAATACCTGGCCCATCAGATGGATGTTCTGACCCGGCGAACCCAGTATGACCTGCGCAAGGCCCAGGAGCGGGCCCATCTGCTGGAAGGATTGCTCATTGCCCAGGACAACATCGACGAGGTCATCCACATCATCCGCACCTCCTACGACAACGCCAAGCAGCGGCTGATGGAGCGGTTCAGCCTGGATGATGTCCAGGCCCAGGCCATCTGTGATATGCGGCTGATTGCCCTGCAGGGCCTGAACCGGGAGAAGCTGGAGGCGGAATATAAGGAGCTGGAAGCAAAGATCGCCTATTATCAGGAGCTGCTGGCAGACCCCGTGAAGATGCGGGGGGTTCTGCGAGACGAGCTCATTGAGATTCGGGACAAGTTTGGCGACAAGCGGAAGACCGAGATTCAGGAGATCGAGGACGAAATCGACATTGAGGATTTGATTGAAGAGGAGGTTTGTGCCTTCACCCTGAGCAACCACGGCTATGTTAAGAGAATGCCTGTGGACACCTACCGCACCCAGAGCCGGGGCGGCCGGGGCGTGAACGCTCAGAATTTGAAGGACGAGGATTATGTAAAGTCCATCAACATCGCCTCCACCCACGATCACATTCTCTTCTTTACCGACATCGGCAAGGTTCACCACCGGAAGGGATACCAGATTCCGGAGGCCGGCCGCACCGCCCGGGGCACCGCTATGGTGAACATCCTGCCCCTGGAGCCCGGGGAAACCGTCACCGCCATGGTGGTCACCAGAGAATTTGACGACAATGAGTTCCTGGTCATGGCCACCCGGAAGGGTGTGGTGAAGCGGCTGCCCTTTGTGGCTCTGAAAACCAACCGCCGCACCGGCATCCGGGCTATCACGCTGGACGAGGACGACCACCTGATTAACGTGATCCGCACAAACGGCAACGACAATATTATCCTCGCCACCGCCCAGGGAATGGCCATCTGCTTCAATGAAAATGATGTGCGCTGCATGGGCCGGGACGCCGCCGGTGTGAAGGGCATTACCTTGTCCGATGGGGACTTTGTGGTGGGCGCCCAGAAGTGGGAGGAGGGCAAGACTCTGCTCACCGTCACCGAGAATGGCTACGGCAAGCGAACCGACCTGCCGGAATATCTGCGCACCGGCCCCGATGGGGAAAAGGTTCCCCAGAGCCGGGGCGGCAAGGGCCTGAAAAACTACAACATCACCCCAAAGACCGGAAATGTGGCCGGATGTGTGGTGGTGGACGAGGGGGATGACGTGATGCTCATCGAGAATGGCGGCGTCATCATCCGGGTGCCCGCCGCCTCCATCAATGTGTACAAGCGGGACGTCCAGGGCGTGATCATCATGCGCCTGCCCGAGGGGAACAAGCTGGTCTCCCTGGAACGGGTGCCCAGTGACCAGGAGGAGGAAGCAGAGGAGCCTCAGGCATGAAAACGGTGACACTGTATACCGACGGGGCCTGTTCCGGAAATCCCGGCCCCGGGGGCTGGGGCTGCATTTTGGAGTACGAGGGTCATGAGAAAGAGCTTTCCGGGGGAGAAGGCAGCACCACCAACAACCGAATGGAGCTTACCGCTGTGATTCGGGGATTGGAGGCACTGAAAGAGCCCTGCACGGTAGAACTCTACTCCGACTCCAAATATGTGATCGACGCCCTGGAAAAGGGCTGGGCCTGGGGCTGGAAAAAGCGGGGCTGGGTGAAAAGCGACAAAAAACCCGCCCTGAACCCCGACCTCTGGGAAAAACTCCTGTCCCTGACCCAAACCCATGAGCTTCACTATCACTGGGTCAAGGGCCATGCCCAGAATCCCAAAAATAACCGCTGCGATGAGCTCGCCGTAGCGGAGTGGAAGAAAATCAAGGAGCGGGCGGCGGGTGGCCGCTGACAACCCGGCAGCGCCGGGAGGCAATTCGCACCGGGATGGTCTGTAGTCGTTACCGGGCTGAGTTCGGGGGTAAAGACTACTTCTATCTCCGTGCGGCATTGGGGTGAAGCGCCCTGCGCTTCAAATTACAATTTGTTGAGCCGCTGAACGATCTACTTTGAGAGGAGAAAAAACATGAAAAGAGCATTTACCCTGTTTCTGGCGCTGGCCATGGTGCTGACTGGGTTTTTCCCCGCAGCAAAAGCGGAGGATGAATTTGGCATGGGCAGCACCCAGAACAATACCTATTGGAATGAGAGCCTGAAAATTGGCTGCACGCTGGATGAAAACTGGTATTTCTTCACGAAAGAGGAAATTGCCCAGGTCAATAATATGACCGTAGAGGCATTGGAGGGAAATCTGGCCCAGATGGTCAAAGATGGCGGCAGCCTGATGGATATGTATGCCCAAAATCTGGAGACCGGGGCTACTCTGAATCTGATGGTGGAGCGGCTGAGCCTGGTCAATTCTCTGGCGGTGACAGAGAAGCTCTACGCAAATGCAAGTCAGGAAACCGTGAAACAGACACTGGAGCAGATGGGGATCGAGGAAGTCGAGGTAACCCTGAATGCCATGGAATTTGCGGGTCAGGAGCACCAGAGCGTTGCCATCACTGGTACTTATAGCGGCGTACCCGTCTTTGAGACTATGGTGGTGGTGAAATCCGGCAGAAATATGATCGTTGTGACTGCGTTCTCTCTGGATGAGGAAGAAATCCAGCAGACCTTAGCCTGCTTCTTTGACAGCCTGGATTAAAGATATGTATCTATCCATCGGCAACGACATGGCGGTGCGGGAAAAGAGCATCATCGGCATTTTTGATCTGGACAATACCACCACCTCCCGGCGAACCCGGGAATTTCTGGATGGCGCGGAGAAGGAGGGACAGGTGGTGCCCTGTGACGAGCTGCCAAAATCCTTCCTCCTCACCGCCGAATACGGCCTGCCCAGAGTGTATCTGACCTCCCTGAACGTCCAGACCCTGGGACGGAGACTGGAGGAAAAATAATTCGGCGGCGAGTCGCCGCTTTGTCGGGATAAACAGAAAAAAAGTAACCGCTCAAGCTTCCAACTTGGCGGTTACTTTCATTTTGTCATGAAAATTTTGCAGATGCAAAAACGTCACCGGGCTGGGAAGATGGGCAGCGATTACTGACCATCTTCGTGCGCATCATCTGCGGGCATTGCCCGTCCGACTCAGCGGAACCGAACAGCCATCCATTTTTCCATCTGCATCCGGCGGTAGCGGTCGTCCATAATAGCCACGGCCTGATTCATCAGCCGCATCCAGTCCTCGGCAGTGCGGCTGCCGCTGACCTTGGTCAAAAAATAGGGGCACTGCTCGATTTTTCTCCGCCCGAAGGCGGCGGCAAAGGGTTTATCCACCCCTAGGGCAATGGCATAGGGGGCCATACGGAAGAAATATTCCGGGTTTACTTTTTGGAGCCGGGCGGCCTCGGGCCTGGGAATGTGCTTCATGAAGCGGCGCAGGGACAGAATCTCCCCCGCCTCACTGCGGTTCAGCTCCGTCCGCATTCCTCCGTAGGCGGCGAAAAATCCCATGAGCAGCTGAACAGCCACGGATGCCAGGGGAATCCAGGGCTGCCCGGCGATGAGGCCCAGCAGTACCCAGAAAAGGCAAATACCCAGGGCAATCCAGGAGCGGGTTCTGGTGCGGGAGAGAATGTGATAGGCAAATTCCTGAATTTCCCAGGCGGAAACCAGGCTGAAGGCGCCGAAAATAAAGGAGAACATGATTTGCAGCACGGGAATGGAGGTAATGTTCATTGCCACACAAATTCCGCAGAAAAGCTGACTGATCCCCAGCAGCAGCCGGAAAATCTTTCTGCTTCCGGATTTGGAGCGGCACATGGTCTTTTCACCGGGAACCATGGATGCGGTTTTCCGGCAAAGCTTGGCGTAGCCCAGACTGCTGCAATCCACCGTCCGGCGGCTGCCGAACAGGGCAGTGAACACTCGAATTTCAAACAGGCTTCGCTCATTGCCCATGTCCATCTGCTTGTGCAGCAGCACCCGATTGCCGTTTTGCTGAATCAGAAGGTATCCCATTTGGGCCCAGGAGAATACCATCATGGTCAGATCCCCGCCGCTCATGGTCAGGCGGCACTCCAGTTCGCCTGCAGAGATCCCCTCCGGCGGCACGGTGGTTCGCTGGCGCTGGGGGGGAAGGGTTCGCAGAAAAAGAATCCAGTAGAGGAGCGCCAGCCCCGCAAAAATGCCCATGGGAATGATCTCCGGGTTGCCGGTGCGCTGATAGGTGCTCACCGATGGGAACATGTCCTTGGAGACGATCATGGTCATGGTGACGGCCTCGTGGTCGTTGAGGCCGGTCTTGCTGGAACCGGTGATCATATTGCCATTGGTGACCAGTTCCAAATTGGAGGCAAAACCGATCTGCTGATAGGTGCTGGTGAACACAGGGCTGTTTTCAATATTGTCCGGCAGGGTGACGATGAAGCTCAGGTTCTCCACCGGGTAGTCGAAGCCGCAGAGCATGGGAATTGTCAGCTGGAGCTGCTTGTTCGTGGCGATGCTTACAGCCTTGGGAGGGGTATAGATGCCCACGGCCTTGGGGATGGTATAGTCAAAGCGCAGGGGGAATTCTCCGGTCATGCCGCCGGTGACCCGGCCAACGGCCACCAATGTCTTGTTTCCCACCCGGGAGGATGCCACGGAGCTGCCATTCATGGTGATGTTTTCGGCGTTGTAGGGCAGGGGGAAGTTCAGGCCGCTGTCGGAGGCTTCAATCCGCAGATTCACTGTCATGCTCACAAGACAGTCTCCGTCGGCATTGACGGTACAGTAGAGGTCAATCTTGGAGGCTGCACTCTCTGCGGAGGCGCTCAGGGTGAGAAACCCGGCAAAAACCATAAAAAAAGCGCACAACACTGCACCCCAACGCTTCAAGCAGACCCCTCCTTCCGGTTTTTGCATCAATTTCACAAGACATTCTACCATATGGGGAAGAAAAATGCAAGGATAATCAGCATTTTGCATGATTTTTGGGGAACAAATCCCGCAAAGGGGAAAGCCGTCCCGGACGGCAGGTTCCCCCCTTTTTGACCCCGTCAACAAAAATCCAAATAAAATTTAAGAAAATAATTGAAGACAATCCTACAGAAATGTGATATACTATATCATGCGGGTAAAACTGCGTCTGTTCCCGAAAAATTTTCCGGGCGCAATCACACCACGGAGGAGGATTCCCCTTTGAAGAAATTATGCGGATATTTGGCCGCTGCCATTTTTGCCGGTGTTACCTATGTGCTCTCTGTCTACGGCAAGCAGTTTTCCGAGCTCATCGATATGGTCTATCCCTATGTGATCCGAACCCTGGAGGCCACCCTGGCAGGGTGGAGCAGCCAGGTGGATTTTCTGCTGTGGCAGTTTCTGGCTGTGGCCCTTCTGGTGGTGCTGATTGCCTGGCTGGTGGTGGTCATTATCACCAAGAGGAGCATATTCCAGTGGTTTGGCTGGGTGCTGGCAGTGGGCAGCTTCATTTTTATGCTCCATACCTTCGTCTACGGCATGAACTATTATGCCGGCGATCTGTCTGATGACCTGCGGATGGATGTCTCCGGCTGCACGCTGGACGAGATTGTGGAGGCAACAGAATATTATCAGGGACAGGCCAATGCCATGGCCTCCCGGATGGAACGGGACGGAAACGGCAGTCTGATTTTTGAGGATTTTACTACCCTGGCCGCCCGGGCGGGAAGCGGTTTTAATTACCTGACCTATCAGCGGTTTTTCCCGGTGTTTGCCGGTTCCACCCTGCCGGTAAAGAAGCTTGGCTGGGCGGATATGTACAGCTCCATGGGCATCACCGGCTTCACCTTTCCCCTCACCGGTGAGGCGGCGGTGAATCCTCAAATTCCGGTGGTGGCCCTGCCCTTTACCATGTGTCACGAGATGGCCCACCGGATGTGCATCGCCAAGGAGCGGGATGCCAATTTCGCGGCATTTCTGGCCTGTTCCTTCAACAGCAACCGGCAGTATCAGTATTCCGCCTATTTCATGGCCTACCGTTACTGCTATACTGCTCTGTACAGCGTGGGCCAGTCCACCTCCATCGACCCCTCGCTTGTGATGGAGGCTGCCAGTGAGGCCAGCCGCATTGACGCAAACGTCAATGAGTATTTGCGCAAGGATATGAACGATTACGACCAATTCTTCCGGGGCCGCAAGAATTCTCTGGCAACCTCTGTGGCCGATACCGTAAACGATGCCTATCTGAAGGCCAGCGGCGACAGCACCGGCACCGCTTCCTATGGCCAGGTCTGCGATCTTCTGGTGAACTGGCACATCCAGGAGGTGGTTCTCCCTGCCATTGCCGTGGAGGAGAGCCGGTTTGACCCCTATGACGAAACCCAGGTGGACCTGAGCGGGATTGTCAACGCCAGAGGGTACTGATATGGATGAAATGCGCCAAACCCTGGAAGCGGGGCTTTCGGAGCTGGGTCTGACCCTCACAGAAAATCAAATTGAGAAGCTCTGCGCCTTTGGCCGGGCGGTGGTGAAACAGAATGAGGTGATGAACCTCACTGCCATCACCCAGGACGCCCAGGTGGCGAGGCTCCATCTGCTGGACAGCCTCACCCTTCTGACGGCGGTGGATTTGTCCGGAAAGCGGCTCATCGATGTGGGCTGCGGCGCTGGATTTCCCGGAGTGCCTCTGGCCATCGGCTGTGAAGAGGCAAGGATCACCCTGCTGGACAGCTTGGGCAAGCGGGTTCACTGGCTGGAGGAAACCCTCCCCACCCTGGGCATTTCGGCGGAATGCGTCACCGCCCGGGCGGAGGAGGCGGTACAAACCCGTCGGGAAAGCTACGATTTTGCTGTCAGCCGTGCCGTGGCCAGACTGAACATCCTGCTGGAGCTGACGGCTCCCTACGTCAGGGTGGGCGGCATGGTCATTGCCATGAAGGGCGCGGCAGCCCGGGAAGAGCTGGCAGAGTGCACCGGGGCCATGAAAAAGCTGGGGTTAAAACTGGAAGAGGTCCGGCAGTTCCCTATGGACGATACCTGCCACAACCTGATTCTCCTGCGGAAAGTCGCTCCTACCCCGCCCCAGTATCCCCGCCGTTACGCCAAAATCAAACAATCTCCCCTGTGAATGAACATAAAACGCTGTGAGGAAAAACCATGTCCTTTGAAACCCTTCTGGGCAATGAACAACTGAAAACCAATCTGACCCGGAGCCTTTCGGCGGGACATATTTCCCACTTCTACTTGATCTCCGGCCCTCTTGGTTCCGGGAAGCACACCCTGGCCAGGCTTCTGGGAGGAGCGATTTTGTGCAAGGGGGAAGGCAGGCCCTGTCTGGTATGTCCTGCCTGCCGGAAGGTGATGGCAAACGCCCATCCGGACTTTATCACCGTGGACGACCCGGAAAAGAAGACCGTCCCCGTAGACCTGATTCGCCAGGCCCGGGTGGATATGTATGTCCAGCCCAATGAATCCGACCACAAGATATACCTCTTTCCCCGGGCTCAGGACATGGGCCTGCCGGGGCAGAACGCTTTGTTAAAGGTTTTGGAGGAGCCGCCGGCCTATGGGGTGTTTATTCTCCTGGCGGACAATCCCAACAAGCTGCTGCCTACGGTTCGCTCCCGGTGCACGGAGCTGAAGCTGCTGCCTCTGGACCAGCGGACTTTGACAGCTCAGCTTCAAAGGGAATTTCCCGGGGCAGCGCAGGAGGATATTCAGGCAGCTATCTCCCGCAGCGGCGGTTTCCTGGGACAGGCAAAGGCCCTTCTGGAAAACGGTCAGACCGTCAGTCCCCAAACAGAGCTGTTTCTGCGGGCGTTGGAGAGCAAGGACGACATGCTCCTGCTCCAGGCACTGGTGCCCATGGAAAAATGGAAACGGGATGCCCTGGCGGATACCCTGAGCGAATGGCTGGAGCTGTCGGAAAACGCACTGTTTTCCCGCAGCGGTTTGGATGCGGCGTCTCCTTTTACCCGCCGCCTGGCCGATGCCCGTACCAACGCCGAGCTGAGCACTGTCATTGTCCATCTGCGCAAGGCAGTTACCTATGTCCAGGCCAACGTCTCCCCTGCCGCCGTCTGCGGTTATTTGGAGTGGGAATTGCAAAATCTGTGATGGTGTGCCAAGAATAGCTGCCCGTTAAATTGGTGTTTGGCAGTGCGTTGAATGGTGAAATGTGATGGCTTCTGAGGACGGCTCCCCTTACACAGGAGAGCCTTGGGTGCTCCCACACCAGCGCAACCAACGGGGATTGCCCACCAAATATCAATTTACCCATTTTCTGAAAAAACGTTACCGGGTGGGTTAGGGCAAAAACGATTTCCTCTCAGCCCGGTGCGAATTGTCTGCGGCGACTCGCCGCCAAATACCAATTTACCAAACAAAGCCGATCAACATTCTATACTATATATCCCAAAGGAGCAAACCAATGGAAGAACTTCTGAATCCTGTCCAGCAGGAGACGGTGGAGGTCGTGGACATCCAGTTTCGTCCCGGACAGAAGGTCTATTTTTTTGATCCCGCCGGCGACAGCTTTTCGGTGGGAGACCACGTAATTATGGACACCGCCCGGGGGGCGGAGTTCGGCCTCTGTACCGGGGCTAACCATACCATTCCTGCGAAGGATGTGGTGGCGCCTCTTCGGAAAATTCTCCGCAAGGCCACAGAGCACGACGAAAAAGTCAACGCCGAAAACCGAAACCGGGAGCGCCGGGCCTATGAGATATGCATGCAGAAAATTCAGCACCATGGTCTGGATATGCAGCTGGTCTCCGCTGAGTGCGCCTTCGATGGCAGCAAAATTCTCTTCTATTTCACTGCCGATGAGCGGGTGGACTTCCGGGAACTGGTGAAGGATCTGGCCGGTGTGTTCCATACCAGAATTGAGCTGCGGCAGATCGGTGTCCGGGACAAGGCAAAGATGGTGGGAGGCTTTGGCATCTGCGGCCGGCCCTTCTGCTGCACCAGCTTCCTGGATGATTTCCAGCCGGTGTCCATCAAAATGGCCAAGACCCAGAATCTCAGCCTGAACCCCACCAAAATTTCCGGCACCTGCGGGCGGCTGATGTGCTGCCTGAAATACGAGCAGGATACCTATGAGAGCCTGATTCGTTCCAGTCCCAAGCCCGAATCCTTTGTGGATACTCCCGATGGCCGGGGTACTGTGGTGGAGGCGGACATTCTCCGCCAGCGGGTGAAGGTGCAGATGGAAAATGATCCCAATACCATAAATGTGTTCCCCAATGAGGAAATTGCCGTTCTGCGAAATGGCAAGGCCAAGAAGAACGATCCCCCCATCCCGGCGGATCTGGCCCCCATCTCCGGGAACGGCAAGCGTAAGCCCAGGCAGGAGGAGGCGCCGGTGCTGGAGCCCATCCGCTTCCGCTACAGCACGGAGCAGATTGTTGAGGAAACCGCCCCCGTGGTTCAGCCGGAGCCGGAGGAACAGAAGCGGGAGTCCCGCCCACCCCGCCAGCGCCGCCGCAGGGGCAGCCGGGGAGAGGAAGGACAGGAGGAAAAGCCGGAGCAGCCAAAATCCGATCAGCGTCCCCCCCGTCAGCATCAGCGCAGAAATCAGCAGGCCGGCAAGCCGAATCATCAGGAGCAGCCGGAAAATCGGGATGCCCGTGGGGAAAAGCAGAATCAGCCCCGCCGGGAAAATCGGGAGCCCCGTCCGCCCAGAAGACCCCAGCCGGAGCTCGCCCAGGCCGAGGCAGTGCAGAGCGGAAACGGGGAAACCCAAAAACCCCGAAACCGGAATAATCACTACCGCCATCGCAAGCCCAAGGCCCCTCAGGCCTGATTCTACTCACAGTAGAGTTCAACGGAGGGTAGAATTCCACCCAATATTTCTATCCGATTCGTGCCATCCCCCCGGGAATGGCACGTTTTGGTTTACATTTGGATTTTGAGGCACTATAATAAGAGAGAACCTCTGATTACGAAAACACAATAAAATCATTTTATTGGGCCTACATCGTCTGGTGACGCATGACCTGTTGCCGTTCAACGAAACACTCAAAAACCACAACCTGGCGGGAGGCAAGGTTGCCTCCCCTACGGAGTAGCCGAAGGTGCCTGCCATTCAACCCACTACCGCAAAAGCGTTACCGGGCTGAGTTTGGGGGTAACGATTACACACCATCCCGGTGCGAATTATCAGCGGGCATTGCCCGCCGCAAGTCCGAAAGGAGAAATCACCATGTCATTCACCATTTTTGTTGACGGCAGTTCCAATCTGCCCGGTACGGTCACCGGAGAGCTGGACATCCATGTCCTGCCCTGCTCCTACACGATCGGCGGACAGCCCAGCACCTACAATGGCCGTCTGGACAGCTTCCAGCCCCATGAATACTATGAAATGCTCCGCCGGGGCTGTAGGGTTCAGACCAGTCTGCTCAATACCCAGCTCTTCTTGGATTCTTTTCGTCCGGAGCTGGAGCAGGGCCGGGATGTGGTGTATTTTTCCATGTCCAGCGGCATCAGCGGTACTTACCAGGCGGCGAAAATTGCCGCAGAGGAGCTGAGCCAGGAATTCCCGGAGCGTACCGTTCGGGCGGTGGACTCTCTGGGTGCAGGCTTTGGCACCGGTCTGATGGCCTGCAAAGCCGCCGACCTGCGTGCTCAGGGGAAAAGTGCCGGGGAGACGGCGGACATCATGGACGAGGATGCCCACCGGATGCTCCAGTTTTTCACGGTGGACGATCTGAATTTCCTCAAGAACACCGGCCGGGTCTCCGGGGCCACCGCCATGATTGGCACGGTGCTGAACATTAAGCCTGTGCTCTGGGGCGATACCACTGGCCACATCACCGCCCGGAGCAAGGTTCGGGGAAGAAAGAAAGCGTTAGCCGCCATTGTGGAGGAGTATAAAAATTCCGTTTTAAACCCGGAAAACCAGCGTGTGGCCATCTCCCACGGGGACTGCGAAGAGGAAGCCTTTAAGTTGGCAGAGATGATTCGGGCAGTTGCCGAGCCCAGGGAGCTGATCATCGCCCCCCACGAGCCCTTCACCGGCGCCCATGTGGGCCCGGGAATGCTGGCACTGTTCTTCCACGGGAAGAAAAGAACGGAAATTTAATTTTGACAAAAACTTGGGGCCGTCTCACAAATGAAGTGAGACGGCCCCAAAGTGCAACTCATCGCCGTCGTTATCATGCCGTCGAAATATAATCAACCCTCATTTTATCCAATTTATCCAATTGGATTTCCAAAATCAAGGAGAACGGCGTATTTCTGACGCAATTTGTCGAAATTACTTAAAAAGGGGAATAATTTCCCTAAAAATGCCCTTTATTCCGGGGCATATACAGCATAGTGCCTATTTATGGAACGGCGACTGCCGGGGTGGTCTGCTGGATTTTCACGCCCCTGGGATAGAAAAACCGCACTTTTTCCCCTGCCACGGAAATGGAAATGTCCTTGGCCCGGCGCAGTTCCCCGTCCAGGTTGATGGGAGTGAGCCTGTCGGCATGAATCATCAGGCGGTCCGTGCGGAAATGGCGCACCAGCTGGGGGAGCTGGCGGTATTTTCCCGCCTTGTATTTGCCCACAACGCCGGGAACCTGGAGCCGCCGCACCTTTTTCACCACCAGCACATCCAGCAGTCCGTCTGTGGGGTCCGCCTCCGGCACTGGGTTGAAGCCGCCGCCGTAAAACCGGCCGTTGCACACGCAGATCATGGTCTGCTCACCGTCGATGCGCTCCCCGTTCAACTCCACCACATAGTGCTCCCCAATGCCCCGGATTACGTTGATCACGGTGGAAACGGCGTAAGCCCGGAAGCCCTGGAGCAGCGGGAAGCGCTTATAATTGGACACATCTGTGCCGATCCTGGCATCCAGGCCCACGGAGCAGATGTTCAGGGAATAGTCGTCGTTGACCTTGATTAAGTCAAACTCCGATTCCACCCCGTCCAGCAGAGCGTCCAGATCGGTGAAGGCGTCGGGATTGTCAAAAATCCGGACAAAATCGTTTCCGCTGCCCCCGGCATAGGCAGTCACGGCGGCGTTATGGTAACCGACCGCCCCGGTGACCACCTCGTTCAGGGTGCCGTCTCCGCCGCAGGCATAGAGCCGGATTTCCTCCCCGGCGGCCGCGGCCTCCCGGGCGATTTTGGCGCAGTCCCCCGGGCCCATGGACACCCGGATTTCATAGTTCAGGCGCCGGGCGTCACAGGCGGTGCGGATGGCGGCGGAATATTCCAAAGTCCGATCCCTGCTCCCGGCCGCCGGGTTGATGATGAATAAATGCTTCATAGTCTCTTCTCAATTCTCTTTCTATTTTTACCCAACAAATTGTAATTTGGCGGAGCGATTGGCTCTGTGTAGGGGCGGGTCTTGACCCGCCCGCATGGAGCGTCAAACAACGGCAGTACGTTGAGTGGTGGAGGGGAATGTTTCTGGGCAAAGGCCCCCCTGTGTAAGGGGGGCTGGCAGCGAAGCTGACTGGGGGACTGTACAGCAGGCACTTGGGTTTTCATAAAGTCCAATGTAGAAAGGTATCCCCTTTTCGCCCAAACCAATGCGAATTCGTAACATTTCACCGCACAGTCCCTCAGTCACGGCTTACGCCGTGCCAGCTCCCCTTACACAGGGGAGCCTTAGGTGCTGCCGCACCACAGCAACCAA
>Ga0129308_1003069_pt1 | contig 12739 bp, 7 predicted proteins | sample L827metagenome_FD_94440 | JGI IMG/M metagenome (GOLD analysis project Ga0129308, IMG submission 94440) | Ring-tailed lemur group fecal microbial communities from Wisconsin, USA - L827 metagenome | ecosystem: Host-associated > Mammals > Digestive system > Large intestine > Fecal | place: USA...
AAAGATCGGCGTTAGGCCGTGGATTAGACGCATTAATTACGATGGATGACCTGAAGACAGGTGGTTCATCGTCTATTAGTGAGATCGAGTTAAGCAAGATCCAGCCTAATCCGGAGCAACCTCGATCCGTCTTTGAGGAAGAGACCTTGGAGGAGTTGGCTACCTCTATCCGCTCGTTAGGCGTGATCCAGCCGATTACGTTGAAGGAAATCGGCCCCGAGCAATATATGATCATCTCTGGCGAACGCCGTTATCGTGCGTCGCTTAAAGCGGGTTTGGAGCGTATCCCCGCTTATATTAAGACGGCCGCCGATGAGAACGTGGTGGAGATGGCCTTGATAGAGAATATCCAACGAGAGGATTTGAACTCTATCGAAATCGCGTTAGCTTATCAAAAATTAATCGATAATTACGGCTTGACCCAAGAGGGGTTGAGCGAAAGGGTTGGAAAGAAGCGTGCTACGATCGCCAATTACCTTCGTTTGTTGAAACTTCCCGCCGAGATCCAAGTTGGGTTGAAGGACAAGAAAATCGATATGGGACATGCTAGGGCATTGATCCCGGTGGATGATCCGGAGGTTCAATTAGCTTTATATGAGCAGATATTGGCTCAAGGGCTCTCCGTTCGTAACGTGGAGGAGATGGTGCGCAATATAGCCGAGGGAATACAACCGGAATTGCCGGAAAAGAAAAAATCGGATCGTAAGCCGATACTTCCGGAAGAGTTTAAATTGCTGAAAGATCATTTGTCCCGTTACTTCAATACGAAAGTCCAGTTGACTTGCAATGAGAAGGGAAAAGGTAAAATTACGATTCCCTTCGCCACGGAAGAAGAGTTGGAGCAATTGATCGGGTTACTGGATAAATTGAAATGAGAAATCGAATCATACTCCTTTTGATCGGATTCATGTGCTATGCCGGGATGGGTAACGCACAGGAGGATAAGACGGAGAAAGTCGTTCCTGCTATAGTTTCCGATTCCGTGGAGGTAGTTGCCCCGGATTCTACCGTGCAAGCCGTCTTGATGGCGGCCGATTCGGTGGGTGTACCGGAAGTGAAGATGAAGCTGGCTTTTAAGCCGAATCCGACAAAAGCGGTCTTGTTCGCCTTGGTTCCGGGTCTGGGACAGATCTATAACCGGAAATATTGGAAATTACCGATCGTTTACGGTGGCTTGATGGGATGTATGTATGCCGTGACTTGGAATAATAAGAATTATAAGGATTATTCGACGGCTTATAAGGATATCATATATGATGCCGCTAAGAATCTGGAAAATCCGGATGCTTGGAGTAAAAGTTGGCAAGACTTGACTTCCATGGCTCCTGAGGATGCGATTAATAATTCAAATTTCAAGGATCAATTGAAAAGACAGAAGGATTATTTTCGTCGATATAGAGACTTGAGTATAATTATTACGGTCGGGGTGTATGCGTTGAGTATCGTGGATGCTTACGTGGATGCCCAGTTATTCGATTTTGATATATCACCGGATTTATCCTTGCATTTGGAGCCGGTTGTTAGTCCGAAGACGAGTGTCACGCCTCGTACTTACGGATTGAATTGCAGTCTAAAATTCTGATATACATGAAAAGATACCTGCTAGCACTCATTTGTTTAAATTGTTTGGTCTCATTGGTCTATGCGCAGGAAGAGACCCGAATTGAGGAAAAAGATACCTTAAGCTCGCTGGAGTCTGAGGTCGGATTGATTCCGGAAAGCTTGGATGCGAACGTGGATAGTTTGCTCCGTACTTGGCATGTGCAATATTTCTCAAAAAGAGAGGACTTTTGCCATGATGACGACGAGAATGTCTATTTCCCGGATTCGGTCTATATCGACCGCCTGTCTAGGCTTCCCAGCGTGATCGCTTTGCCCTATAATAATATAGTGCGTGATTGTATTGACTTATATGCGGAGCGTAAACGAAATTTAGTGCGTTATATGCTGGGGATGGCGGACTTTTATTTTCCGATAATCGAGCAGGTGTTGGATGAGCATGGCCTGCCTATTGAATTGAAATATCTCGCCGTCGTGGAAAGTGCCTTGAATCCGGTAGCCCTCTCTCGTGTGGGCGCTTGTGGTTTATGGCAATTCATGCTTCCTACGGGTAAGAGCTATGGCTTGGAGATTAATAGCTTGGTGGACGAGCGCCGGGACCCCTTGAAAGCGACCGAGGCCGCTTGTAAGTATTTCAAGGATATGTACGCTATCTATGGGGATTGGAATTTAGTGTTGGCATCTTATAACTGCGGGCCGGGCAACGTGAATAAAGCGATCCGTCGTTCGGGGGGCAAGACGGACTTCTGGGATATCTTCCCTTATTTACCGAAAGAGACTCGTTCATACGTCCCCTTATTTATCGCCGCCAATTACGTCATGAATTATTATTGCGAGCATAACATCTGTCCGATGCAAACCAGCTTGCCGCTAGCCACGGATACGGTCATGGTGAATAATGCCCTACATTTGCAGCAAGTATCGGATCTATTGCAAGTAGATATTGAGACGTTGCGTGCGTTAAATCCACAATATAAAAGAGACATCGTTCCGGGTAATACCCGCCCTTCGGTTTTGAAGTTACCTGCGGCGGAAACCTATGCTTTCATTGATAAAGAAGATACGGTCTATACGCATCGGATTGAGGAACTGTTGGCGAATTGCATTTCCGCGAATAACTCTAATGGCTCTTTACCAAGTGGTGCGACCCGGGAAAAAATCACCCACGTGGTATTGAGTGGTGAGAATCTTTATACGATCGCTAATCGCTATGGAGTGACAGCGAAAGATATCCGTAAATGGAATGGACTAGGCTCCAACCGGGTAGCGAAAGGAAAACGGTTAAGATTATATGTAGATAATGGGGGTGTCGCTTTTGCCTCGGCTACCAAGACTCCGATGAAATCAACTGCGACAACAACAAAACAGTCGGCTTCCGCCGCTACAAAACAGATCGCTTCCGCCAATAAAGATTTTGTCTCTTATAAGGTTAAATCGGGAGATTCGCTTTATTCGATTTCCAAGAAATACCCCGGGGTTTCCGCTTCTTCCTTACAAAAGGTGAATGGACTGTCAAGCCCGGATATCCGTCCGGGTCAAGTACTGAAGATACCGGTAGGATGATCATTCGGGGATAATTCGTCTTTAACTCTTTTTTTTCGCTTTCTTCGTGCACTGGAGAAGGATGTGAATGATTTTTTATTCCTTTGTATACGTAAAAAAGATACAATCGTATGGGTTCATTGGATGAAAAGATATCAGTGGTCAAGGCTAAACCTTGGTTGGTCAGTTTTGTTTGCGCGGTGTTTATCGCCTATCCGAATTTGGCATGGATCTTTTGTGATATGAGCTATCTGGCTCCGAACGATCATCAAGGATTTCTGCTTTTCTTTGGGTTCCGTTTTCTTTTCTTTTGGGGACTTATTTGGTTTTTGCTGAAAAGTAACTTAAGGCATGAGGATTGTACCTCCTTCTTCGAGCGGTTGCTCTGGAATGCCCTGTACGTTTCCGGAGGCTTTGTTGTCTATAAATTGATCTCCTTCTTGACCGTTAGTTATGATCGTTTTCTGAGTATCATTATCTTCCAGTTTATCGTGCTGGCGTTGTTATGTACCTTGATCGGCTATATACAAATGCTATATCACAATCAACGGGAAAAGGATCAATTGATCGAGAATCTGCGTGTCGAGAACTTACAGAGCCGTTGCGATGCATTGGTGAACCAGATCAATCCTCATTTCTTTTTCAATTCATTGAATGGAATCTCCTCCTTGATCCGGAAGAAAAACGATGAGAATACCTTGTTGTATGTAACGAAATTGTCCGATATATTCCGTTATATCCTTCAAAGTGATAAAAAGAATTTGGTACCACTGTCGGAGGAGCTTGCGTTTATAGAGGCTTTTCAGCATGTAATGGTAGTCCGTTTCGCCAATAAGTTGACTTTTACGATCGAAGTTCCCGAAGATAAGCGGAACTTGCGAATTCCCGTATTATCTTTGCTTCCGTTAGTAGAGAACGTGACGGTACATAATATTATAGACAGCGAGCACCGGATGGATATCTTGATCCGGCTGAACGAGCGAATGGAACTGGTTGTTTCTAATCCAATCTATCCGAAATTGACCTTGCCGGATACGAATGGAACCGGGCTTAAGAATCTAGAGAATCGTTTCTTGCTATTAATGAATAAACAAATACGGGTAGAATCTGATGAGGAGGAGTTTCAGGTATACCTACCCCTAAAATGATGCTATATGAGAATACTGATCGTAGAAGACGAGACTGCCGCTTATGAGAACTTAGCGGATATGTTGGTTACAATAGATCCCACGATTGAGATCATGGGGAATACGGAGAGTGTCCGGCAAACGGTACGTTGGCTGCAAGCCAATCCGAGGCCGGATTTGATTTTTATGGATATTCATTTATCGGACGGTTCCGCTTTCGCTATTTTTGACCAGATAGAGGTGGAGGCACCGATCATCTTTACTACGGCGTACGATCAATATGCGATCGACGCCTTCAAGGTAAATAGCATAGACTATATCTTGAAACCAATTAAGCCGGAAGAATTGAAACGGGCATTAGATAAATTTAGCCGGTGGAATCATCAAGATATCATTCATTATTTATCCCAATTAACACAGTTGTCTACTACTCCTAAATACAAGGATAAATTACTGATTCCTGTTCGGGATAAATTGTTGCCTATTAGCTTGAAAGAAGTATCTTGTTTCTATACGGCTGATAAGAGTACATATGTTTATTTAAAGACTGGTAATTCGTATCCATACGCTAAAACATTGGAACAGATAGTTTCTTCTTTAAGTCCCACTGATTTTATCCGTGCGAATAAACAATTCATCATTGCCCGTGATAGCGTGAAGGACATAACAATTTGGTTTGATAGCCGTTTACTTGTAACCTTGGATATAGAAGTGCCTGAGCGTATATATATTAGTAAAAATAAAGCATCCGAGTTTAAATCTTGGATAGTAAGTCAGGAATGATAATTAAATAGAAATACCGGTTCTCTGAAAAGCCGGTATTTTTGATTGTTTTCGTGTTCAATCCCCATTTTTTCCTTTTCGTCAATAATCGGTAACTACCTATCCGATAATTCTTCATCTTTGCAATACAAACAAGGAGATATATCAATAAGATGTAAGTTGAAATATTGATGTTAATTCGAGTTTTATCATACACGTTAGATAGGTTAATAGGTTTGTAAAAAAGGATTAGTCCGAAACAAAAGAATGTTTAGGCTATCTTCTCTAAAATGAGTGTTTGTTTTGTGAAAGGTTATTGTAATAGGTAAATTGTAGGTATTATGAGAAAGTTGATTATGGCGGTAGCGGTTTTAGGAATGAGTGCTACAATGAGTTTTGCGAAAGCGCAATGTGTGAATGAATATGGGAATAAAGAACCGTTTGCGGTAGAGTCTAGCCGATTGAGTTCTTATCTAGGATTGGCTCCTTACCAAATGGAGGAGGTACTCAATATTAATGATTATTTTGTACAAGAACAAAGAAAGAGTTTGAGCAAAGACCTGAAGCGTCAGGAGGAACGATTGCAAAAAGTCGTGTATGGCAATTTGAAGCTGATGAAAGAGGCGTTGACTGCCGATCAGTATCGCAAGTATGTCATATTGTTAAATGTAACTAACAACAATAACCGATTAACCGGCGCTGTGACATTTACGGATATCTATTTGGCTGAGAATAAATAAGTGTAACTTTGGCTCGATGTGATGTTGATTAGAAAGGCGATCCTTGTGTCGAACAGGGATCGCCTTCTTTGTTTCTGTCCTTTTCCTTTTGATGGTGCACTATCAGATTTTAGCGAAAGCTTGATCCAGATCATCTATAATATCATCTATATGCTCGGTTCCGATGCTCAAGCGTACGGTAGATGGTGTTATGTGCTGTTGGGCAAGTTCTTCCGGGCTCATCTGGGAATGAGTGGTCGTGTATGGATGAATGACAAGGCTTTTTACATCGGCCACATTCGCCAGTAAGGAAAAGATCTCCAGTGAGTCGATGAATCTCCAAGCGGCTTCTTGCCCGCCTTTGATCTCGAAGGTGAAGATACTGCCGGCACCATTCGGGAAATAGTTCTTGTAAAGTTCGTGGTCCGGGTGGGTAGGGAGGGAGGGATGATTCACCTTTTCTACTTTCGGATGTTTTGATAAATAATCCACGACTTTCAATGCGTTCGCTACATGGCGCTCCACGCGTAGGGATAAGGTCTCTAATCCTTGCAACAAGATAAAAGCATTGAAAGGAGAGATCGTTGCCCCGGTATCACGAAGAATGACCGCACGGATACGGGTGACAAAGGCGGCGGAACCTGCTACGTCTGCGAATATGGCTCCATGATAACTCGGGTCTGGTTTAGCTAATGTAGGGAACTTATCTGCGTTCGCTTTCCAGTCAAAAGTACCTCCGTCTACAATTACGCCTCCTAGGCTACTGCCATGCCCCCCTATGAACTTTGTGGCAGAATGAATGACGATGTCGGCTCCATGTTCGATCGGACGAATCAAGTAGGGAGTTCCGAACGTATTGTCTACGATTAATGGAACATGATGTCGGTGGGCGACTTCCGCTACCGCATCCAGATTCGTTACGTCAGAGTTAGGATTCCCGAATGTCTCTACATAAATGGCTTTCGTGTTTTCCCGGATGGCTGCTTCTAATGCGTTTAGGTCATTTACATTGATAATCGTATTAGTAATGCCTTGGGAGGCCAGTGTATGGGTGATCAGATTGAAGGAACCGCCATACAAATTATCCGCTGCGACAATATGATCTCCTGCCCTCACTATGTTCTGTAACGCATAGGTGGCAGCCGCTGCCCCTGAAGCCACGGCCAAGCCAGCCACACCTCCTTCCAAGGCAGCTACACGTGCCTCGAAAACGCCTTGCGTGGAGTTTGTCAAACGTCCGTAAATATTCCCCGCGTCACGTAGGCCGAAACGGTCTGCGGCGTGTTGTGCGTTATGGAATACATAGGAAGTAGTTTGATAGATGGGTACCGCACGTGCGTCGGTAGTGGGATCTGGTTGTTCTTGTCCTACATGAAGTTGTAATGTCTCGAAATGTAACTTTTTCGTTGCCATAGTCATCTTATTTTTTAGTTCTTATTCTGTTGGCAAATGTATTATAGGTGTGCTTTTTGAACAAGATTCTTTGAAAATATAGAAAATAATACTATTTTTAGGGCCATAAATAGAATATATCTTCGGCGGAGGAGGCTGGAGAATCAATCCGGTAGAATTTTTTTCTTATGAATGTTTCAGATAAGTTAGACAAGGTGGATCTGCAAATCCTCCGAACGTTACAAGATAATGCCCGGTTGACTACGAAAGAGTTGGCGGCAAGGGTCAGTCTCTCGTCAACCCCGGTGTTCGAGCGTTTAAAACGTCTTGAGAATAGTGGATATATAAAGAAGTATATAGCGGTATTAGATGCGGAGAAACTGAATCAAGGATTTGTTGTCTTTTGTAGCGTGAAGTTGGTTCGGCTGAATAAGGATATAGCTTCTGAGTTTACCCGGATTATCCAAAAAATCCCCGAAGTAACGGAGTGCTATAATATTTCAGGCGATTATGACTACTTATTGAAGATACACGCTCCTAATATGAAGTATTATCAAGAGTTTATTTTAAATGTGTTAGGAACGATCGACAGTTTGGGTTCGTTGAGAAGTACTTTTGTCATGGACGAGGTTAAACACGATTATGGAATCCATATTTAAGCGATAGATATTCTATTTTTGTCTTTTGTTAGGGTTTTCTTCCAAAGATTTGTATATATTTGTGGCTATACAGTATAAAATGGGAGGTGTAAAACCATGGACGATACAAAGGACACAAAAGATATAAAAGAAACGGGCGAGGTTCCGTCCGCTCTCTCTGCGGACGAACAGATGATACAAGATGGGTTCAATGCGTTGTTGAACGATTATTTGAAATCAAACCACCGCCGTAAGGTCGAACGAATCACGAAAGCTTTTAATTTCGCTAATCAGGCGCATGCCGGAGTGAAACGGCGTTCCGGTGAACCTTATATAATGCATCCTATCGCCGTGGCTCGTATCGTGTGCCGGGAGATGGGTTTGGGCTCTACCTCTATTTGCTCTGCGTTATTGCATGATGTCGTGGAAGATACCGAGTATACGGTGGAGGATATCCGGGATATGTTCGGAGATAAGATCGCCCAGATCGTGGATGGCTTGACGAAGATATCCGGTGGTATTTTCGGAGAACAGGCCTCGGCTCAAGCCGAGAACTTCCGTAAGTTGCTGCTGACTATGAGCGACGATATCCGGGTGATTCTAATCAAGATCGCGGATCGTCTTCATAATATGAGGACCTTGGGCTCCATGCTTCCCGCCAAGCAATTTAAGATCGCGGGCGAGACTCTTTATCTGTATGCTCCTCTGGCGCATCGTCTGGGCCTTTTCTCCATCAAGACGGAACTGGAGGATTTGAGTTTTAAATACGAGCATCCGCAAGAATATGACTTCATCAGCGCTAAGTTGAAAGCGACGGAAGAGAGCCGTAATAAATTATTCGAGCGTTTCGCTGCCCCTGTGGACGAGAAGCTGAAGTCGATGGGACTTCAATATGAGATGCGTGCCCGTGTGAAATCGGTCTATTCCATTTGGAATAAAATGGAAAGTAAAGGAGTCACTTTCGAGGATATTTATGATATTTATGCGGTCCGCATTATTTTTGACCCGCTTCCCGGTGTGGACGAGAAAAACCAATGTTGGGATATCTACTCTGCTATTACGGATATTTACCGGATTCGTCCTGACCGTATCCGTGATTGGGTAAGTCGTCCGAAAGCGAACGGTTATCAAGCGCTTCATCTGACCGTTATGGGACCGGATGGACAATGGGTGGAAATCCAGATCCGTAGCCGCCGTATGGATGATATCGCCGAGAAAGGCTTTGCCGCCCATTGGAAATACAAGGAATCCAACGTAGAAGAGGATACGGAATTGGATAAATGGATACAAACCATTACCGAGATATTGGAGAGTCCGGATCCGAATGCATTGGATTTCTTGGATACGATCAAACTGAACTTATTTACTTCCGAGATATTTGTTTTCACTCCGAAAGGAGATATAAAGACATTGCCCCAAGGGGCTACCGCCTTGGATTTCGCTTATGCGCTTCACTCCGATATCGGTAATAAATGCATTGGCGCTAAGGTAAACCATCGCTTGGTGCCATTGAGCCATCCGCTGTCCAGTGGAGATCAGGTGGAGGTCTTGACTTCCCGTTCTCAGGAGCCGCAACCGGAGTGGTTGAACTTCGTGACTACCGCTAAGGCTCGTGCGAAGATCGATGCCGTATTAAAGCGTGTGCGTAAAGAGGTCGCTAAATATGGAGAGATAAAAGTTCTTGATGCCTTCAAGCGTTCGGAGCTTGAGGCGAGTACATCCAATCTGGATAAATTAGGCATGTACTTTGGATTCTCGAAACGCGAGGAATTCTTTTATGCGGTAGAGAAGGGGGATGTGGTTTTGCCCGAGAATTTAAAGAAGCTGTTGAAGGAGAAGACGGATAATGTCTTGTTTAAGTATGTGAAACAGGCGTTGGGTGTCGCTTCCAAGAAGGTGAAACAACCCGAAGAGGAAGAAGCCAAGAAAGAGAAGCCTAAATATGATAAGAAAAAGCCTTATTTATTGAAAGAGGAGGCTTTTGAGCGTAATTATGTAATTGCCGAATGTTGTAAGCCGATTCCGGGAGATGACTCTTTAGGTTTTATCAATGATGATGGGAATGTAGTCGTTCATAAACGTTCCTGCCCGATCGCCATGCGTTTGAAAAGTAGCTTTGGCGAACGTATCTTGAATACGGTTTGGAGCAGCCATATGAACGCTTCTTTTGAGGCCACGCTAGAGGTGAAAGGTATAGACTCGATAGGCGTATTGAATACGATCACGAAAACGATTTCCGAGGATTTCAACGTGAACATCATGCGCTTGCTGATCGAGGCGAAAGACGGCGTGTTCGAAGGTAAGATAAAGATGAAAGTTCATGACGTAGAAGATATTCAGAAAATGTGCGTGACTTTGTCGAAGATACAGAATATTAAATCTGTCGGACGTGTAGCGGATTAAGTGTAGGATAAGTAGGGAGCATTGTTTACTATAGTTCCCGTGGAACTATAGTAAACGTTTATCGTTTACGCACACACACTCATATGCCAACCGATTACGATACAAATGTAATATTATTTTTTTAAACATTATACATGACTTAGGACAAATACATCAAATTATTTACTCCGACTATTCCTCCATCCTGTTTAGGTCGAGCCTCTCTTGCTTGATATAGGTTACCCAATAGCTTTAGGTATAATTGTTCGTATCATCCAGTAATAAACATTTTTTTCGCTATATACAAACCTACTTGTCACTTGATCTATTCCTTAATGATCGCCGTGGGATGTACAAACCAAGTCGCGATCTGTATATTCCATGACGTGATCTGTACAGACCACGCCGTGGTTTATGGAATTATACGGCATGCGAACAAGAATCTATACGCTACCAAGTAAGAATTCATACAGGAGTAGAGCGTTATTAAGCCGCATCACGTTTCTTATAAAGGATTTTACTTACTCCTATTACTTTCAACTTCTATAGTTCCACGGGAACTTGCCTTCCTAATACATATTTATTAATGTATAGTGTTTTTATCAATGAGATTAATGTTAATTTAAATGTATGCCTATGAAGAATCAGACAAGAATGTGATTAATACCTGTGAAATGTGTAACCTTATTTCGTGAATAATTAATTCAACAAACTATTATTATCAATATGAATAAAATATCTAAACTATTTTCTTTAAGGAATATAGCGAGATTTTCCGCACTTAGTTTGCTGGTGTCCGCGTTCTCTACGACAGATTTGGCGGCTATGGGAGCAAACGAGACTAATGTGTTGCCGGTAGTGAATGTCGCCCAGCAGAGTAAAAGTGTTTCCGGAGTAGTCGCCGACAAGTCTGGTGAGCCGATTATTGGCGCTAACGTAGTTGTGAAGGGGGCGAACGTGGGTAGCATTACCGACTTTGATGGTGCATTCAAGATCGAGAATGTACCTAGTGCTGCTATCCTGCAAATCTCTTATATTGGTTTCAAGACGCAAGAGATTCCGGTAGGAAGTAAGTCTTCTTTCAATATAACGCTAGAGGAAGATTCCGAGACTTTGGATGAGGTTGTGGTTGTCGGTTATGGCTCGTCCGTGAAAAAGGACTTGACTACTGCTGTGACCAGTGTGAAAAGCAAGGATTTCTTGGCGGGTGCCGTGAATGATGCGATGCAGATGATCGATGGTAAGGTGGCCGGTGTATCGGTAAACAGTGCGGCTGCTGCCGACCCGAACTCCAGCTCTAGTATCCAAGTGCGCGGTGCTTCTTCCTTGAAAGCGGGTAATAGCCCGTTAGTCGTAATTGACGGTATGCCCGGCGGCGACCTTCGTAACATCGCACAGGCTGATATCGAGTCGATCACGGTATTGAAAGATGGTTCTGCCGCTGCCATCTATGGTTCTCGCGGTGCCAATGGTGTTATCTTGGTGACCACTAAACAGGGTAAGGCTGGTAAGACTACTATCACGTATGATGGATATTTAGAGCATGATTTCGTGGCAAGCCGGCCGGATATCTTGGATGCGGATGAGTATTTGGAGAAGGTGACCGGTGCGAAGGATTATGGGCATCGTACGAATTGGTACGATGAGGTGCTGAACAAGGATAACTTCGGACATAACCATAATATCTCTTTATCCGGAGGTAGCGAGAGCACGATCTTCCGTGTTTCTGCCAACTATCGTCAGAAAGGGGGACTCGATATCGCTTCTAATCGTAAGGAATATGGCTTGCGCGGTAGTTTCAAGCAGACTACGCTGGAAGGCTTGCTGGAAGTAGGCGGTAACTTCTCGTACCGTGTGGCCGATGAGGATTATACGGATTATGGCTCTTTCAAGCAGGCGGTCCAGTTGAATCCTACCTATAGCGTAGACGAGATGGACGCTTTCAAGGGCAACAGTTATTCTTATAATCCGGTGAAGAACTTGACCGAGCGTGACCGCGGAGCTTTGCAGGAATACTCGATCATCGACTTGAACGCGAAGTTGAATATCTTGGATAACTTGAGCACGGAGCTGAAACTCGGTCGCCAAGGGCATAGCAAGAAAGAGCAAGACTATAAGTTCAAGACATTCCGCGAGTGTATCGATGGCGGATACAATGGCTGGGCGAAGATCACGCAAGAGAACTGGACGGACTGGACGTTGGAGTGGTTGGGTAACTACAACTTTAAGATCAACGAGGTGCACGACTTCAAGATCATGGCCGGTTACTCTTACCAGGAGTTTAATTACGAGAAATTGATGGCCAACAACCGTAACTTTCCCTCAGATGCGTTCATGACTAATTATTTGCAAGGTGGCGATTATGAGAAGGTTAGCGGTCGTCTTGGCATGGAATCGCAAAAGACGCAGGAGAAGACCATCGCTTTCTTGGGCCGTATCAATTATAACTGGAACGACATTTTCTTGTTCACGGGATCATTGCGCCATGAGGGTAATTCCAAGTTTGGCGTGGATCATAAGTGGGGTACTTTCCCGGCGGCTTCCGCCGCATGGCGCATGTCCAAGCTGCCCGTGTTCGAGAATAGTGGAATGGTAGACGACTTGAAGCTTCGCTTCT
>Ga0129308_1003070_pt1 | contig 12737 bp, 9 predicted proteins | sample L827metagenome_FD_94440 | JGI IMG/M metagenome (GOLD analysis project Ga0129308, IMG submission 94440) | Ring-tailed lemur group fecal microbial communities from Wisconsin, USA - L827 metagenome | ecosystem: Host-associated > Mammals > Digestive system > Large intestine > Fecal | place: USA...
TAAATGAGACAGACCGGATAAGACCGCCAAGGCAAAGAACCAATCCGTACCGTAATCATGAGACAGACGAAGAGCGAATCCGATATAGATCGAAGCGAACCAGATATCCCCGGCGAATCCGTCCAAGATACGCCCGATAGCAGACTTGATCCCTGTAAGACGTGCCAGCTGCCCATCCACGCAGTCGAGGATATTGGCAAATACCAACAATAATATACCGCAGATATTATATGTCAAATTATCGTGATAAAACATAAATCCGACCGCCGCACCCACGAAGATCGAGATAACCGTAATCATATTCGGGGTAATCCCCGTGCCTCGCAACATACGAGCAATACGAAATCCTATCGGACGATAAAAAATTCGGTCTATCTTATTTTCTGTTTCTATCGACTTTAACGATGCTTCGTATTCCTTATCCAACTCGCTCATTTGTTTCTTATTTATACGAGTAACCGCCATCCACAACGACTACCTCGCCATTTAAATAACTATTCTCTATCAACATTTTATAAACTTCCGCCAATTCATCCGGGTCGCAGAACCGTCCCAAAGAAACCTTGTTCTCTATATTCCGACGGATCTCGGCAGGCTTTGTTTTTTGCCATTCCGTATCGACAAAACCGGGAGCCACGGCATTCACACGCAGTTCATAGGGAACCAAGAACTTCACCATGTTTTTAACCAGCGCATGAACAGCGCTTTTCGTCACCCCATATGCCAAGGATACCGAATGAGGCTGTATTCCCATCAGGGAACCCGTAAATACGATACTCCCCCCCTTATTGATCCGTCCAACAAGTTTCTGTAAAAGGAAAACCGGGAAATGGACATTCGCAAAGAAAACCCGATCCCAATCCTCGAATGAAAGTTCCTCAAAAGGATCCCGGCAGGTCATTCCCGCATTGAACACAAGGCCGTCCAAACGTAGCCTATTCTCCTCCAAGAAAGAATCGATAACCCCGATCGTATTCCGATCCGAGATATCGGCCCGCAAAATAGAAACCTGTATATCGAAACGCCCCACCAACTCGCTACGTACCTCCTCGGCGGCCGCTTGGTCGGAAGCATAAGTCAGTATAAGGTTATATCCGGCCTTTCCTAAACAGGACGCTACCGCCTTTCCTATCCCTTTTGTCCCACCGGTAATTAAAATAAATTTATCCATGAAACTGATCGTTATTTAGCGGCAGATCCTTTCACTGTTTCCGGCTTCGCCTGACGTTGGGTTGTCAGATTCGCCTCATAAGAATCATGTATCGTCTTTTTCAGGTTCGAGGAGGAAACCCCCGTTCCGTAAGGGAAATAAAATACCTGAACACCTAAATCCTTCAGATAGTCGTACTTTCCGAACCAGTCATCACCTACCACGAAAGCGTCGATGTTCAGCTTCTTCACGATTTCCGTGTGATCCAAGGAATGTTGTGGAATAACGATATCGGGAGTCTTCAACGCCTCGATGATCTGCAAACGTTCATGGAACGGAATGATCGGTTTCGCTTTATAAGAAGAGACCAACTCATCTGTACTAACCCCGACGATCAATATATCCGCCAAACTACGGGCGTAATTGATCATCCTAAGATGATTATAATGGAACATATCAAACGTCCCGGATGTATATACTATCGTTTTGTCTTTAAACATAATCGTAATTTTCGTTTTAAACCGCAAACTTACGCAAACTTTTCCTATCTTAAAAGTTTAAAACCAAAAAGCGTCCCATGCCCCATACAAAAATGTCATGTCAATAACATCCATTCGTTATTAACATGACATTTTATGTATTTATTGAAACTTGTCAGGAAAGATCTACTATAATCCGTCCGTATCGTCGTCTTTCGTTAAGTCCAGTTTCTCATTATCTCCCCCCCTATCGAAATATTGCTTACGCAACGGGTTGGCTGTAGCCTCCTGATAACGCAATCGGTTCCGGAAGATATCCAACGCCGCATATAAGGCTTGGCGGAACGACTCTTCCGAGGCCACGTTCTGCCCGGCTATGTCATAAGCTGTTCCGTGTGCCGGAGAAGTCCGTACGATCGGCAATCCTGCCGTATAGTTCACCCCGTCATCCATCGCCAACGTCTTGAAAGGAGCGAGCCCTTGATCATGATACATCGCTAAGACACCATCAAATTTATCATACATCTGCGAACCAAAGAAACCGTCAGCCGCATAAGGGCCAAATGACATTACGCCTTTTTTCTCCGCCTCTTGCATCGCCGGTATGATAATCGTCTCCTCTTCCGTACCCAGCAATCCGGCATCACCGGCATGAGGGTTTAAGGAAAGAACCGCGATACGTGGCTTCACAATACCGAAGTCTTGCTTTAACGACTGATTGAAAATACGCAGCTTATTCACGATATCGCCCACGTTGATGGAAGACGCTACTTGCGACAATGGAATATGCCCCGTCACCAAAGCGACACGAAGATCATCTTTCATCAAGATCATCAAAGCTTTTTTATCCAAGCCACCGAAGCATTTCTCCAAATACTCAGTATGCCCGGGAAAATGAAAATCCTCGTTCTGGATATTATGTTTATTGATCGGGGCGGTAAGCAGTACATCCACTACTCCCCGCTTCATATCCGTAACTGCCGCTTCCAACGCCTTGAAAGCCGACTCACCGGCAACCGGCGTAGATTTCGACAACTCCACCTTGGTCTCGTCCTCCACGCAGTTAATAATGTTCACCCGGTTTACTCCCGCATCCTCCGCATGTGAAATAATATTCATATTGATAGGAGGAAGCTCCAATGCCTTCCGGTGATAAGCGGCTATCTTGGACGAGCCATAGATAATCGGCGTGCAAAGCTCCGCCATGCGGGTATCGGAAAAGGTCTTTAATATCACCTCATAGCCGATACCATTTATATCTCCGTGGGTGATCCCCACTTTAATCAGTCGTTCTTCCATATATTTTGTTTGTTTATTACTTTTTCTCTTTTGGGATATCCAATGTCTCAGTTACCGGTTCATCAAATTCACCCGGCAAACGTAACGTAAATAAGGCAGCTTCTATTCTACGCATGAAATTACGCTTGTCTGTCTCCGGAGCATACACAAATCCCTCGGCTACAACCACACGATGATTCTTTTCATCCAAGCGGGTGTGGCTTACGAACGGGCCTCCCATCATATCGCCTTGCATTCTCCACAAACCGCGCATCACGCCGCAATATTTACCATTTAAGGTTATTGGCGTATACTCCACTCCCGCACGCGTTTCTGTTTGCATATAGGAACCCGGGAACGAACCCGGCAGATTCGCCTTCAATACAGAATCTCGTTTAGCGACCAGATATTCCTCCGTAAACGTATTCGGATCAGTATAAGGGAAAGTATACACGATTAAGTCCATACGGCCTGTGTTAGCGTTATTGGAAGACCAGAAGAAATCTGTCGTATCCTTATAGTACGTGAAGTTTGCCGGAGCGTTTAACATCACGTTCAGGTCACTTTTCAGGTTATCCATAACCACCATACTATATTCCTTTTGTAATTGCTCTATCGCACGATTCATCTCCACCTTTACGAAGAAGTTGACCAACGCCTTCTCATGGGTCTTTGAATACTCGACGATCGACTCCGTATTAGGAGCTTTCAGCGAAACGACCACCTGTCCTCTAGCCCAGACATTATTCTCGTAGCCTACAGAAACTTTCGTATAAGCGGTGGGATCTATCGTAACCACTAATATATTCCTTACATACCGTAACAGACCTGTAAAATCCTTTGGTTGTACGTAGGTAATCTTCAAAGAAGGCTCGGCTTGCGGCAGTCCGGGCACCGAAGAGGCCAACTCAGACTTTATGGCTTCTCCCGCAGGGCCTTTCCAATCCTTTTGATCCATAACCACGACAACCTCATATGCGAAGCCCGTAGCTTGAGTCATCACAGAACCTGAATTACATGCTCCCATCAAAACAAGAAGCAGCAACATACCGATAAATAAAGAACGTGTTTTCATACCTGTGTGTTTTATATTATACAAATGTAACATTTTTCGCGGTAGAAAGCATTCCACAAGCGGCGAAAATATCCTCCCCACGTGATGCCCTTATCGTACATACAACTCCTTTGGCGTTTAAGAAATCCCGAAACACCTCCATTTTAACGATATCGGAAGTCTCTAAAGACACATTCGGTATCGCATGAAAACGGATCAAGTTTACCCGACAAGGAATTCCACCTAATAAACAACTCAAAGCTTCGGCATGTTTCAAGCTATCGTTCAAATTTTTAAAAACAATGTACTCAAAAGAGACACGTCGTTGATGCGAAAAATCATATTGTTTGATTAAATCGATCACCTCCCTCGCTGGGAATGCCTTTTCAACCGGCATCAAGGAAAGACGTTCCATAGGATAGGGAGAGTGCAGACTTACGGCCAGATGACATTCGCTCTCCTCTAAAAAGCGTTTCAAGCCTTTCGTCACACCGATGGTTGAAACCGTGATACGCTTCGGGCTCCATGCATATCCATACGGGGCAGTGAGTATTTCCAAAACCTTGAAAAGCTCGTCTACGTTATCCAGTGGCTCCCCCATTCCCATGAAAACGATATTCGTCAATGAATCGTTTTCCGGCAAAGACTGGATCTGGTTCAATATCTGGTTCGCTGTCAGGTTTGCCGTAAAACCTTGTTTTCCCGTCATACAAAACAAGCAATTCATTTTGCATCCGACTTGAGAAGAGACGCAAAGAGTCGCCCGATCATCCGTAGGAATATAAACAGACTCAACAAAACGCCCCGGTCCGGCAGCATATAGATATTTGATCGTACCGTCTTTAGACTTTTGATACTCAGATGGCGGATAAGCCCCGATCTCGAATGAATCCTCTAATAAAGCACGTTTGGCTACCGCTATATTCGTCATCTCCGAAATCCGGGTTATTTTCTTCTTATAAATCCAATCGGCCATTTGCTTAGCCGCATATGCGGGAAGACCCACCTCAGACGCTACACCTTTCAGTTCCTCCAAGGTCATCCCTAATAATTGTCTTTTGTCAACCATGCTATCGATATTTTCTTATTCGCGAAAGTACGAGAAATATTCCACAAAATAAAGATCCCCTGTTTTGCCGTCAAAATAAATATATCTTGACGACAAAACAGGGGATCTTTTTTATCTTAAGTATAAATACTCTTTATTAATAGAAACGGATACGGTTGTCTTCCACCTTAGCGTTGTTGACCATAGATTGGATAGCTTGGAATCCTACACGATACGCGTTCGAAGCATCCAACGCACGGATTTCCTCAGCCTCGTTGAACTCCTTACCATCTTTATTTCTTGCGTATACTTTGAACACATATACACCGTTGTTACCTTTAACCGGAGCACTTACTTGGTCAACTTGAGCCATAGAAACCATAGCGTTCAAGTTCGGTTCGATACCGATACCAGCGATACGGCGAGTACCAAAGTTCACGAACTTTACAGAGTCTACAGAAGAACCCATCGTTTCAGCATATGCCTCAACTGAAGTTAAATTCTTAGCAGCCAATTCCTGAGCGATCTTATCGCCTTTCTTCTGGGCAGCCAATTCAGCTCTCAAAGCCGGAGCGACCATATCAACCGGACGATACCCCTCGGAAATACTTCCTTCTACAGCAGCCACGACAAATTTATCACTACACTCGAAGATCTCAGAGATAGAACCTTTATCGTTCTGGAACGCCCAACGAATTACCGGACGTGAATTCTTGATAGAACCTAACAACTGATCATCTGTAGTAACCGTTGCACCTGAAATCAAGTTATAACCGGCTTCCTTCGCATTCTCCTCCAATTTAGCCATAGAGTTGTTCTTAGATACGAACTGATTCAACTCATTGTAGATGTTGCTATAGGTCTTAGAGCTAGGAGATACAGTCATGTCGATATCTGCGATCTTATATTTTTCAACATTTCCTGTTTTCTCTGTTACTTTTACAAGGTGAGTACCATATAAAGATTTCACAACCGCTACCTCATTCAATGGAGTTGAGAAGACAGCCTTCTTAAAATCATCATTCACACCTCTCAAAGCGGTAACCTCTGTAAACCAACCTAGTTCACCACCATTCTCGGCGGCTTGGTCTGCTGAGTATTTCTTAGCTAATTCAGCGAAATTAGCGCCACCTTTCAACGCCCCCATCAAGCTATCAGCCAAAGCTGTTGTCTCAGCCTCAGATTTACCGGCCAACATGATGTGGCTAACTTTTACTGAGTCCGGAGCGACCGTCTTATCGACTAGCTTAAACATTCTGTATTTGTCATTCTCGAATACAGGACCATAAACAGCGCCAACCTCAGAAGTCGTAGCGAATTGTTTCATCTCCGGATCCAAAGCCTTCTCCGTGAAGAAAGCGTCAACATAAGGAACCTCAGAGTTCTCGTTTACTACATCAGCCACTCTTTCAGACGCAGCTAGCTCCTCTTTCAAGCTCTCGATCTCGGCCTGTGCCTTATCATAATCCTCTTTACTCGGACGGATATCTACGGCGATATATTTAATTACCTTAGATTCTTTTTGTTTATAAAGCTCCTTGCGTTGGTTATACAATTTCTCGATCTCGCTCTTGCTTACCTCAATCGTTGAATCCGGAATCGTAGCATATGATTGCATAGCGTAAATGATATCCGAATTCTCGGCATTATCATTATAAGCTTCCTTAGCGTCCAATGAATTCGCAGAAATAGCCTTGCTCAATAATGTCGTATATTTTTGCTCCAAACGTTGACGTTTGATGTTCTTCTCCCAGAACAACCAGAAGTTCTTAGCTTGAATCAGCTGTGCCTGTTGATCTGCCGGATAGCTAGCGATATTATCGGAATCGATTTGTTTCAAGAAATTCAACAAAGCAGCCTTATCAAAAGCACCAGTCTGAGGATTCGTAAACATTTGCATTTGTTGGATCAACGGAGAGATATTCTCACCTTGAACCATATCAAACAATTCTTCCGGACTTACTCCCATACCTAATTTAGCAGTAGCCTCGTCCAACACGACCTCTTGTACCATCGCATCGAATACGGACTGGCGAATCTGTGTCATATATTCCTCGGGCAGGCTGGCTGAACCGGATTGCATCTTATACATCTCGGCCATCTCATCAACGCGACCTTGATAATCTTGAATTTTTACAACCTCTCCATCAATCTCGGCGATCCGTTCCTGTGATTGCCTAAAATAAGTAGAACCAGAGTTTAAAAAGTCTCCAATGATAAAAGCGAACAATGCCAAACCCACCACGAGTACCAGCAGTCCTGCTTTGCTTCTAATTTTTTCCAGCGTAGCCATTTATCTTTATTATTTTTTAAAGTTTATTATTTCACATTTTAAGGGCACAAAGATATGAAAAAAAGGAAATTCCACAGCATATAATCCTTTTTTTTATCAAATCCCTACTTTCATACGTACAAGTTCGATCTTCGTAGCCGTTACTTTGATTATCTTAAACGAATATTTATCGATCCGGACAGTCTCGTTCAATTTCGGGAATTTTTGATAGAAGTGCAAGATAAAACCGGCGATGGTGACATAATCATCCGACTCCGGAAGATCCAACCCGAACATTTCGTTCAAGGTATCAATCTCCATCCTACCCGACAGCAAATACTCATTATCCGATACTTTTTTAGCCACATGCGACTTCATATCGTGCTCGTCCTCAATCTCTCCGAAAATCTCCTCCACCAAATCCTCAAGTGTCACGATACCCGACGTACCGCCAAACTCATCCACGACAACAGCCAAGCTCTTCTTCTCTTGCATCAGCAGTTTCATCAGTTTATTCGCTGCCATCGTCTCCGGAACGATCGATACGCTACGGATATGCTGGGTCCAATCCTCCGGATTCTTGAAAAGCTCGGAAGAATGGATATATCCGATAATGTCGTCTATATTCTCGTTATACACCAATATTTTCGAAAGTCCTGTCTCGATAAACTTAGAACGCAATTCCTCCATCGTAGCCGACGTATCACAGGCTACGATCTCCGTCCGGGGCACGATACAATCCCTCAAACGGACATTCGAGAAATCTAAGGCATTCTGGAAAATCTTGACCTCCGTATCCATATCCGAATTTTGAGGTGCATCTTCCAGACTTTGCTGTATAAAATAATCCAAGTCTACCTTGCCTAATGCCTGAGGTGAACTTTTCAAGTTCTTCACGCCCCCTAACTTCAAAATCAAAAAAGATAGCAGGGATGAGAACTTGGAGACCGGATACAGGATGATATATATAATAAATAATGGTATCGCAAATATATTGAGTGATAAATTAGGATTCAACTTAAATATGGTCTTGGGAATAAACTCCCCGGCAAACAAGATCAAGATCGTAGATATCACGGATTGGATAAAAACGATCAATGCCTCATTCGCAACCACCTTGGCTATAAACGGCTCCAATACGATTGCCATCTGAAGACCATAAACGACCAACGCAATATTATTTCCTACCAACATGGTAGAGATAAACAAATTTGGATTACGATAGAAAATACCCAGTATCTTACTGGATAGACTACGCTCCTTCTTATCCAGCTCGAAACGAAGCTTATTGGAGGAGATAAAAGCGATCTCCATCCCGGAAAAGAATGCGGAAAATGCGAGGGAAATTAAAATATAAGTCAGCGTCCCCACCTTAATTACTTTTTATTGAATCTATTTGTGACACATCTACCCGGGCACTATCCCCCTGCGCTGTCCGTGTCGTATCGGCCGGAGCATCGCTCACCGGGAAAATACCTTGTGAGTTAAATATCTTATACTGAGTCATATCTTGGTTCGACTCAAAACCTATACCTGTTATGATCTTATCTTCCTGCTCGATACGCATAAACTTATCAGAATAAACCTTCTCTTGCTTTTGGTCCCAGAACAATTGGGAAGTCTCAAAATGCTCCCCTTGCAGACTTTCCACCTCTACATTACCGATCAGCTCCCAAAGCCCTTTTTTATCATAATAATAGGCTGTATCCGCCTTAATACTCGCTTCTGTCTGGAATAAGGTATCGAACTTCTCCACGTAGATCCCCTCGGGGAAATACCAATGGGGTTCCGCCGCCTTCCCGTAAATCTGCCACTCTTTCGCTTTCAAGCGATATCTCGTGATACCTGAATCGGAGATCAAGGATGACACATCCGTAGCCTTCATCGTATAAGTCTTGTCCGGGTCAAACTCAACATCAACCACCTCCTTATGCTCCTTACTGCAAGAGGCAGAAAACAAAAGAAGCATAACAACCACCACGAAGGTAGTTGTTATGCCCATATTTTCCGTTTTACAATGAAAACGATTTCCTATCATAATTACCGAATCGTTGTACGCTCTCCGATCCAACCACCGACAGTGAAAGGTTTGCCCTTCTCCAAATCCGGGTGCATGAAGATCTCCTCCGTAGAAGGAAGGTGAGCACGATAAGATGATATCAAAGTATTAGCCTCTTCAGCAACACTCGGATCTACTTGTTTCGCTTTCTCAAATTTATCGATAGCGGCATTATAAGCAGCTCTTGCCAGTACTCCGTCGTTCGGGAAAACAGACTTGGAAGTAGCGGCATACATCTTACCGATCAATAAATAGGCATTGCCATAATTAGGATTTGCCTCCAAAGCTTTCTGGCAATATTGTCTAGCCTTTGAATAAGCATTTTGCTCAAACAGCAACAATGCGATCATATAATAATCATCAGCTTTTGAAGTCGCGTCCGTTTCTAAATTCGCGGCCTCATCAAAGTATTTAATAGCCGTATCATAATCCTTTATCTTAACGGCTTTCTTTCCTAGCCCAACAGCAGCCTCGGCACTAGGTTCTTGACGATAAGCATAGTCTGATGCCAAAAAGTAAGCCTCGATTTCTTGGCAACCTGTTCTTCTCAACAAGGATATAGTCTCTTTCAAATAAGGTAAGTTTTCCTTATTCTCCTCGATCTTAGCAGCATACAAATTCTGCAAAGTCTCGCAATCGGCAGCACCACTATTCGCAAAGGCATTATCAACACCACTCTTATATGCGGTCAAGGCATTCACTTCTTTTTGATTGTTTGCAGCCTGCGCAGCTTTTAACTGAGCATCCAAGCCACCAGAAACCTTCAAATAATCTTGAATATACTGCTCTTTGAAGTTCGGATCGTTAAGCATTTTCTTCATAGAAGAGAAACTAAACAAGGAGAGACCTAGAGCCTCCGTATCAGCACCTTTCTCATCAACGATCTCCTTCAACCAAGTATAGGCCTGATTATAGTCGGCATTATCGCCAGTTTGCGCTAAATAATCTTGCACTTTTCGAGCCACAATCCAATCTTTTCCATATTTACGATCGTTACCAAAGTATTTAACACGCTTGTCATAAACCGACATCAAATCATCAATAAGAGCTTTCTTCTTAGCGGGATCTTTCTCTTGGGCGATCTTCCAGCCCATAATTTTCACACCGTACAAATAGATATCTTTTGTAGCGGCAGGACACTCATCGTACACGATCTTCCAGAAATCAAAGGCGTCTTTGAAGTTTCCGGCTTTCGCGTAAGGAACGAACAAGCTGATATTGGTAATACAACGCACGCTATCCTCACCGGAACCGAACTGTGTACCATTATCTACTCCTTTCTGCGCATAAGCACCCAATGTACCCATAGTACATCCAAGCGCTAGTAATAAAACTTTGATCTTCATATCTCTTTCTATTAAAGTTAGCTATAAATTTATATTCCTTCAAAAAAGTATCATACTCATTATGACCCTTTCGGCCATTCCCGGTTTAATCCACTTTTCGTTTAAAAAACCATAATTCGTTAAATGTATAGTTCACCGTAAACCGGAAATACTGCTCATCAATCATTGTACGTAATTCCGGACGGATTTTCACGTATTCAAATGACAGGTTCACTAATGAACGGTTATCGATCAATGGAAGCCCAAAACCGATACTCGCCCCATATTCATTATAACCATGTCCTTTATAACCATTCTCCTCGGAACGACTGACTCTTAAGTACGAATTGCTATAATGAAAACCGGCACGGTATCTGATACGCCCCAAATAATTACGATTATCATAACGAGGAATAAACTCGGCACCAGCCGCTACACGTGTACGATTCTTGAATTGACCTTTCTCGTTATCAAAATAAGCGTTCGCCCAGTCCTCATATAAGAAGTCCGCGGCTAATGTCAACCGATTCTCTTTCACATAGGAGATACCTGCTCCGTAGGAGTTCGGCATATCAAACCGATAATTCTTAATTGTATCGTTCCTTGTATATCCGGATGTAGCCGAAGAACCGACAAGTTGAGTATCATACACAGTCGTATTCAGCTTTTTCCCAGGAGAATAAACGAAACCTACCGTGACATGCTCCGTCTTGCTCAAAGGATGCGTATATTGAATACCAAAATCTAACTTTAAATCACGAATCTCATAACGTTGGTTTCTATACACATCGTCCGCCCCTGTCGAACTCGGGAAAATCAAGTTGCGGGAATGTGTTATATTTCCAAATAAAAATCCGGCGTTCAAACCAATGGAAAGACGCTTCTTCCAAATATCATAGGAGAGCCCTAAATAGGCATCGCTTAAGCCACCTTCGCCACTAAAGCTTTCTCCCCAACTTAAACCGCCCTCAGTACGGCTCTCGCCGAAATCATATCCTACATATGAATAAGGTAATAAACCAATACTCATCGCTAAACGCCGGGTGATCGGAAATTGCATAGCGATATACTCCACGTTTCCATTCATCTGTCGTTGCTTGTTCGTACCGTCATAGAACCAAGACACCTGACCGGACGCACCAAAATCAAAAAGGAATGTCAACGAATCCATGCAACTATAAGATGCTGGATTTAATGGATTTATCTGTTTAGAGGACCTTAATCCATAACCGACTCCACCCATCGCCCTTCCGGCACCAAAAGATCGATCCGCCAACTCTCCATATCCAAATCGCGTATAAGGCGAGTTCGTGTTATTTTGAGCCCACAATGGCAATTGTGTAAAGATAAGAAAACTTATTATTACTACCTTATTAATTTTCAACATTATACTCTAAGATTCTGTTTAATCCTGTCAACACTAAATTAATGTCTGCAAAGATGGAGTTTTTTAGCCGTCTTTCAAAATAAAACGAATGACCGCCTGTTAAAAAAACCAAAAGATCCGGATATTTTACTTTCAGCTCGTCAATATATCCGTCCATCTCGTAAACAATCCCATTCACCACACCCGCTTGGATAGCCGTTTCCGTACTTCTCCCGATAAGCGGTATATCATCCTCTTCCGTTACCAAAGGCAGTTTCTTCGTAAAATGGTTCAACGCTCGAAAACGGGTTGTCATCCCCGGAGAGATATTCCCCCCCAGAAAGATACCCGGCGCTTCTATCACCTCATACGTGATAGCGGTACCGGCATCGATAACCAGCAGATTTTTTCCCGGCCGCAAATAATTCGCCCCCACGACAGCGGCCAAACGGTCCTTGCCTAGCGTTTTCGGCGTCTCATATTTCACCTTGATCGGTAAAGCTACATGTTCATCCAGAAAGACAAAACGCCTGAGCTTACTTTTTAGATAAGCGATCAACTCATCGTCCGTATCTATTACCGTAGATAAAATGCCTTGCGTAAAAGCGTACTTCTCAAAAAGAGCAGCGACCACAGATACACCGAATTGCTTGTATACAAAAGAAGCCTCTATATGCCCATTTTTATACACAGCTACCTTTGATGA
>Ga0129308_1003071_pt1 | contig 12729 bp, 14 predicted proteins | sample L827metagenome_FD_94440 | JGI IMG/M metagenome (GOLD analysis project Ga0129308, IMG submission 94440) | Ring-tailed lemur group fecal microbial communities from Wisconsin, USA - L827 metagenome | ecosystem: Host-associated > Mammals > Digestive system > Large intestine > Fecal | place: USA...
GTCTGGGAGAGACCGACAGGTGATCATCGATGGTACAAGAGTACAGCAGTATCCTGAATTGGATCGACTTCTTCGCCGATCCCATGGCAAACCCGTACTATCCCTTCGATGTGTACAACCTGCCCTTCGACATCGGTTACAAACTGTGGGAGATCCTCGGAGGAGCCATCGCTTGGCTCATCAACCTGATCTTCCCCGGCAACCCTGTGTCCACATGGCTGATGTGCGATGCCACCTGCACCCTGATGGCCCTGCTCATCTTCATGCTCCTGGTCTTCATCGTCGTCTTCGTGAGTACGCTTATAGTCCTATGGATGGAGCGTAAGTGTCTCGGAAGGATGATGGACAGGCGCGGTACAATGGTCGGAATGAAAGGATTCCTCCAGTGTGTCGCAGATGGTCTCAAGACCTTCATGAAGGAGAACACCGCACCCAAGAAGGTCGACAAGATGACCTACTGGTGGTGCGTCGCGCTCATCGTCGGACTTTCCGTCCTCGTCCTCTGTATGGTCCCCCTGTCCCAGAGATGGTTCGTCGTGGACTACCAGACCGGACTCCTGATTATCATGGCGTTCTTCGCCCTCGCACCCTTCCTGATCCTCGTGTCCGGATGGGCCCAGAATAACAAGTACTCCCTTATCGGAGGAATGAGGGCAGCCGAGCTGATGATCTCCTACGAGGTCCCCATGCTCATCCTGATCGCCACAACCGCACTCCTCGCCGGCAGTTTCAACATCGGCGACATCGTCAACGCTCAGAACGATACGATTTGGTACATCATCCCCCAGATCATCGGAGCCATCACATTCTTCTTCTGCGCTACCGCGGAGGCAGAGCGTGTGCCCTTCGATATCGCAGAGGCAGAGGCCGAGCTGGTCGAGGGATGGCAGACCGAGTACGCCGGAATGAAGTGGGGACTCATCATGCTCGCGGACTACATGAGGGGATCAGTCTCCTGTTCCATGTTCGTGATCCTGTACCTCGCCGGATGGACACTTCCCTTCATCGGAAACGGACCCATCCCCGAGATCGTGTTCCTGCTGAAGTCCTACCTCGTGTTCTTCTTCATGATCCTCGTCAGATGCGCACTCGCTCGTGTCAGGACAGATCAGATCCTGAACATCGGATGGAAGGTCTTCATGCCCCTGTCCGTCATCAACCTGGCAATCGTCCTGCTGCTTAAGGTCGGAGGTGTCTTCTGATGGCAATGAAATACCTTGACAAATATCCAAAGAACCTGGCCAAGAGCCTGTGGGTCCTCAAACCCTGCTGGGCCGTTCTGAAGCTCTTCGCCAAGACCGTCACACACAGGTCCATGACCATCCTGTATCCCTACGAGAAGGAGTGGATCCCCGACAACTACCGCGGACGCCCCGGACTCAGGTTCGACAAGTGCGTCGGATGCGGTATGTGCGTCCGTATGTGCCCCACAGCCTGTATCAAGCTGATTGAGGTGCCCGACGACGAGGGGAAGCCCGTCATGAGGCCCCAGGTGAACCTCGGAAGATGCGCCATGTGCGGATACTGTGCCGAGTACTGTCCCCTGGACGCCATGACCGTGACACCCGAGTACGAGCTCGCGGAGTACACCAGGTACGACCTGCTCTACGGCCCCAGGAGGCTCAACTATGAGGGAACCACCCCGGGCATGGAGGTCAAGCTGGAGGTCACCCTGCCCTCCGATATCGAGAACGGAAACCCCGAGAGGCGTGTCTCCCTCTTCGATCTCGACAGGCCCGAGCTCACAGACAGCAAATGTATCGGATGCAAGAAGTGCGCCAAGGTCTGTCCCGTCGACGCCATCGAGATGGTGGAGAAGGGAGTCAACGACAAAGGCAAGCCCATCCTCCGTCCGGTCATCGACAATTCGAAGTGCATCTGCTGCAGCAACTGCGTGCTTGACTGCCCCAAGGACGCACTTCAGATCAAGGAGGTGCTGTGATGCTTGACGCACTCATCGATTTGATTTACGCAGTATGGTTCGGTCTCCTCGACTTCGGAGCATACCTCTTGGACAACCTGGATCTCGTGGCGTTCATGATCCTCGCAGCCATCGCAGTGCTCGCGGCGATCTACGTCGTCACCGACAAAGAGGTCGTCCACAGTGCGTTCTATCTCGCACTCGTGTTCCTATGTGTCGGATTCGTGTACTTCTTCCTCGAGACGGAGTTCATCGGAGTCGTGCAGATCCTGGTCTATGTCGGAGCCATCACCATCCTGTTCGCATTCAGTATCATGCTTACCAGAAGGTATATTATGAAAAAGGAGGGCGACGAATGAACAAGAAAACGGCAGTAGGAGTGGCTGTTTCAGTAGTACTCCTCGCGGTTCTCGTTGCAGGTATCGCCACAGTCAACTGGGACGACTTCACGGAGAGCGATTCGCCCATCTCCCTTCCCGACATCAGCACGAAGCCGGGAGCACCTGACAGCATCTATGATGAGAACGGTGACCTGAAGGAGAACAGCCTCGCATACACAGTCTTCGAGAAGTACGGACTGGTCCTCGTGCCCCTGGCAATCCTCATGTTCGGTGCCATGGTCGGAGGAGTCTGTATCGCAAGGGAGGAGGTTGAGAAAGATGATTCCAATTGAGTACTTCCTCGTCCTCGCAGCGATCCTGTTCGCCATCGGAGCATACGGAGTGATCACAAAGAGCAACGCCATCATCGTGCTCATGTGCATCGAGCTCATGCTCAACGCAGCAAACATCAATTTCATCGCGTTCGGAGCCTTCAACGGCGACATCATGGGAGAGGCATTCGTCATCATGACGATCTCCGTCGCAGCCGCAGAGGTCGCGGTCGGTATCGCAATCCTGCTCAACGCGTACAAGAACAAGAAGACAACCGAGCTCGACGACGCCGAGCTCAGGACACTGAGGTGGTAAGGATGTTCATAGAATACACCTGGCTCGTGCCTCTTGTCCCCATGCTCTGCTTCCTGATCATCGGTCTCGCCGGAAGGAAGACCCCTGAGAAGGGCGGTTACATCGCAATAGCGGGAGCACTCATCTCATGCATCCTCGCCATCCTGATCTCCTACGAGTATCTCACCGGCGACGCATACCCCGAACCCGTCACCCAGTCCATCCAGTGGTTCATCATCCCTGGATCCACCGACTTCGTGATCAACCTCGGATACTACGTGGACGGCCTCACCTGTCTGATGATGCTGTTCTCGTCGTTCATCTCCACCCTGATCTTCATCTACTCCATCGGATACATGGGAGACCAGGGCGCAAGGAAGACCAGGTACTATGCCGAGGTCTCCCTGTTCCTCACCGGAATGCTCGGACTCATCGTCTCCAGCAACTTCCTCGAGATGTTCATCTTCTGGGAGGTCATGGGACTCTGTTCCTACCTGCTGATCGGATTCTGGTCCTTCAGGCATCCCGACGGAGACGCTGCCTCCGCCAACGCGGCTTCCGCAGCGAAGAAGGCATTCCTGGTCACACGTCTCGGAGATGTCTGTCTCATGGCAGGACTCTTCATCCTGCTCGGCCAGTTCCATTGCCTCGACTACACCGCACTCTTCGACCCCGCTAACATTGCGAACGTCGATTCCAACATGCTCATGCTCGCCATGGCCCTCGTCTTCGGAGGAGTCATCGGAAAGAGCGCTCAGTTCCCCCTGCACGACTGGCTGCCCGATGCGATGGCAGGACCCACCACTGTGTCCTCACTTATCCACGCGGCAACAATGGTCAAGGCGGGAGTCTACCTCGTCGCAAGGGGATACCCCCTGTTCGTCCAGTGCCCCGACGTCATGCTGTTCGTCGGAATCATCGGAGGAATCACCGCATTCATCGCGGCCACCATGGCACTCAACAACATGAACATCAAGAAGGTCCTGGCTTACTCCACCATCTCCCAGCTCGGTTACATGATCCTCGCTCTCGGAGCGGGAGGATACCTCATCGCGCTCGGAATGAACATGGGTGACGCCGAGGGCGCAGCACTCATCGCCGCCGGTACCGCCGGATTCACCGCTGGATGCTTCCACATGATGAACCACGCCTTCTTCAAGGCCCTGCTGTTCATGTGTTCCGGATCAGTCATCCACGCAGTCGGAACCGAGGACATGCGCGAGATGGGAGGACTCGGAAAGCACATGAAGATCACCTCGATCACCATGCTGCTCGGATCCCTGTCCATCGCAGGATTCCCGTTCTTCAGCGGATTCTGGTCCAAGGATCTCGTCCTCGAGATCGCAATGGAGGCCGGAAGCGACGGAACCGTCTGGTTCACCGTCATGTGGGTCCTTGCAATCATCACAGCCTTCATGACCGCGTTCTACATGTTCCGCATGTGGTTCATGACCTTCATGGGTGAGGAGGGACACGCCACCCAGCACTGCCACGGCGAGTCTCCCAAGACCATGACCGTCCCCCTCATGATCCTGTCCGTCTTCGCTGTCATCAGCGGATTCTTCATCATGTTCGGACTCGACGGAATGGTCTCGTTCAACGTTCTCGACTCTGGTGCATTCCAGGTCGGAGGAGGTCATGCGGAGGGCTTCGAGTACTTCGCAGAGCTGTTCACCAACGTCTACACCTATCTGACCATCGTCCTCGCTCTGGTGGGTATCGGACTCGCGTACCTCATGTACGTGAAGAAGAGCATCAACCCCGGCAAGTTCAACAAGAACGGGGAGTCCTGGCTTTATAAGGCACTCACCAAGAGATGGTGGTTCCCCGATCTGTACAACCAGATCTCCTGGAAGCTCGGATACGGTGTTGCACGCGGAGTCAACTACATCGACAGGCAGATCGTCGACGGAACCGTCAACGGACTGTCAAGCGCCGTCGTCGGCGGAGGAGATGCACTCAGCAAGGTCCAGACCGGACACGTCCAGGACTACTCGTCCATCGTGCTCATCGGTATTGCCGTGCTGTCCGTTCTCTTCATTGTGATCGCAAAGGTCCTGGGAGGAATCTGAGATGGAAATATCACTACTCACTCTGCTCATCGTCCTCCCCTTGATCGGAGCCATCGTGACACTGTTCATGGGTGGCGAGAGACAGAAATACGCAAAATATGTGGCAGCGGCATTCTCTGCCATCACACTCGTCATCGCCCTTCTGGTGATGTTCAATGACGATATGGCTAGCCTTGCGACCAGTTTCACCTGGATCCAGACCGCCGACATCACGATCAGCTTCTCGCTGATGGTCGACGGACTCAGTATCCTGATGGTGTTCCTGACAGCCCTGCTGTCCCTGCTGGTCGTCATCTTCTCCGCAGAGGAGGAGGACAGGCCCAACTACTTCCACACACTCGTACTGGCGATGGAGGTCGGACTCATGGGAGTCTACCTGGCGGCGGACTACTTCCTGTTCTACGTCATGTGGGAGCTCACGCTCATACCCATGTACTTCATGATCTCCTGGTATGGAGGACCTCGCAGGCACTATGCCGCTATCAAGTTCTTCATCTACACCCACGTCGCATCCCTCGTGATGCTGATCGGAATCTTCGCCATGGCCTTCGAGGTCGGATCCGTCCTCGGACATGTCGACTTCAGCTTCGCGACCATCAACACCATGATGCCCCAGATGGCCGATTCGTTCCAGGTGCTCGTCTTCGCGCTCTTGTTCTTCGGATTCGCCGTCAAGATGCCCGCAGTTCCCTTCCACACATGGTTGCCCGATGCACACACCGAGGCACCCACCGGAGGATCCGTCCTGCTGGCAGGAGTCATGCTTAAGATGGGATCCTACGGTATCATTCGTGTCTGCGTCGAGGCCCTGCCCGCCGGACTGGATTACTGGCAGTGGGTCATCATCGCCATCGCCATCCTTTCGATCATCTACGGTGCATACGGCTGTATCGCCCAGAGCGATCTCAAGAAGATGGTCGCATTCTCGTCCATCAGCCACATGGGAATGGTCATGCTCGGAATCGGTTGCGGAACCGAGGCCGGAATCATGTTCGCCATCTTCCAGATGTTCGCACACGGTCTCATCACCGGAATCCTGTTCATGGTGTGCGGTATGACCGGACACAAGGTCGGAACCAGAGAGATCCCCCTCCTCGGAGGACTCGCCGGCAAGATGCCCATCTACGCCACATTCATGATGATCGGATTCATGGCCTCCCTCGGACTGCCCGGACTCATCGGGTTCTGGGGAGAGTTCCCTCTCATCTTCGCGTTCTACGACTTCATCCAGGCCAACGACATGCTCTGGATGATCCTGTTCTGCCTGCTGTCCCTCATGCTCACCGCAGGATACTACCTGTGGGCTATGCAGAGGACACTGTTCGGACCCGAGACCACGAAGATCGACCTTACACACGCACATGATGTCAGCAAGACAGAGGGTATCGCCCTGGCAGTCCTCGTCGTCCTCGTCGCATTCTTCGGAGTGTGGCCTGACGCAGCCCTGTCCTTCATCGAGCCCTACACCTCCTCACTCATCCTCGGGGTGATCTGATGGATATGACACCTATCTTCGGTGACCTCACCGCAATCGCACCCATGATCATCCTGATCATCGCGGCGCTCATCCTGCCCGCAGTGCACCTCCTCGCCAAGAAGAGGACTGTAACATGGGCAGTCGCACTTGTATTCGTGATCGTGTCCCTTGCGATCAACGTCCTGATGCTGACCGACAACTACGTCGGAACAGCTCTGGACCTGGTCCAGTACAACGCCTATTCCGGACTGATGATACTGCTCTTCCAGATCGTCCTGTTCCTCGCCGTCCTGGTGTCCAATGCCAGCGTCGAGACCACCAGGCTGCATGTGGGAGCGTACTATTCCCTGCTCATGGGAGCCACCCTCGGAATGATGTTCGTCGCAGAGTCCTCCGACCTGCTGACCATCTTCGTCGGTGTCGAGCTCACCAGTATCTCGTCCTACGCCATGGTCTCCATGAAGAGGAACGACCCCAGGGCTGCCGAGTCCGCCGTCAAGTACGTCGTCATCGGTGGAATGTCCACCGCACTGACCATCTACGGTATCTCCATGCTCTACGGTCTCACCGGATCCACAGATATCGCGACGATCGCAGCACAGACCCAGCTCGAGGGCATCAACCTGATGTTCGGAATCGCACTGGTCTCAATGGTCGCCGGTTACGGATTCAAGATCGCAGCCGTTCCCTTCCACATGTGGGCACCCGACGTGTACGAGGGAGCATCCACACCCGTCTCCCTGTTCCTGGCAACGGGATCTAAGAAGATGGGTCTGAGTGTCTTCTTCCAGATCTTCCTGGTCATGTTCGTTGCAGGATCCTCCTGCGCCGCCATCGCCGGAGAGGAGGTCCAGTACCTCTTCGCCATCATCGCGGCCTTCACCATGACCGTCGGAAACGTCGTGGCAATCGCACAGAACAACATCAAGAGGATGCTCGCTTATTCCTCCATCGCTCAGGCCGGTTACATCCTGATCGTCATGGCGGTCATGAACGAGTACGCCCTCAGCGCAGGTCTCTTCCACATGTTCACACACGTGTTCATGAAGGGCGGAGCGTTCCTCATCGTCGGTGCACTGATCTGCGCCGGTATCGGTGAGAAGATCTCCGACTACAGGGGACTCGCCAAGAAGGCACCCTTCCTGGCATTCGCGATGATGCTGTTCCTGTTCTCACTGGCAGGAATCCCGCCCCTCGCAGGATTCACCTCGAAGTTCTTCCTCTTCTCTTCCGCAATCGGAAGCGTGGACGGAGTCACTTCCCAGTGGGTCTGGCTCGCATTCGTGGCCATCCTGAACTCCGCCATCTCCCTGTACTACTACGCAAGAGTGGTCAAGGCGATGTATGTGGACAAGGGAGACAACACCGAGAAGATCAAGATCCCCAAGCCCTTCCTGGCCGGAATCGTGATCTGCGTCGTGGCAGTCATCGTCCTGGGAGTCTACCCCCAGCTCGTCTTCGACTTCTGCGAGACCGCGGCCGCGGCACTGCTCTGATCAAGATCGTGTCAAAACCCCTTACCCAAACCCCTTACTTCCGACCTTTTGAAGTATGATGTTTTCACAGCGTTTACGCACGTATCCTGGCTCTATCTCTTGCAAGACCCAATCTATTAAGTAGGTCGATGTGATGATGCGCCGATGGCTGAGCCTTGGCATTCCTGCATCGACAGGGAACTCCTAGAAGTGGACGACCTGATGATGAAGGATCTCGAATACCGTGATAACCCCGAACTGACCGAGATGTGTCAGTATGTCGTTTCTTCCGGCGGTAAGAGGCTGAGGCCCGCTCTGTGCATCCTTTCATACTACGTCAATGGGGGAACGGATGCCAATGTGCCCATACGTATCGGTGCGGCCTTCGAGATCATCCACAGCGCATCCCTCGTCCACGATGATATTAATGATCAGGGCGAGATCAGGCGTGGCAGGAAGACCCTCCACAAGGAGTACACCACCAGCAAGGCAATCATCGCAGGCGACTACATGTTCGCCATGGGATTCCGTCTCCTGTCCGTGAATGCTCCCGAGATCGTCGATTACATCGTCGATGCGTCCGCACACATGGGTGCCGGGGAGTTCGTCCAGAAGGATTATGAGCACGCCTCGACGGTCACGCAGGATGATTACATCGAGATCATATCCGGGAAGACCGCCAAACTCTTCGAGGCATCCGCCAAATCGGGTGCCGCGGTGGCGGGTGCGGATTTCGATGCCATAGAGGCCATAGGCAGCTACGCGTTCGAGACCGGTCTGGCGTTCCAGATTGTCGATGACACGTTGGACGTCGTGGGTGACGCGTACAACACCGGGAAGGCCGTGGGAACGGACCTGATCGAAGGGAAACCCACTCTGCCGGTGATATACGCCATGGAGGACCCCGTATACGGTCCCCAGGTGAAGGCCCTCTTCGAGAAGGTGGATGTCACCACCGACGATGTGCATCAGGCATTGGAGCTCATCAAGAAGACGGATGCCGTCGACCGTTGCCTTGATCTGGCACGCGAATATGCCGTCATGGCCCGTTTCAAACTCGATTCCTTCCCCGAATCCGTCTACAAGGATTCCCTTCTCACTCTGGCAGACTACATCGTCAGCCGCGACAGGTGATTTTCATGGTTGAGACGACAAAGGTCGATGTCCTCGTGGTCGGTTCCGGCCCTGCGGGGAGCACCGCCGCCAGGTTCGCTGCGCAGTCAGGTGCAAGTGTCATGGTCCTCGAAAGACGCCCCGAGGTGGGTGTGCCAGTCAGGTGCGGGGAGTTCATGCCCGATCTGGATGAGATCAAGGATATGTTCCCGACCCTCACCGACGCCGAATCCCTGTTCGACATACCTTCCAATCTCCGTTGCAGGGAGACACATGGGATCAAGCTCGTGGACCCCAAGGGAAGGACCACTCTCCTGGACTTCGAGGGATACACCACCGACAGGGACAGGTTCGACCAGTATCTGATGAAGCTCGCGGAGGATGCGGGTGCGGAGCTGGTCACCAACTGCCTCTTCAAGGGCATTGAGGACGGGAAGGCGGTCACCAGCCAGGGTGTCATCGAATACAGGACCATCATCGGTGCCGACGGACCCGGTTCCCGTGTGGCCCAGAGCCTCGGACTCAAGAGGAACAGGAATCCGTATCCAGCGGTCACTGCTCAGGCCAAGGGTGATTTCGAACCTTATCTCTACATGTTCTTCGGGGACATCGCACCCGGTGCATACAGCTGGATCATCCCCAAGGACGGACGCGCCAATGTCGGTGTAGGATTCTCCCCCAAGTTTGCAAGCGGCAACCTGTCCGGTTTCTTCGATACGTTCGCAAAGAAGAACGGATTCGATATCCAGGGTAAGTTGGAGGGCAAGTACGTCCCGTCAGAGGGACCCATCGACAGGACAGTCATCGGCAACGGTATGGTTGTCGGCGATGCCGCAGGTCAGGTGATATCGGTGAACGGCGGAGGTATACCTCTGGCCCTCATCGCGGGACGTGTCTGCGGAACCGTGGCAGCGAAGAACATAGCATCCGGTTCGCCCCTGACCGATTATGAGACCCAGTGGAGGTCCATCATGGAGAAGCCCCTCAAGACCGCTGCATTCAACAAGAAGCTGGCGGACACCTTCGGATTCAGGTCCGAGGGGAGTACCGCATTCTGCATGAAGGTCCTCGGTCAGCGCAGACTCGGGAATCTGATCAGGTGCAAGCGCATCTTCCCCTGATCACTTCTTCCTGCAGGCCTTCATGCCGGAACCGCAGATCGGACATTCGGGCATCTTCTCCTTGAACCACTTGCCGCAGCCGATGCACCTGTAGTTCCATTTGACGACCTTCTCTATGCCCTTCATGCCGATGGGCTTGAACCTTATGCCCATGATGCGGGCCACGTTCTGTATGGAGTAGTCGTCGGACCATATGGTGCCCTGAACGTCCAATGCCAGGGCCAGGACGGTCATGTCCACTGGGGACAGTCTTCCCAGGTCACCGCTCTTCCTGGCGGCCTCGGTGACCCTGTCCATGGACTCCTTGGAGCAGTCTGAGACGTGGACCATGTCGCCCCAGAGGGCGAGGCGCGGGTCCTCGTACTTCTCCAGCTCCCTAATCACACCGGGAGGACACACGTGGTCCTCCTCGGGAAGCGCATCCATCGAGAAGAAAGCGGAGCTGTCAAGTACCAACATGAGACGGTGATGTCCTTGGACATAGATAAGGGACTCCGCCAACGTTATACATCTTGTCCGCATTCCAAAGTGACAAGGTGCATCTATGGATGTGATTGAGGTCATCGCGATCATGATAACCGGTCTCTGGCTATTCCTGCCGGCTATGGTCCCCAACTCCGCCGCCGTTGTGTTCGGAGGGAAGACCAAGATAGATTTCGGAAAAACCTGGAGGGGCAAGAGGATATTCGGTGACGGCAAATCATGGAGGGGCTTCTTCGGAGGCGCGTTCAGCGGTATCGCCGTCGGATTGATCATGATCCTGGTCGCATCGATCTGGGATCCGGTGAACTACTGGGGATACGGACCGTTCTGGGACAACGTCGGTATATTGGCGTGCCTGTCGTTCGGTGCCGTCCTGGGAGACCTCTGCGGGGCGTTCATCAAGAGGAGACTCGGTATGGAGAGGGGACAGAAGGCCCCCATCCTGGACCAGTACGACTTCGTGATCGGTGCGTTCTGCGTGACCGCCCTGTTCTATCCCGACTGGATATACGCCACCTACATCGAGGGTTGGCACATCGCCGCCCTGCTGTTCATAATCATCATAATGTTCGCCATACACCGTCTGGTGAACATCGTGGGATACAAGATGGGCCTGAAGAAGGAGCCCTGGTGATTCACATGAGCGATCTTTCCAACGCGTTGACCGACTGCGGTGCGCTGCAGTTCGGCGAGTTCACACTGGCATCCGGTGCCAAGAGCGACTACTACATAGACATCAAGAAGGCCAGCACCAACCCGAAGGTGCTGTATCTCATCTCCCAGCTCATGGCTGAGAAGATGCAGATCGAGAACATCCGTCCTGACAGGATCGCGGGTGTCGTCCTCGGATCCGTTCCCCTCGCGGCAGCATTGTCATTGGCCACGGGGATTCCCTACGTCATGATCAGGAAGGAGAAGAAGGACCACGGAACCGGCAAGCTGATCGAGGGAGACCTCAACCCCGGAGACAAGGTCCTCGTGGTGGAGGATGTCATCACCACCGCCGGATCCAGTATCAAGGCCATCCAGACACTCCGCGAGAACGGTGCCGAGGTCACCAACGTGATCTCCGTCATCGACCGTGAGGGCGGAGGAAGGGAGAATCTCGCCGAGATCGGCGTCGCGTTCAACCCCCTGGTCAAGGCATCCGAGCTCGTCAGTGAGAGGAGATGAGGCCCGAGGCCGATTGCAGCCTGTGCGGTCTCTGTGCGGGTCGCACCAACATCGTCCTTCCCGACGGGGATCCGTCATCGGGCGTGATCCTGGTGGGGGAGGCCCCTGGGGAGAATGAGGACCTGGAAGGGAGGCCGTTCGTGGGTCGTTCCGGTAAGATCCTCGACGGGATGCTGGAGGATGCGGGAATCGACAGGAGGTCCATTCTGATCACCAACACGGTGAAATGCAGGCCCCCCGGGAACAGGGACCCCACACATGAGGAGATGGCGGCCTGCCGTCCCTTCCTGGAGTCGGAGCTCCATGACGCACGTCTCGTCGTTGGGTTGGGGAAGTCCGCCTGCAGGGACCTCATGGGATACGAGGGGAAGATGACGGAGATTGTCAATGTCCCCACCACGATAAGGGTGGGCGACAGGGATGTACCCTTCATCCCTACCTATCACCCGGCCGCGACCATATACAACAAGGTCTCCAGGGCGGAGCTCAGGCGCACGATCGGCATCATAGCGGAGGATTATCTGTGAAGTACAGCGGATTCATGATCGACATGGACGGTACCGTCTACAAGGGCGGGAACCTCATACCAGGGGCGATAGAGTTCATTGACGACCTCAAGTCCAGGGGCATACCGTTCGTGTTCCTCACCAACAACTCGTCCCGTGCCAGGGACTTCTACTATCAGAAGCTGGTCCGCATGGGTTTCCACGTGGACATCGGCAATGTCCTCACGTCCGCGATAGCCACCATCAGGTTCGTTCTTTCCGAACGTGCCGGGAAGAGGGTGTATCCAGTTGCATCACCGGATGTTGTGGAGGAGATGAGGGCCGCGGGTGTAAACGTGGTCGACACGGATCCGGATATCGTCCTCCTGACCTTCGACAAGACGATCACCTATGAGAAGATCAACAACGCGTACCGCTTCCTGGTGAAGGGCGCCGAGCTCA
>Ga0129308_1003072_pt1 | contig 12728 bp, 8 predicted proteins | sample L827metagenome_FD_94440 | JGI IMG/M metagenome (GOLD analysis project Ga0129308, IMG submission 94440) | Ring-tailed lemur group fecal microbial communities from Wisconsin, USA - L827 metagenome | ecosystem: Host-associated > Mammals > Digestive system > Large intestine > Fecal | place: USA...
ATATTTTATTTATTGCTACAAAAGACTCAATATACTTATTATATGTACTAAAGACACTAACCCAAAAGTTATAAGAATATTCTGATTGATAACTGCTATTAGGCGTCATTTGATATTCGCTTAAAGGAAAATCAGTAAGATTTATAGAAAAAAATCGCTGTACATACTTTCCTCTATCCACATCTATATAATCGTAGACAGTTCCATCAAGGCTAGATTTAAGGCTAAATGGTGGAGTGATCGATACAACCTGTTCTTTGTAAGGCTCGTATGAAGTAGCTTCTGTTCCTATTTCAATTTGAAAATTTTTAATCTGTAAATTTTCTCCATTTAAATCGGCATTATAAAAGATAATTCTTCCATAGTTACCAACATTATTTAAGGGTCTATCCAAAATATCTCCAGTGACTGAATATCTTTTCCATTCATTCCCTACCTTGCATATTTCTTCACTAAAGTAAACTGAAACTCCCTGATTTTGATAAGGATAAACTTTAATATCAGTATTTATGTCGCAACGAATATCAAAGGATATAGTTGCTTGTTTACCAATAAACGGTTTTATATAGTACGATAATGGAATTTGAATATTTGTAATGCTGCTTGTTGCTATACCATTAACAAAAGGATTTACATCATGACCTATATAATCATCTTTTCTATTTAAATCATATATATTCTTCCCACAAATTTTAATATTTAAAGTTTCTATACTCTTTATTTCCTGCGGATAATCTGGATTAGGACTAGGTATTGTTCCTGTGTAAGGCTCGTATTCGTGAACAGTTTCTCCGTATTCAACTTGTAAAATACCATCACTATATTTTCTAAAAGAAATTCGCATGTATCTGGCATTTTCTGGAATTTCTAAGCTATTTTGTGACGTTGCTATACCAGTTGTAGTATTACTATAAAATGAATATCTTTTAATAAATTCTTCGTTTTCATCATAAAATCCAATTCCTACCCATATAATGTCATTTGAAACAGTAACTTTACAATACCAAGATAAATGTGTTTCACCATCTTTTATTGAAATATAATCACCCATTTTTTCATTAAAACGTGTACTAGATTGTGGGTGAACAGAACCATCACTTTCAGTTACATATCCATCAACAGTATTATAAATATCAAACAAATTGTATCCTTTTGTTTTAACTTGGATTGATTTTCCTCTTACTTGAAGATTTTTAATCATTCCTTCAGCACTGTCAGAAATACAAGCTTCTTCATAATTGTTTACATATGGTTGAGTAAGTTTAGTATCTAACGCTTCTTTAAGAGTAGGGGATATGATTTCATATTTTTCACCATTTATATTTAAATAATCAACTTGTTTCATTCATTCACCTCCCAGCCATTTTTAATTAAAATTTCTTTTACTTTTTCTTTTAATTGGTCTGGTACCTGTTCATATTTTAAGTAACCAGTCATAATTCTTCTTGCTATAAATTCTGCCATATTATTCTTCTCCAAGTGTGTACAATATCAAATCCTGCACTGCTTGTTCTGTTATAGATTGTCTTTCTTCTAACTCCTGTAATGTTTCGGCAAGAGAAGCTGTTTTATTCGGATCGTAATCCAAGTAGCTTAAAGGATTTTCTTTTATCATATCTCCTGTGATTTCATTTTGTTTTACTCTAAACATATTAAAATCATAAAGATATTGTGTCTGTACACTTTCATCTGTTTCTATATTTTCTTGATTTACAAAAGAGTAAATAAATACGTCAGCATAATCACCAACACACATATATCTATACTGTGGTTGTTTTTCTGTAAATATTGCATTTTTCTGCATATGAAATTACCTCCTTTGCTCGTTTGACTGTCCTAGAAACTTTATATTTTTTAATGAATTTCGTCGAGTCACTATGTTTTATATATCCATAATAACTCGTTATGCTCCTTGCATCTTTTAAAGACATTGGTACTCTTTCATCTTTATATTTGATAAAAAGTTTTCTTGCTTTAATGAATATTCTTTGTCTTATTGTTGTATGTGTAGTAAATATAACATAACCCATCATATCTATACCTCTTGAGTCCAAAGGGAATAATTGATATCCGTCTTTTAGTTTAAGTCCTAATTCTTCATCAATATATTTTATTAACATCTTTGAAGCCTTTTTTAAATCAGCTTTTCTAGATGAAAACATTATAAAATCATCCATATAAAACAGTACATGAGAAACTAAATTAACTCTCTTGCTTTCACCACTTCTTTTTCTACGAACTCTGTACATCTGTTCCGAAATATAATGATAAGCATAAGATAAATAATAATTAGCTAAATATTGAGAGAGATATGATCCAATACACAATCCTTCCTCGTAAGTACCAATTAGAGTAGATAATATGTAAACAGATGTATCATTTTTTAAATCTCTCGATAAAAGCTTTTTAAGTTTTTCATGAGATATAGATGGATAACACTTTTTAATATCACATTTAAAAACATATTTACAGTTTTTAGGATTTGTTCTAATCCATCTTTCTATGGTCTGTTTACCAAACAACTGACCTTTATATTTTAAAGAGGCACATTGGTAATATCCTATTTTTGCCATAAATATTTCTTTACAGCTATTGACAGCAATGTAATCATAAACTTGCTGTTTAATGGATGCCAGTCCAATAATTCTCATCTTGTGGCTAGAGCTATCTTCTCTTTCCTGATAGTGAATAGGTTTTAAACTTATATTTCTATTTGTTATCTCAAAATAAATATCATCAGCTATATAATCTATTATTTTATACATAGACGTTCTTTTGTAGCTCAATGTTTTATTAATGTTATGAGCTAATGTATGCATACTAACTTTACATTTTACATTTTTATCATCAAGATATTTAATAATATATTCAGCAAAGAAATAAGAAACATCCATTCTTCGCCATCTTGTTTCTAAACAATCAAAAATACACCCCTTTATAAACTGAGGTGTATAAACAAAATTTTTATTATAACGTTTCAAAAACGGAACACTCCTTTTAGATATAAAGGGCTTTCGGTTTTTCTACTAACCCCACATTATACCAAATTTATATAATGCCCTTTCGGTTCGTGTTTCAATCTAATTTTTAGCTATGCTAAAGTTCTCTTTTGAGAAACCCTTCTTAGGTGCGGCATATAAATTTTTATTTTTATGTAAGACTTATATTTTATCAAAATTCGGGCGAGGATGTTCCACCTAGCATTACCCAAGGCATTGTTCGCATTCAAGTAAGAAACCCCACTAATAGAACCATTCCTGAGATTACCGAGCAAAAGAAACAACCCCATATTTATGTGTCCTTATTATTATTAATAATCTAAATATTTTTCTGTATGCTGAATTAGATCATTTAAATCTATTTTATTTAATTCAGCACATATTTCATTATAATCATATTGATAATATTGAATAGGATACTTTTCGTTCCTAAAACCATAGTTATTATCAATTATTCTTTCATTCAAACATATTACAATAAATGCATAACTTCCATTTACTGATATTGTAACCTTGTTTTGTCTATTACAAAAATTTGCTTCCATTTTTCTTTCCTTTTGGTTATAAAGGGGAGAGTTCCCCTCTTAGAAACACATTTCGCTACGCTCTTGTGTTTCTAATTCACCCCTTAACCACGCTGATTGAAAGGCGGGCGAGGATAGTCCACCCAGCAGAACCCAAGGCAGAGTTCGCATGCAAGTAAGAAACCCCACCAATAGAACCATGCCAGAGATAACCGAGCAAAAGAAACTCTCTTTGACCAGTACTAGCAGCGTCTACATATAATCCATCACAGAAACCAACAGTACTTCCAGAACCTGTTCCACCTGCTTTAGTTGGAATAATAGCACCATTATTAATATCTATTTCTGTTTCAGTAATATAATTCCATACAGTCAATGTTGTAGGTTGAATAGCGTAAGGAAGTTTAGTATAAGTAGATTTTATATTAGTTACATTTGTAGTTAAACTACTAGCGTTATTTGTAATATAGACTTCACGCTTTCCTGTTTCATCTACAATATCCATAATTGCATTTCCAGCAACTTCATATCCACCAACAGCCATTTCAACTCCCTGCAAAACCATTGGGTATTTTCCATTAGTCAAATTTCCAGGACATCCATCTCTACCTAAAACATCATCTGAAAATCCACTTCTCCAATGCATTGTGGTTAAAAATACATTACTTGTTAAAGTATCGCTTAATGTAACTGGTGTAGTATTGAAACCTTGTTCAATGTCTAAATACACAGCTACATTTTCATCATCAATATCTTCTATTCTTAAAACTTTTACATCATCAGCATATGCATGTACACTAGCATAAGCTCTATCTTTACTGATTGTTGTATCATTGGTCATTTTTCCATAACCAACAGAAACATACGATCCGACAAGAATATTAGCACCTTGTGCTTTTGTTAAAGGAAAGAAAGTATCTTCTGTATCCCTGATGATACTTGCATCATACTGTAAATTATATGAAAAACATCCATTAATAATAGATTGAGAATTAAGATTAGCGTATTTTAAATAAAAAGACGTTGTTAAGTACTTATATGTTGCTAGAGTACCAGCACAATAATACTGTCCTTTTTTATGCATATAATCTACACAACCATTGTAAGAAATATTTTTACTGTTTGTACCACCACTAATATATCTGGCTGGTGCTAATCCTTTTGACGAATATGGAAGTCCATCGATGTCACCTACAACATATTTACCATATAAGCAGTATGGCATTATGTTACCATTAATATCTATACTTTCAACACATGGTGTATATCCCTCTCTAGGTAAATCTGTTCTTGAATAATACCAGTATCCATCTTGTGTCCAATATTTTTCATAGTAACTCATACCAAGTACAAACACATCAACTTTTCCAGTGTCTTTGTATGTATCCATTCCTTTAAGAGATGTAATATGAATTTTACCATTTTCATCAACATTAGCATTACAGTCATATGTTGTAAACAAACCAATATTATCATAATCACTATATCCACTAACTGTATCTGTTGATGGATTGCATTCTAATCCAGCATTAGCATCTAATTTCTCGCCAAGAGATGTATTAGAAGTTTCAAACAAAGGAAACTTTACTGTATATACCTTACCTGTTCTTCTCATTGCTAGGAAGTTTTCAATAGACTTCTCAAGGTTTTCACTTGCTGCCATGATACCATAATCGTCCAATGTTTTATCCCCAGATACCAAAACTCCATTAATTGTTGGTTTATTCAATGCTTCATTATAATCATTTACAGAACCTGAGCCTTCGCCTTCAAAATAGATTTGTTTGGTTTCTTCATCATACCTCACAGTCATACCTTCATGTCCTAATTCCAAAGGCGTTACTAAACCTTCTTCAGTGATTCCTAAAACTTTTCCTTGATTTAAAGCACCTTGGTTCTTATCAACTTTCCCATTTAATTCGTCAGTATTCACGAAACTGCTGTCATTTTCTAAATCAGACGTCTTTGTAGGTATGTCAGAAGTATTTGCCTTAGCGTTTATCTTATTACTTAAAGGAACATCTAAATCTGATTCAGATATACTATCCTTTGATGCAAGAATACCAGTAGGGACATCTATATTAACACTTTTATCTTCTTCAACCTGAAGAACAACATTATTAACTTTTACTTTTTCAATAATATTCTTTTGTGAATTATCTTCAACAGTAGCAAGCTTGTCTTCTGTAGCTTTTACTCTAGAAGTTAAACTTAATACATCAGCGGCTTTAGCATAATCACCTATAGATAGAGCATTAATAGCTTCTTGGATTTGAGAATCAACTGAAGTTGTTCCAACTAAACTTTCTAATGTTACGATAGCAGAGTTCATAGAAGCTGCATCAGTTTTGTGACTCATAATCCAGTCAGAAATCTCTTTTAATGTATCATAACTTACATCAGCACCAGCTACGATTTTTACAACTTCTTCAGCAGCGATTGTCCTTGCAGATTTTGTTGTATCTTCTCCCTGCAAAGTCGTAATCTTGCTTCTCAACTCACTGTCATCATACGTTGCATTGCTTTCAGCGTCATTAATCAATTCAATAATAGTTTTATCTTCTGGCACTATTCCTATTTTCGTGTTTACTTTATTAACATCAGTAATCAATGCATATGTTCTATTTAAATTTAATGCCTGAATAGCATTATTGATTTGATTAGCAACAGACTCACTTCCAACCAGTTCTTTTAAATTTGAAATATTTGAATTTACGCTCGTATCATCATACTGAGGAATATTAATTGTTGTTAAATCTATCCATATCCCGTCAAGTTCTTTTGATTGTAATTTATAATTATAATCGTCAATCTTGATGATCTGATATGTAGTATTTTCAAATGAAGTAATATACTTTGAATCATTTTCTAATTCTGATAAAGAAGAAGGAATATGTGGCTTGTTTTCTAAGTCATTGTAGTCACCACTAAATTCGCTTTTATTATTCCAGTTATATATATCATTAGCTTGTATATCCTTAACATACTGAGGCACAGTAGGATCGGTTTCAGTTTGTAAGAAATTTTTATCGTCAATGTCTGTTTTTGTATAATAATATTCTTTCTCTGGAATATTATAATCTGCTAAGGTTTTGTCACCAGTAACTTCCACATTATTGATTTTTGCTATAGGAAGATCGGTAGGGGAAATATTTCCATCAATACCAACAGTCATATATTTACCTGTATTTTCACTTCCTTGCTGTGTTGAAAGTTTTTTACCAGTGTTATCATCTATATAGTCCTTCAAAGCGGACACAATTCTTTTTAAATGATCTCTAGTAGCCATCTCCTAACACCTCCTTTAGTAACTCGTCAACTTCATTATCTGTAATGCCATCCAACTCATTTAAGAAAATAGGGGATAACAAACCATTTTCATTAATATATAATATTTTACCAATATCATCTAAATTTTGCTGTATATCTAATTTTTTAGATAGCATTTCATCAATTTCTTGATTAATGTATTCATTCCTTGTAACGGATAAAACACCCTCACTATTTAATTCAATAATGTAGTTATCAAACTTAATTATGTATTTGTCCTCAATATAAAAGATACTAATTGTTTTATTTTTTGGAATTAATATTTCATCCTGATATAAATAATCTTCTTGTAAAACTCCTATAAAGTTATTTAACATTTGATTAGTTTTAATTTGTTCTAAAGATTCATAAAAACTGATTTCTGAAATTGAAATAGGGAAGATAGGGTGGTATCCAAAATCTTCTATTTTCTTTATACCAGTTAGTTTAACACCATTTAGAGCAGGTACATTTGAAATTATATTGTTTTCATTATTAATTAATTTCATTAATTCACATCTTAATGTAATTAAATCATCATACATCACTTTAAGATTTGTATCTAATCCCAAATTGTCAACATTTTCTTTTTCAATAAGATTTTTATTAACAATCCCTGTAAAGCCATCTGAAATAAATACATGTTCATTTCTTTTTGCTGAAATATCAACAGTTTCTTTTTCACAATTAACTTCATAGTCTCTACACATAGCATACATAGCCCAGCTTCCTTCATACCTGGTTATAGCTGTTGAAACATAAAATAGATTATCTACAATAGGCAATATAACAGTGCCATCTTCTTTTCCTCTCATTACAGCAATGATATATTTATAATGATCTGTATATTCTTCGGGAAATGTAAATGAAATAACTTCATCATTATTTTCATACTTGTTTCCTAAAATAATTCTATTGGTACTAGGAACCCCATCTAATCCGATTTTTAATTCTATCATTTGACTCCTCCTTTCTTTAAAAAGAGAATAATCCCTCCTTACTGCTATTGCACAACTTCAGCTTCTACAACTTCTTTTTCATCTTTAGTTTCTTCTTTTCGGAAAAGTTCTTCCAAAGCTAATAATTCAACATAAGTCATTTTTACATTTTCATCTTCTAACTTAGTTGTATCAAAATCTCTAACATCTAGTTCTTCGGATAAATTTAACAATTCAAGAAAATCATTGTTTGCTAACTTAGTTTTTTCTTTATCAATTATTCTGATATTTCCTTCCTTATCTTCTTCCCCGTATTTTTTAATAATTTCCTTATATCTTTCTTCGACATATTCATGTTGTTTTGATACTGAGATTAATGTCTTTCTTAATGCATTAATATCTTTAATTGTAAGATTGATATTACTTCCAAGAACTTTTTGTAATGCTGTAAAAGCATCTCCATTTAAACTAAAAATTAAACCATTCATTACTTTTTTCATATTGTGTTTCTCTCCTTTAATTCCTTAATATTTTTTTATTCTTCTAAATTTCTTTGTTGTTCAGCAATGATTTTATCCTGAACTTCATATGCATAATCTTCAAAATTAGCCATTTCATTTCTGATTGACACTCTGTTCTTTTTATAAGTTTCATCAAAATTTTCAAGACTTCCGTTCCAAGTTTGAATATCTACTTTTGTAGGATTAGTTAAATCAATAGTAGCTGTTTGTGATTTAATGATTTGATCATCAACTTTAATACTATTATGTAAATTTAACGTTCCTGTTCTTTCATTTGTTATTGCCATATAATCCTCCTTAAAATAATATTAAAGAGAGGTACTAAACCTCTCTAATAACTGTTTTTACTTCAATTGTATTATCAATGTATGAGTTCAATTTGTTAGACAAATCTTCTAACTGTTTCTTGAATTCATTCGTCATTTCTTGTTTTTCTTTTTTTAATTTATTATTTTCTTCTTCAAGTTGTTTTATACGTTCTTCGTGGTTATTAACACGTTTGATAGTATCCTGGATCATTACTGTATTTAATGCAATAAATTCTTCATTTCTAAGTGAATATAATGTGTCATAATGTATTTCATTTGCTTTGTTCTCTTCATCACTTAAATTGCTGTCATAATCTGGACTAAGCGTCACATCATGCTCAATTATAATACCTGCAAACTGTTCCGTTGTAAGACCACTATCATATAAAGCTTGTTCTACATCTTGTGCAATATATCCAAGATGGTCACGGTGTCCTCTGTTTTCTTCATTATCATACTTATAAGAAACTGGTTTTAGATTCATAAAGAAATCTTTATATCTGCTATTTATTGCATATATATCTTTCTTCATGTTTCTATCAGAAGTAATAGCTGTTGAACCTGAACTACCTAAATATGTTCCTCCACCATGATTATATAATCGAACTGTATATCCTCTCACATTTGTGGTTGATTTTACAGCATTGTTATTAATATTCCCAGGACCTAAATAAGTAGTTGAACCATCTGTACCATTAGATATGAGATTGTGTACGTTTCCATCAGACCATATAATATCAATTGCCTTGCTTTTGTTATATGTAGTTCCCAATCTTAAACCACATGAATATGAAGCATTACCAATGACCATTTCTGATTTGCTCAAAATATTCACATTGCCAGCACTCGCATAGATGTTTGTGTTACCTGTAGATTTAGCTTCTTCTGATGAGCCAATGTATATGTTATTTGCTGATGAAATACCAATTAAATCATAATCAGTATAATTATAAAACGAAAGTGTACTTTTAACTGCTTTTCTAACCGTTAAGGATGATTCGTTCATTTCTAAAATATTTGCTGTCCCAGCGTTTACATCCCATTTTACTCGCTGTATAGATCCATTAATTAAGGCTGATATATTTTTAATATCGCTACCACTACTTGTAGAAATTTTTACCCCCTCTATCTCTCCTGTATAAGAAATTTGTAATGGAGTAGATAAAACAGTCGAAGAATCACTATTTAACACTTCTATTACTAAGGCATTTGTTCCACCTAAAACTGTTCTTAATGGCCTATTAATCGCTCCAGTTGATCCTTCTGGAAGTATACTATAAACACCAGAAAACGAACGTGTCTTAGTTAAACTAATCCCATCATTACTCAATTCCCATCCACCAATCGTACCTTTAGTTGCAGTTAAAGTTCCATCTGCTAAAACAGTGAATTTTCTACTAGATGAATTGGCACCTATAGCTAATGCGGTAGCAGTACCTGTTGCGTTTCCAACTAAAGCAATTGTTCCAGATGTATTACTAGAACTGTATCCACCTCTTAGTGAGGTGCTGTCTATATGAAATCCACCAATCGTACCATTTGAGCAATTTAATGTTGTGGCTGTTATGTTTCCCGTTATTGTTGCACTTGTAGCAGTTAATGCTCCTGCACTTGTAACGACGAATTTTCCACTTCCTATATTTAGACTTCCTCCAGTGATACTTCCTAAATTTGCTGAAATTGCACTTAAATTAGATACGTTTATTTTTTCTGCTGTAACTGAATTCGCTGCTAACTGATTAGCTGTAATCGTTCCAGCTTGTATTCTTTCAGCACTAATATAACCGCTAGTAATTTTACTTGCATCAATGCTAATTATACTAGCACTAGGTACTTTTAACGTATCTCCTTCAATAGAGCAATTACCTATCTTTCCACTTGTTGCAACAATCTTACCTCTTAGGAATACATTTTCAGCATATAAACCATATCCACTTAATGCACTTGCTTGTATATTTGTATCCGTTATTCCATCTAGTCTACCTAATCTTACTTTAGGCATACTTGCACCATCATAAACATCTATAAAAGGTGCTTTACTATCAGCAGCTGTCATATAAATTCCATAATGATAACCACTACTTGTTGTATATAACATAACTGCAAATTTGTTTAAAGTTACATTACTTAATGCAGTTAGATCAGCAGTTCCGTAAGCAAGAGAAGGGTGGTTAAAATAAATAACCATCTTTGACCCTGCTGTTAGAGTTTGGATAACTCCATCAGTTGAAGCTAAATCATATGATCCTATAGTTCCTTGAATTTTTACTTTACAACCTGCTGACCAACTTATTTCACCAACCTTAGAAGGAATAGCGGTATCTGTTATAGTTAATGAACATTTGTAAGTTGCACTATTATAAGTGTAAGTTCCAATTGTAAGAGTACCATTTCCACTAGAATACCAAGTAGGGGTAACATAGAAGTTTCCACCCATACTAACAATATTATCTATTTGCCATTTAGCAGCTCTAATTTCACCACGAACCTGAACAGTTTCAAAGGTAACATTACCAGCTGCGTCTGTTCTCCAACCTGTTCCTAGATAACCACTTGCATAGGTTTTTGAACCTACATTATTTCCACCAGTGATTGCATCTGTAACACTTAAAGTACTTGCTATTGTTGTTGCACCAGCAGCAGTGACATTAAAATATGTACCACCAGAACCGACTTGGAAATTTCCATCAGTTCTTAATATACCAGAACCACAATATATACCAGAAGTAAATGCTTTATCATTATTTATTCTTAACCAGCTATCATAACCACCTATAGCATGTTTATTATTAAGATAAATGTAAGCATTACCCGCTGTAGATGTACCCACATAAAGTTTTCCATTATTATAAATATTTCCTGCAACACCTAAACCACCTGAAACAACTAAAGCTCCTGTTGTTGCTGAGGATGAAGCAGTTGTAGCAGTTACATTTAATCCTTGAGCCATTGTAACTATTCCAGTTGCGTTAGCTACATAAAATGGTCTGAAAGTATTCCATGATTCAGAACCACTATTAGTCAATAATAGATGAGTATTTGTTCCATCATTTCTCCACATAGAATTGTATGTACCTGTCAACATCATTAGTTGTCCATTTCGACTTCCTAAAGATACTCTTAAACCATTAGAAAATGTTTTTAAACCACTTGCAGTTTGCTCGGTTGATAGTGTCATGTAGTAAGATGTAATGGTATTACCAGAACCATCTTGAGTAGCCTTAGTAGCAGTATCTGCATTATTTTTAATTCCTAACAATGTACTGGTCTTAGTTGTATAACCACTTGTAACCGCTGCTTGACTACCAGCTGCATTTGTCGTATAAAGTGTCCAGTATCGGTGTCCATTTCCTCTGTCATGATCTTGTAATACCTCAAAATGATAACCCATATAGGCAGTATCACATTTTACCCATAACTCTGCAATAGCAGGATTGGTTGCGTTATATGCTAAAATAAATTTACTTATATCAATTCCTGAATTAGCATATTCCCAGTAAATTTCTGCTTGTTCAATAATGGTACTTCCATTAGTTCTTATGTGTATACGAAGAATTCCAGAAGCAGTTCTATTACTGTATCCTGTAGCTACTTTAAATGCAATTTCTCTGTCTGTATAAGTACCTATCACCTTAACATCTGCGACTTTATAATATGGATTAGTTGTAGTAGATGAACTTTGTCCTACAAAACAAGCTCTACGAGATAATGTTAAAGTCACGTCAACACTGCCATCGACTGATACAGAACCAGAAGAATCACCATTAACTGTTAATGTTCTTGCAGTTCCCCATTTTGCAGTTGTAATATTTGCTGTACCATCAAAACTTGTTCCATTAATAGTTCTTGCAGTTTGTAATTTAGTAGCTGTACTTGCGTTTCCAGATAAAGCACCAACAAAAGTAGGAGCAGTAATTGTTCCACTAACTGTTCCACCACTTAAAGGTAATGCATAAGAACTATAGTTTCCTGCATCTATAATAAGGTAATTAGTTCTAGCACTATTAACTAAACGAGAAACATATGCTGATCCACTACCAGCAGAAATAAATGTAGAACCAGTATGATGTATTCCTGTTGTTGAATCAGCTCCAAGCCATAAGTTTGTTCCGTTATCACATAAGGCAGC
>Ga0129308_1003074_pt1 | contig 12720 bp, 15 predicted proteins | sample L827metagenome_FD_94440 | JGI IMG/M metagenome (GOLD analysis project Ga0129308, IMG submission 94440) | Ring-tailed lemur group fecal microbial communities from Wisconsin, USA - L827 metagenome | ecosystem: Host-associated > Mammals > Digestive system > Large intestine > Fecal | place: USA...
ATCTCCAATCCGATGCAGAACATCAGCATGACCAATCCCATGTCCGACAATATCTCGACGACGCTCTGCCCTTCTTCGTTCAATGTCCAGAAGTTGGCGATGATTATTCCCGCCACGAGGTAACCGATGAGCGGAGGGAGCTTCAGCTTGTTGAAAACGATGGAGCACAGTCCTGCAAGTAATACAAGCACTGCGAGACTCGTCAGTAGAAGTATCTCATCCATCCATGCATCCCTGCGCCGCTATCGCTTTTTGGATATAAAAGTACCTTCAGATGGCGACGTTCGGACCAGAAGGATGGGTATGGACGCTCAGATGTAATCCGAGATGTACGGGGTCTCGTGGAGCAGCGTCTCGTCGATAGCCTGTATCGAGAGGATGTCTCCTCTGATCCTCTCCATCCTGTGTAGCTGGGCAGCGGTCTTGTATCCCATGAGCAGCGTGGTCAACGTTCCGATGCCGAGGCTGACCCTGAAATCGCCCGGTCCATCCACAACCGTGCAGGTGCCCTTGGAGAAACTCACGGTGAACTCGCCGTTGTTCCATTCCAGGAAATCGTCCTCCACCTCGAATGTTATCAGGGAATCCTCCTCCGTGGGGTCGCAGTGGTAGTGCGAGAAGAACGTCCTCACATCCACGATCCTGCCCATGATGTACGGACGTATCCCCTCCTTGATGTCGCCGTCCTCTAGGTCGAAGGCTATCGGTTCGTTGTAGTAGCTGTTCCCGCGTACCTCGTCTATCATCGAGTAATGGGCACGGATGTACTCCCATAGGCCGTTGTGCGCCTCCCTGTTGAGGTAGATCATCTCCTTGATGTGCATCACATCCTCGGAGATCATGTACACCATGTATCCCAACGGTTTGTCGAAGGCGTTGTAGTACACGGCCACCATGGTGTCCTCGGACTCCCACCTCCAGTACTCGTCCCATGCGGCGGCATTGCGTAGGAGGCATCCATGGGTCTGTTTGGCGAACTCCATGTGGAGTTCCATGAAATCCTCATCATCCCAGTCCACACGGCGGACATACCCCTTGGCGCTCTTCTTCCTGTTCGGGATCTGGTTGTCCTTGATGATGTAGGAGATTTTGTTGGATATGATCTCCCATCCGAACCTCCTGTAGAGTGGGATGGAGAACGGGAACAGGATTGCCATGGCCTGGCCTCTCTCCCTCATGTCATGGAGGCTTTGGTAAAGGAGCCTGGACATTATTCCCCTGCCGGAGTATTCGGGATATGTGGACACGCTTGTGACGCAACCTATCGGAACTATCCTACGGTAGATGTTCATCTCGATGGGATAAACCGCAACCTGTGAGACTAGCTGTTCCCCATCATAGCATCCGAGGACATCGGCCCTCTCCAGGATCGGGAACTTGGATTGGATGAATTCGTCATCCTTCCATCCGGCTTTCTTCAGGTCCATCTCGGTAACCTGGAACGCATAGCGGAGAAGTGCGTTGTATTGGTCCAGATCATCCGTCGTCAGTTTGCGGGTTCTGAAGTCGCTCCTGATGTTTGTGTTGCCTGTTCTGTCCATTCACACATCCTCCTATGTGTGATTCCAGGATCGCCAATGTACATAAACCCCTTGATTGGTCCTCCATATGTTCCTGTAGGGACATGTATGACTCCATTGCATACATAGGATCCAACCTGGTGAAATGTGCGTAGGATGGCAACGAATATATCCATCTGAGGGGAGTCTGTACATATATGGACATTGGAATAGTGCTGTCTCTGACCGTCTCCCTGTTCTTCATCCTTGATCCTTTCGCGAGTGTCCCGATGTTCATCAACATCACCAAGGGCCTTGAGGAGAGGGAGGTGAAAGCCTATGCGGACAAGGCCACACTGGTTGCCGCAATCCTCCTGTTCGTCTTCATGTTCATCGGAGAGGACCTGATGGGGATCTTCGGTGTTACCATGGACAGCTTCCGTGTCGCCGGCGGTATAATATTCCTCATGATGGCGATCGAACTGGTGTTCGGACTCAGCCTCTCCAAGATGGATGACGAGAAGGGTGCGAAGTGGGCCATCATAGCATCGCCTATCCTGACGGGTCCGGGAGTCATCACTACTGCGATATTGTTCTCCAGTCACTACGGTTATCTGACGGTGATGGTGGCAGGGGCCCTGGCATTGATCATAACATGGGCAATCCTGAGGAATTCGTCTATCATCATGAGGTATGTGGGCGAACAGGCCCTGGGCATCATGACGAAGATCATCGGACTCTTCATCGCCGCGATGGGTGTGGAGAGCATATTCGCCGGATCCCTGGGATGGTTCCAGACCAACATGTCGGATGTCATCGCGGTATCGATGTCGTTCCTGTGATGTCAGAGAGTGCACAGTCTGCAGTTCTGAAGCTTGCAGGGCTCGTTGTCGATCTTCCATTTCAGGGCCCACATCTTGATGTCGCGTACGATATCTATCAGTTCTAGGCTGCATTCCGTGAGCCTGTATTCGCTTCTGATTGGGAATTCGGATGTATCCACCCTGTGCTCGATGAGCCCTTCCGCCTCCAGTTCCTTCAGACGTTCGGACAGTACCTTGGGTGTGATCTCCTTCATGGAGGTCTTCAGTTCGGAGAACCTCTTCCATTCACCGCCCTTGCTCAACTCGAGGAGGATGAGAACCGTCCATTTCTTCGAGAGATAGTCCATCGTCTTGTACACCGTGCAGGCTGGGTCCATGGATGGTCTACAGTGTCTTCGTATAAAACATGATATCTTTTCAATACCTGATATGGAAAGGATACCCAGTGCGGATGTTATGGACAGGACACGTGCCATCTCCCTGCCGTTGAAGAAGTCCTTAATCAGGGCTATGGATATGCACATAGCTCCGCCTCCGCCCACAGCCTGGACTATCCTCAATGCTATGAGTGTCCACACATCGGGTGCGATGCAGCATGCGAAGCTCGAGACGATGTAGATCGCCATGGTAGCCAGAAGGGTCTTCCTGCGCCCGTACTTGTCGCTGATGGGTCCGAGGAACAGGGTGCTGACGGCCATCGACAGCATGAACGCATAGAGTGTGATGTTCATGACCGTCTCGTTCGTCCCGAACTCATCCACCATGACCGGCAGTCCGGAGAGGTACATGTCCGTGGACAGGGGACCGAAGAGGCTCAGTATCACTATGAGGACCATCAGCGACGAGCGGCTCAGCATGATCTGTCGCCTTCTGACAGTCTGAGGGAATTGGAGTAGACGATATCCAGCATGCGGAGAAGATCGTCCCTCTCCTGGGCGGACAGTCCGTTCAGCAGGATGTCCTCCATTTTATGCATCCATGATTCCACGCTATCTATGGTCTGGAGTCCAGATTCTGTGAGGGTGATCTCCTTGGAGAGGTTCCCCTTCTGGTCCCCTATCTTCACCAGGCCCTTCGTGTTGAGTCTTCTTATGACGCCGACGACGGTGGGATGGGACACGCACAGCTCCTGCTCCAGACATCTCTGGGTGGCCTTTCCCCCGGGCTGTGCCGAGAGAATGCTCAGTATGCGGCATTGGGTCATGGTCATGTCCCATCCGACCAGTCTTTCGTTGGAATGTCTGTAGATAAGCTCGTTAATGCGCTTGATCTTGAGTCCGATATCCTCTGTGTAGTCTTCCATGGACATGTGTAGCGATTTATACACAGTGTTCCATAATATTTTAGGTTATCCTTAATTATTTATATGTACAATAACGTGTGGACAAATATTACCATTAACAATAGATAATCCTAATAGTTAATAATCTTAGAATGAAGGAGCAGATAGTACATTTTTTGAAGTGATCACGACGTGACACATCCATGCACTGTTGCAAGATCCTCCTCGACCGCAGTCAGAACATCGAGGAGCACCCATGTCACAGCTTCCTTCCCGTGGAACTCGGTACCGAGGGGACGAGCATACGCATCCTCACATGTTCCATGAAGGATAGCAACACAGGTTACTCGATGATCGACATCAAGGATGACCGCGGGGTCCTGGAGGAGGGCCATTACCCCAGCAACGGAGGGGATTGCAACATCACCCGTCTCAGCTCCAACCATTACATGGCGATGGTCACCAATCCCAGATGCTTCCTCTCAAAGATCATCAACGAGTCAGGATGCTTCCTCGTTTCCGCGGAACCGGAGACGGACACCCTGATCCGCTGGACGCTGATCGGACCGAACAGCACTGTCCTTCACAATCTCCTGTCCCGCATGAGGGAGTCCGGATATTCGTATCAGATGATCTCCAGTTCCAGTGTATCCATGAGCTCCACTCTGACGCCGCGTCAGGAGGAGTGTTTCAACATGGCCATGGATCTCGGGTATTACGATGTCCCCAAGAGGATCAGTCTTGATGAGCTCTGCAAGCTGAGCGGATGCTCAAAATCTACCTTGAACGTCACTCTCCGTTCGGCAGAGAAGAGGATATTCGAATTCTACAGGATGTTCTGCGTCAGCAACAGGTTCTACAAGGTCTGATGTCCGAGCGAACATGTTCGTGGCCAGCGTATTATGTGGTCTCCGCCCATCTGTATATCATGTTCGCAACAGTCAACGGACTCAGGATACACTACGAGGTGTCCGGGCAGGGCCCCCCGTTGGTGATGCTCCATTCGAACTGCAGGGACATGAGTTCCCTGGACAACCTCGCCTCCGTTCTCGGCGACCATTACACGCTGTACCGCGTTGATTCCCGCGGCCACGGGGAGAGCCAAGGTGTCGACGAATACCATTACAGGGACATGGCCTCGGACATCTTCCATCTGATCGGATGTCTCGGATTGGACCGTCCCGTGCTGTACGGTCACGGCGACGGTGGTGTGGTGGGTCTGATCCTCGCCTCGGAACATCCCGGTCTCCTTTCGAAGATGATCGTCAGCGGGGCGAACACCACTCCCGATGAACTCGATGGGTGGGATATGAGGAAGTTCCGCCGCAGGGAGGCCAAGGGGAAGAACGATCCAAGGGTGAGCATGATGCTCAGGGAACCATCCATCGGATACGGTGATCTGGAACGCATAGACGTCCCCGTGTTCATCACCGCAGGGGAGTATGACGTGGTCAACCGTTCGGACACCATGAAGATCCTCAGGGGGATAGCCGAGGCGGAGCTCCACATCGTCCACAACGGCGACAGGGACAACTATGTCATCGCCGACAAGGCCCTGGGGAGGACCATCCTGGACTGGTTGGACAGGACCGGGTGATTCTCCGTAGACGGAACATCCTCAAAACACCCAAGAAAATCGATTCTAAGGGATGTCCGAACATGTTCGTGGCATCCATTCTATACCCTTCACCTCGTGGTTCAACCGCATATCCGTCACGCTGCACTCCAGAGAGGTATTGACATGACAGTTGATCCAGACAAGAAGAAGAGGATGATGACCTACAGGTGGATCGTCTTCGCCGTCCTGGCCCTCGCCTACTTCTTCGTGTACTTCCACAGGGTTTCGGGAGGAGCGGCCAATGAGGAGATCATCGCCGCATTCGACGGTACGGTATCCGCTTCACAACTCGGTCTCCTCGCATCCGCGTACCTGTACGCATACACTATAATGCAGATCCCGAGCGGTATCCTCACAGATACCCTCGGACCCAAGAAGGCCTCCACGATCTTCGTGTTCCTGATCGCGATCGGATCGTTCCTCGGGGCCTACGCCGCCATGCCCGGCGTTCTGAACTTCACACTCCTCGTGGTAGCGAAGTTCATCATCGGAGTCGGTGCCGCGGTAGTCTACATCCCGATCATGAAGGTCCTGGCCATGTGGTTCAGGAAGAGTGAGTTCGCCACAATGAGCGGTGTCCTGCTCCTGATCGGAAACGTCGGAGCCCTCGCGGCATCCACACCCATGGTCATGATGTTCCAGTCCCTGGGTGTCGACATGACATATGTCGTCCTTGCGGTCATCACCATCGTCATCGCGGTGCTCTGCTGGCTGTTCATCGCCGACCACCCCACCAACAAGGGATTCCCCGCCATCGAGGAGGTCGAGTCCGAAGAGACCGGAAAGCCCATCACAGAGTCCTCGTCCGAGAAGCTCTCTGTCTTCACCGCACTGAAGGAGATCTTCACGAGCGGCAGGAAGTTCTGGCCCATGGCCATATGGTTCTTCTTCATGTACGGAACCATCATGCTCTGGCAGGCATCCCTCATGGGACCCTACTACAAGAGCAGCGGCATATTCACCTTCGACACATCGCTGGTGGTCATGATGCCAGCCGTCGGATTCGCCATCGGGTGCTTCCTCGCAGGTATCCTGGCGGACAGGGTGTTCCACTCCAAGAAGAAGGTCCTCGTTATGGGAACGATCGTGTACACAGCCGTGTGGGCTGTCATCGCGTTCACCCAGATCGACAGTGCCATGGTGCAGATGGCCATCAACCTCGCCTTCGGATTCTTCGGAGGATGGTTCGTGGTGTCCTATGGACAGATCAAGGAGCTGTACCCTCTGGCGGTCGCAGGGACATCATCCGCAGCGATCAACCTGTTCCCCTTCCTGGGAGGAGCCGTGTTGACCACCGTTGCCGGATTCATCGTCACGGACAACCTGCCCGACCAGTTCCAGACGATCTGGTATGCCGTCCTGGTCATGATGGTCATCGCCATCGCATGCGCGTTCATGACCGTCGAGAAGGCCAAGGACTGATCCCGGTAACCTGAAAACCCTTTAACAAACCCCTTATCCGACCCATTTCAGGCTCTTTTCGGGTCGGATCAACCTATCATCACATGGATCACCCGTATTTCCCATAACATCACCCGTATCTCGTTGTACGAACAGGTTCTACGAATGGGTTCGACGAACATGTTCGCAGATTTCGATATAATTCCATCCCGTCCATGTTCATTCAAGCGGACGAATATGCGAACACATTGGAGGAATAGTGATGTCTAAGGAAGAGATTCTAAGGGAGCTTTCCGAGGTTGTATCGGGATGCAGGCCAGATGATGCAGCGGGGATCGCCCGCAAGGCCCTCGATGCCGGTATCGATCCGGTCGAGGCCATCAACGACGGTCTCGTCGTGGGAATGGGGATAATCGGTGACAACTACGCCGATAAGAAGATCTATCTGCCACAGGTCCTGGTTGCCGCACACGCCATGTACGAGGGATTGGATGTTCTCCTCCCCGCGATACCGAAGGGCGATCTGGCGGATGCCAAGAAGGCATGCACCGCCGTCGTCATGGGTGATGTCCACGACATCGGAAAGAACCTTGTCAAGACCATGCTAACCGCCAGCGGATACATCGTCAACGATCTCGGAAAGGATGTTCCTCCGCAGGTCATCGCCGACACCACGAAGGCCGACGGTGCCTCCGTCCTCTGTCTCAGCACGCTCATGACCCCTACCATGGACAACATGGCGAAGGCGGTGGAACTCGTCAGGGACAGTGGATACCGCGACAACGTCCTGATCACTATCGGAGGTCCGCCTACGACGGAGGCCTTCGCGGAGGAGATCGGAGCGGACCACAGGGATGACAATTCAACGGCTGCCGTGAAGTTCATCGACAGCAGGATAAAGGGGTGATTCAAGATGACAATGTCATGCAGGGAGAGGGTCCTCGGGGCCCTGAAGAGGGAATCTATGGACAGGCCTCCGGCGGCCATTTTCACGACATGCGACACCATAGGCATGATGAAGGCCTGTGGTTCCTCATGGCCCGAGGCACACAGCGATCCCCAGAAGATGGCGACCCTCGGTTGTGCACAGGCAGACTACTTCGGATTGGAGGCAGTCAGGGCAGGATTCTGCCTCACACAGGAGGCGGAGGCGCTCGGCTGTCCCATAGATATGGGAACCGCCACAGGATCCCCCATGCTCAAGGGACATCCGTTCAGCTACAATCCCATGAAGAAGACGTATCAGCTTCCGGAGGAGGCGAACCTCCCGGACATCGATACGTTCCTGAACACCGGAAGGGTGAAGGTCACCCAAGAGGCCATGGCCATCATGAAGAAGACCCACGGTGAGGACTACTGCGTCATCGGAGGTAACACCGGACCGTTCACCTTGGCAGGACACCTCCTGAACACCGAGAACCTGGTCTACTCCGTTTTCACCGATCCTGAGATGGCGAAGAAGTGGGTCGGTGCCATCGAGCCCTACTGCAAGGCATATGGAGAGGCCCTGCTCGCAGCCGGAGCTGATGTTGTTCAGATGTCCGAGCCCTCGGCATCCACGGATATCCTCGCTCCCGAGGACTTCACTGCCCATTCCGGACAGTTCGTGAAGAGGTGTCTCGGCGATTTGAAGGGTATGAAGGTCCTGCACATCTGCGGAGACTCCGAGAAGATCATCCCGTACATGTTCGACACGGGGGTCACGGGAATATCAGTGGAGGAGAAGGTTGATCCGTATCTTGCCATCAAGGTGGCCAACAACCGTGGTGCCATGATCGGTAACGTCGGATGCTCCTTCCCTCTGTTCAAGGGAACCCCGCAGGATGTGGCAGACGCTGCCAGGAAGTCCGCCGATGCGGGATTCAATTCCATCTCCGCCGGATGCGGTGTTCCCATCGGAACCCCGGACGATAACATCCGTGCTTTGGTGAAGGCCGTCAAGGACCTCGCCTGAGGAAGGATTCTGTTTTCCTCCAAGGCTCGTGCCGCCGGTACGGGCCACTTTCCCTTTTTTACAGATCGTTCGTGCACGAATCAGACTATGACGTGGTATCGAATACCCCTCACATAATCTTCCCAAAGGGTTATGGAGGTGATTAAATTCCCAAATATCTGGGATGTTGGATAAGGATGGTCCCCACTCCCTGATTTGAACAGGGGACCTGCTGATTTCAGCGGCTGTATCGGATTTCTTCCGAAAACACTCTACAGTCAGCCGCTCTGGCCAGTCTGAGCTAAGTGGGGATTAATCTGAGGATACCGCCATCATATATAAAATTAACGGATGGTATGATTTTCACCCAAAGTAGGACAGATCCTCTTTCGGGGGCTCTATGGCAGCTGCCGTCTGGGCCTGGTTGTTGATCTCATCGATCTTGTCGATCTCCGCCTGCATATCAGAGGTGTCGAATTTTGTTCCGAACATCTCTCCCAGGACCGCGATGACTTTGCTGGAGCTCTTGTGGTCCAAGACGTATCCTGAGGTCTCTCCCATGATGCACACGGAGTCTATGCCGTACGCTTTTCCGAAGGACAGCAGTATCGCGGCACATCCCACGATGCCTCCCTGCGGTTCACCCGGATAGAATCCCACGCCATACTGCTCCATCTTGGATTTCAGTTTTGGGTCGGATACGGCCCCGAGGATGCGGGGGTCGTTCACGACGTTTCCTGTCCCATATCCTCCGAGTGTGATGATCATGGAGGGATCATAGGGTAGCATGATGTCGAAGACGATCTTGGACAGGTTGAACTGTCCCTGGGGGGTTGTTCCCTGGGCATCTCCGAGCAGGAAGACAAGGTCGTGACCGTTCAGTTCCGCATACCACAATTCGTTGTCCACGGCGTTGGCTACGCACTCCTCGTCTAGGAGAACCTGTTGTGGGAGATCGTCGGAGAGTATGGTGGCGAATCTCTTTCCGTTGAGTTTCTCGCAGATGAAATCGGCGGCGATCTTCCCCACGTTGCCGACACCGGGAAGTCCCTCGATCAGGATGGGCCTGTTCAATTGCGGTTTGAACTCATACGTGACGATGCTTGCCATTTTCACCATAACTCTCTAGAATCGCCTTGCGGCGGTAATCGCCCATACGGTCCTCCGGAGAATATTTGGGAGGTACCGGGCAATGAGTTTGGGAACTGCAGGAAGGGCAAGTATCGCGGAGGGTATACCTTCCGCAACTCACACATTTCCTGAGTTCCGATCTCATCTTATTTGCTCTCGCGCTTGAGAACAGCGCTTCCACCGTTCGAGACGAGGTTGTCGATGGCACTGGAGGACACTCTCTTCATGACCTCCTCTGCCTCTTTGTACTCGCTTGCGTTCACGACGACCCTGTATTTGGGGCATCCCACGCAGGTTATCTCGACGTTGGCGTCGTCAGCGGCTTCGAGTCCCTTCAGGAGGGCGTTCCTGATGAGTTCCATCCCGTTGGGGGCTGATGAGCTCATCTCAAGGATTCCGTCGATCTGCACCATGGGGGGTGCGACGTTCTCCTTGGCGACTTCCACGAAGGTCTCGATCCAGTCTCCGGAGAACTCCTCGAGGAACTCCTCCGGCTCTGAGACGACTGATTCGAAGGCACCGTACAGTGTCTCGTAGACCTCGAGCAGTTCGTTTCCGAACATGTCGTAGGCCTCGTCGACAGAGATGTTCATCCTTTCAGCGACGATCTCGACAAGCTTCTCAGCTTTCTTCTCGTTCTTCCACTGCTGGATCTTCTCTCTCTTCTGGTGTTCGTTAACAGATTTAAGGGAAAGGTCGATGTGACCTTTGGATGAATCTACGCCCAGAACTTTACAGACGATTTTTTGGCCTTCTCTGATGAAGTCTCTGATGTATTTAACCCAGCCAGTGGCGACATCCCTGACGTGGACAAAGCCCTCTTTGTCATCGTACTCATCCAGAGTGACGAAGGCACCGAAGTTCTTCACGTTCTTGACGGTGCAGACGACGAGTTCGCCGTTCTCGGGAAAGCCCCTGACTCTGGACATCAGCCAACTACCTCGAGCACTTCGCCTTTGATCTCGCCGACTCCGCCCTTGGGGACGATGAGTGTGGATCCGCAGACGTGGCAGGTGACCTTGGTCGCTGCCTTCTTGAAGGCGATCTGCTCGTTTGCGCAGTCGGGACACTTGATCTTGATGAAATCTCCGGTCATGTGATCACTCCGTGAGCTCGAATTTCTTCGCGCGAATGCAGGGTGCGAGGTTGGCCTTCTTGCACTGGGTGCATCTGTACCTGAGGTTGATCCTCTTGGTGGGCTTCTCCCTTCCTTCCGGCTTGGGCCTGGGGAATCCTCCGTAACCTGCGGTTACCTTTCTGAATCTCCTCTGACCCCACTTGAGCTCACTGGCCTTCTTCTTCTTGACCCTCTCGACCTCCTGGGTCGTGTGGGTCTTGCAGTAGGGACAGTATCTTTTGATTGTCCTGGGCATTTTCATGATATTCACCTTGTGAATGAATCGGGACGTGCTAATATCGAGGTTATATAAAAAGCTAATCAGCTCCCAATATATCCTTTTTCTAGTTCCTATAATAGGAGTGTGCCCGAGGGGCCGCATGTCCTCTCTGCCCATGTCATGGGTGTCCAGTTTTTATCCTTTCCCATCCAATTGATTATTAGATATTTGTACACTTATTAATTGTTATTATGTTCAAATGAATCATTATTATCTGAATTATTCGTGTAAATTTCACAATAATTAAATAGAATGTCGATAACACGGTATCCAATGGATGGGCAATTAGGCTCAGGGTTGGACCTGTTGGTTCGCATCGGTGTCAGCAAGGTCGGTGCGAGGGTGCTCGTGTTCATCGCTGAAAGGGGCCGTGTGAGATCGGTCGAGATAGAGAATTCTCTCAACATTGGTCAGTCTGGGGTTTCCTCTGCGATAAGGGAACTAACCGGCAGGGGCTGGATCCGCACGGAGATTATACCCACCCAGACCAAAGGCCGCCCGAGGCACATTTACCAGTTGTCCATACCCTTCTCATCAATTGTAGATGAGATCGAGCGTCTGGGCGATGCGGAGATCGACAGCATAAAGGAGGGCACGGAGGATCTCCGCCGCATCGCATCGGCTTGTCCCTGCTTCTGAGGTTCTGGAAGAATGATTGGGGGCATCGCCCCCATGGATGGGTTTCAGCGGGAGAGCTTCTCGTTCATCGAGGATACGTTTCCGTCCCCGTCGCAGATCAGGACATCGAACGCCGTGTTCAGGAACAGTCCGTTCTCCACAACTCCGGGTATGACGTCTATCCTGGACTCCAGGAAGAACGGATTGTCTATGCCCTCGAACCTGCAGTCGTAGATGTAGTTGCCACCATCGGTGATGAACGGCTTTCCATCCTTCATCCTGAGTTCCGCCTTGCATCCCTGTCTCTCCAGGGCGTACTTGGTGTGCTCGTGTCCGAAGATCAGGACCTCCACGGGGAGAGGCGCCTTCGTCCCGAGTTTTTCGACGAGTTTGGAGTCATCGGCCACGATGATCTCGTTGACCGTGGCGGCAGCGACGATCTTCTCCCTGAGGAGGGCTCCTCCCAGACCCTTGATCAGCTGCATCTTGGGATCGACCTCATCGGCTCCATCGATGGTGACGTCCAGTTTGTCCACGTCATCTACACCGACGACCTTGATACCGCATTCCTTCGCCAGCTCCTCGCTTTGGACGGATGTTGCGACGCATGTGAGATTGTATCCCTCCGCTACGAGCTCTCCGATTCTCTTGATGGCGTAGTATGCGGTGGATCCCGTGCCGAGTCCCACGTTCATTCCGTTCTTGACATATCTGTTGACTGCCTCTTCGGCGACGATCTTCTTCATTGCGGCTGCATCGAGGGTCATATGAATCCACTTCCGGACATGTCGTCCTTGTCCGCTGTTATGTGGATTTCAAGTAAAAACTGTTGCACGTCCCGTTGAAATCGGCTATAGGATGCGGTCGTACGGACACGCGATGAGGCTAGCATCCCTTTATTCGGGCGGTAAGGATTCGACATTCGCATTGTATCTCGCGGAGCAGATGGGTCACGAGGTTCCATACATCGTCAACATAATGCCGGAGGATGCCGCCTCATGGATATTCCATACCCCC
>Ga0129308_1003075_pt1 | contig 12714 bp, 13 predicted proteins | sample L827metagenome_FD_94440 | JGI IMG/M metagenome (GOLD analysis project Ga0129308, IMG submission 94440) | Ring-tailed lemur group fecal microbial communities from Wisconsin, USA - L827 metagenome | ecosystem: Host-associated > Mammals > Digestive system > Large intestine > Fecal | place: USA...
AAACGGGTGGACTGGCTGAGTGAGGTCTGCGGTGTCCTGGAACTGGAAGGCGTCACCGCCATCCACGCCCGGGCCGAGGAGCAGGCCCAGGTCAAGGGCTTCCGGGACCACTTCGACTTCGCCGCCGCCCGGGCCGTGGCCGACCTGCGGCTGCTGTGCGAGCTGTGCCTGCCCTACGTAAAGGTGGGAGGCTTCTTCCTGTCCATGAAGTCAGTGGAGTGCGGCCAGGAGCTGGAAAACGCCGCCCACGCAATCAAGCTGATGGGCGGCCGGGTCCGGGACACCATCGACTACCAGGTCCCCGGCGCCGGCGTCACCCATCGGGTCGTGGTCATCGAAAAGGTGGCTCCGACTCTGAAGGGCTATCCCAGGAGATGGGCCAAGATCCAGAAGGACCCGTTATAACTGGAAAAAACCTGGCAAAATAGGGTTCCTGATCTTGGACAAACCTCCAAAAGGAGTTCTAATAGCTTCCAAAATTAGGTATTTTGTGAATTTTTTCGGAATTTTTATATGGAAACCATTGACGCGATCAAGATTTGTGGTACACTTTAGTTGGTGAAGATAGGAGGATTTCCCATGGGTACCGTTATAGCGATCACCTCCGGAAAGGGAGGCACCGGAAAGACCTCCATCACCGGCGGCACTGCCGCCTCTCTGGCCCTGATGGGCCGCTCTGTTTTATGTATCGACATGGACATCGGACTGCGGAATCTGGACATCTCCCTGGGTCTTAACGACCGGGCGCTGATGGATTTTGCGGATGTGGCTCTGGGGCGCTGCCCCCTGGCCCGGGCCGCGGTGGAACACCCCGATCTGAAGGGGCTGTCCCTGCTGACCGCTCCCCTGTCCCTGCCCGCCGGTCTGACCATGGACCGGGTCCGCTCTCTGCTGTACACCGCCCGCGCCATGTACGACTATGTGCTCATCGACTCTCCCGCCGGATTGGGCGCCGGCTTCCACCTGGCCACCTGCGGCGCCGACCGGGTGCTGGTGGTAGCCACCAACGACGCCTCCTCCCTGCGGGACGCCCAGCGCACCGTGGCCCAGCTGGACAGCATGCGCCAGATCCATCTGGTCATGAACCGCATCCAGCCCAAGCTGCTGCGGAAGCTGCGCACCACCATTGACGATGCCATGAACACTGCTGGTCTGCCCCTCATCGGGGTGGTGCCGGAGGACCCACAGGTTATCCTGTGCGCCAACCAGGGCCTCCCCCTCGTCAGCCAGGGCCGCCGGGGAGCCGGCCGGGCCTGCTGGAACATTGCTCAGCGTCTGGATGGCCGTCAGGTCCCTGTTATGCGGATTCACTGAACCGTTTTTCCCCCTATTTTCAACAAGGAGGTACCGCCGTTATGAATATCGCGATTATGAGCCACACTAAGAAGCAGGACTTGATGGTTCAATTCTGCACCGCTTATTGCGGCATCCTGTCCAAGCACACCGTCTGCGCCACCAACGCCACCGGTCGTATGGTTTCCGAGGCCACCGGCCTGCCCGTCAACCTGTTCCTCTCCCACGAACACGGCGGTATTGAGCAGATCGGCCAGCGTATCATCTACAACGAGATCGACATGGTTCTGTTCTTCAACTCCCCTCTGGACAACGAGATGGACAAGGACGTGCTGTATATCTCCCGCCTTTGCGACCAGCACTCCGTCCCCATGGCCACCAACGTGGCCACCGCCGAGCTGCTGATCCACGGCCTGGCCCGGGGCGACCTGGACTGGCGCGAGGGCCTGAACCCCATGCGGGTGCCCTTCGCACTGTAACTTTTCCAAACCGCCATGACGGCGCATGAGTAACCGGACTGCCTCCGACAGAGAAGGGCCCCGCTGGCTGAGAGGGCCCCAGGCTCGGCACCCGGCGAAGACAGCGTCACCAGCGGGCCCGGAGACGGGCGCGGTCCCCTTCCCGCACCAGAAGGCCAAAGGGGCGTTTTTCCAAACGCCTGAAATTGGGTGGCACCACGAAGCGTATCGCGCTCTCGTCCCAATCAGGGGACGGGAGCGCTTTTTTGCGCTCTTTTGAACGAGGCAGGTGTGATTTTTTCCTCCCTCCCCCTAAAATATTGTCAATTCATTCCGCATAAACGAAAGGATGTTTATCTATGAGCAAAGTACAGCCCCGCACTCTGTCCGGCTTTATGGAGCTGCTCCCCGCCCGGCAGGCTCAGTTCGACCGCATGGTCGCCATTCTGCGCGAGACCTACTCCCTGTATGGCTTCACCCCCCTGGACACCCCCCTCATCGAGGCCAGCGAGGTCCTGCTGGCCAAGGGCGGCGGCGAGACCGAGAAGCAGATCTACCGCTTTATGAAGGGCGACACCGACCTGTCCCTGCGCTTCGATCTGACCGTGCCTCTGGCCAAGTACGTGGCCCAGAACTACGGCCACCTGACCTTCCCCTTCCGCCGCTTCCAGATCGGCAAGGTCTACCGGGGCGAGCGGGCCCAGCGGGGCCGCTTCCGCGAGTTCTACCAGGCCGACATCGATGTCATCGGCGACGGCAAGCTGGACATCTCCAACGAGGCGGAGATCCCCGCCATCATCTACCGGGCCTTCTCCCAGATGGGCCTGAAGCGGTTCCATATCCGGGTGAACAACCGCAAGATCCTCAACGGCTTCTACGCCATGCTGGGCCTGACCGAGAAGTCCGGCGACATCATGCGCACTGTGGACAAGCTGGACAAGATCGGCGCGGAGAAGGTCAAGGAGCTGCTGGTAGCCGAGGAGATCGGTCTGACCACTGAGCAGGCCGACGAGATCATGAAGTTCATCGCCATCACCGGCTCCAACGCCGAGGTTTTGACCGCTCTGGAAGGCTACCGGGGCCGCCACGAGCTGTTTGACCTGGGCCTGGACGAGCTGACCACCGTGACCCGCTATCTGTCCGCCTTCGGCGTGCCCGAGAGCCACTTCGCCGTGGACCTGACCATCGCCCGGGGCCTGGATTACTACACCGGCACCGTCTACGAGACCACCATGCTGGACCACCCCGAGATCGGCTCCATCTGCTCCGGCGGCCGCTATGACAACCTGGCCGAGTACTACACCGACAAGCAGCTCCCCGGCGTGGGCATCTCCATCGGTCTGACCCGTCTGTTCTTCGTACTGGAGGACCAGGGCTATCTGAACGCCGACCGGAACACCGCCCCCGCCGACGCTCTGATCCTGCCTATGACCGAGGACCTGGCCCCCGCCATCGCCTTGGCCACCACCCTCCGCGCCGCCGGCATCCGCACCCAGATCCACGCCGAGCAGAAGAAGTTCAAGCAGAAGATCGGCTACGCCGACAAGTTGGCCATCCCCTACGCCATCTTCCTGGGCGAGGACGAGATCAGCCAGGGCGTGGCCGCCGTCAAGGACATGACCACCGGCGAGCAGGTCAAGCTGGCTCCCAATCAGGCCGTGGCCCACATCCAGGCCGGTCTGGCAAAGCGCAACGCCGGCACCCCCATCCTGGACAAGGGCGCTCAGGAGTAACCTCTCCCGGCCCCTTCCGCCATGGGCGGCCTCCGGCCGCCCGCCGCTGAAAGGAGTCTGCTATGAAGCGAAACACCAAAGTTTCTCTGCTCCTGGCCGCCCTTCTCATCCTGGCTGGTCTTTGGTATATCTGGCCCCGGAGTTTCCTGGATGCCCTTCCGGGCTTCCAGAAGAACGAGCCCGTCACCAGCTGTTCCGCCATCCTGCTCCCCTCCGACCCGGAGAATGACCCACCCGCCCAGGTCCTGGAACTGCCCCCGGACTCCCCTGAGTACCAGGACCTGATGGACTTGCTGGACTCCACCACTTATGTCCGCAGCCCTTCCGACCTGCTCCGTCTGGGTCGGGCCAGCGACACCCAGGTCATTACCCTGAGACCCTGCTCCGTCAACATCTGCCTGTGGCAGGGCCAGTCCATCTTTGAATTCACCCTCAACGGCCCCAACATCGTGGCTGGGGAGCCGGGCGGCGCCAGCCGCACCTACCTCCCCAGAGGCGGCCAGGCCTTCCAGGAGGAAATCGTAACATTTTTGGCCAACTGCGCAAATAACGCGTAAAAAGCAAATACTTTTAATTATACTCTTGCTGAATAATACTAATTGGAGTTGATTTTCATGGATAATATTCAGAACTTCCACCGCACCAACTACTGCGGCGACCTGCGTGCTGCCGACGCGGGCAAGACCGTATCCGTCTGCGGCTGGGTCCAGCGCCAGCGGGACCTGGGCGGCCTGATCTTCGTGGACCTGCGGGACCGCACCGGTCTGGTCCAGCTGTCCTTCGACGACAGCACCGACAAGGCCATCTTCGAGAAGGCCTCCACCCTGCGCTCTGAGTTCGTCATCGCCGCCACCGGCCTGGTCCGGGAGCGCGAGTCCAAGACCGACAAGATCGCCACCGGCGACATCGAGGTCTACGTCACCGAGCTGCGGCTCCTGGCCAAGTCCGAAACCCCTCCCTTCGAGATCGTGGAGCACTCCAAGGCCAACGACATGCTGCGCCTGAAGTACCGCTATCTGGACCTGCGCCGCCCCGAGATGCAGCACGCCATCGCCACCCGCCACAAGATCACCAAGATCGCCCGGGACTACTTCGACGAGAACGGCTTCCTGGAGATCGAGACCCCCGTGCTGACCAAGTCAACCCCCGAGGGCGCCCGGGACTATCTGGTCCCCTCCCGCGTCCACCCCGGCAAGTTCTACGCTCTGCCCCAGTCCCCCCAGCAGTACAAGCAGCTGCTGATGCTGTCCGGCTTCGACCGCTACTTCCAGATCGCCCGCTGCTTCCGTGATGAGGACCTGCGGGCCGACCGCCAGCCCGAGTTCACCCAGATCGACCTTGAAATGTCCTTCATCAACGAGGACGACATTATGGGCATCCAGGAGGGCTTCCTGAAGCGGGTGTTCAAGGAGGTCCTGGACGTGGACGTCCAGACTCCCTTCCAGCGGATGCCCTGGCAGGAGGCCATGGACCGCTTCGGCTCCGACAAGCCCGACCTGCGCTTCGGCTTTGAGCTGAAGGACATCAGCGACATCGTGAAGGACTGCGGCTTCGGCGTGTTCTCCGGCCCCGTGGCCGAGGGCGGCTCCGTCCGGCTCATCAACATCACCGGCGGCGGCGCCGCCTTCCCCCGCAAGAAGATCGACAAGCTGGCCGACTTCGCCAAGACTTACAAGGCCAAGGGCCTGGCCTGGACCCGTCTGGTGGACGGCGGCATGACCTCCTCCTACGCCAAGTTCCTGACTGAAGAGGAGAACCAGGCCATTCTGGACCGCGCCGAGGCCAAGGACGGCGACCTGATCCTGATCGTGGGCGACGCCAAGAACGAGGTGGTCTGGGCCGCTCTGGGCGCGCTCCGCTGCGAGATCGCCAAGCAGATGGGTCTGGCCGATCCCATGGACTTCAAGTTCCTGTGGGTCACCGAGTTCCCCATGTTCGAGTGGTCCGAAGAGGAGAACCGCTATATGGCCATGCACCACCCCTTCACCGCCCCCATGGTGGAGGACGAGGACAAGATTTTGACCGACAAGGCCCACTGCCGCGCCCGCGCCTACGACATCGTCCTGAATGGCACCGAGCTGGGCGGCGGCTCCATCCGGATCAACACCCCCGAGATGCAGGAGAAGGCCTTCCAGGCCCTTGGCATCTCCGAGGAGGACATCCAGGAGCGCTTCGGCCACCTGGTCAACGCCTTCAAGTTCGGCGCGCCCCCCCACGGCGGCCTGGCCTACGGCCTGGACCGGCTGTGCATGCTGATGGCCGGCGCGCCCTCCATCCGCGATGTCATCGCCTTCCCCAAGGTCCAGAACGCCTCCGACCTGATGATGGCCTGCCCCGATGTGGTGGACGCCAAGCAGCTGGATGATCTGTCCATCGCCGTCACCCGCGTCGAGGAGACTGCTGAGGAGGAGTAAGACTCTCCCAGGCGTCCACCGGGGCCCCATCCCAGATGGGGCGGCCGGCAGGCCGTAAATTCGCAGGGCCTGCGGCCCGAAGAATTTGCGCAGGCGGAATTCACTTCCGCCGAGCATTTAAAATTTCCGGGTTCCCGCAAAATGCCCGCATTTTGTGGGCGGACGCCAAGCAGTTGGACGACCTGTCCATCGCCGTGACTCGCATGGAGGAGACCGCCGAGGAGGAGTAATTTCTCCACATCTTAGGTTTCTATTGTGGAATGCGGGGAGGCCCCTTCCGGACCGCCCCGCGTTTCCACATTCCGGTCTTTTCTTGTGGAAACTTTTCTAAATGGAGGCTGATTCCCATGAAACTGGTACAAGTTTGGAAGAATAATTCCCCCGCTCTGGGCATTCAGGTGGAAAAGGGCGTCATCGACATCCAGGCCGAGGGGGTCCGCCGGGGTCTGACTGTCCCCGGGACCATGGCCGAAGCCATCGCCATGGGTGAACCTGGTCTGGGCCTGCTCAAGGAGCTGTCTGACGGGGCTCAGTGCTTCACCGACGCCCCCCTGGCCCCGGTGGTCACCGGCACGGACCGCATCTTCTGTATCGGCCTGAACTACCGCCAGCACGCCAAGGAGTGCAATCTGCCCCTCCCCCCTGCCCCGGTGCTGTTCAACAAGTTCGGCAACGCCCTGGCCGCCCACGGCGACCGGGTGCGCCTGATGCCCGACTACAAGGAGTACGACTACGAGGCCGAGTTGGTGGTGGTCATGGGCAAGGCCGCCCGGGACGTGTCCGAGGAAGAGGCCCTGGACTATGTCTACGGCTACACCTGCGGCAACGACCTGTCCTGCCGGGATCTGCAGTTCGCCCGGGGCGGCCAGTGGGTGCTGTCCAAGACCTTCGACGGCTTCGCCCCCGTTGGTCCCTGTCTGGTGCCCGCGGCGGAGCTGGACCCCACAAACCTGGACATCTCCAGCGTGGTCAACGGCGAGACGCGCCAGAACTCCAACACCTCCGACATGATCTTCTCCGCCGCCCAGATCATCGCGGACCTGTCCCGCCACTTCACCCTCCAGCCCGGGGACCTGATCTTTACCGGCACCCCCCAGGGCGTTATGCACGGCTACCCCGCCAACCAGAAAAACTGGCTCAAGCCCGGCGACCGGGTGGACGTCACCATCCAGGGCATCGGAACCTTGTCCACAAGCTTCTGTTGAGTTGTGAATTCTTTTTCTTGAAAGAAAAAGAATCAAAAAGAACTTAAATAAGCCCGGATGGCTATTCGCCATCCGGGCTTATCTCATCCATGCTTTCATGCAAACCATCACGCCTCTGCTCCGTTTGATACAAAATAGAACCGCACCAGCTCTGAATCCCATCCAGCACCGCCATCTGCTCTGTAAACTGCTGAATGCTCCTCTCCTGCCATTCCTCCATCTGCTCTTTCAGCAATCGGACATCCTGGCTCAATTTCCACAGGTCATCATTTTCATCTGCTTTTGACATACCGCTCACCTCACATCAATTTTAGACTGAAACTATCTAAAATTCAATAGAACATTTTGGTCTAGGGTATCCTTTTATCGGTGATGAGAATGTACTCACGTATACGGAATCTCCGAGAGGACCACGATCTAACTCAAAAAGACTTGGGAAAAGCTATCAACGTCCCACAGCGGTCTTATTCTTACTATGAGCGCGGCCAGCATATGATCCCCCCCGAGGTCTTATGCCGTCTAGCTGATTTCTACCACACCAGCGTGGACTATCTGTTGGAACGCACCGATCAGTTTGAACCCTATCCTAAAAAATGACTCACCCAGGTTTTAAATTCTGAGGTGGGTCTTATTTTAACGAGGTGATTCCATGCCGCTGCGAATCCGTGACTTGCGCGAAGATAACGACCACACCCAAAAAGAGCTTGCGGAATTGCTCCATGTCAGCCAAGCCACCTATTCCCGCTATGAAACCGGCAATCTGGATATCCCCCATTCCGCTCTTCAAACCTTGGCCGACTTTTACCATACCAGTGTGGACTATCTGCTGGGGCGAACGAACATCCCCACTCCATATCCCAAACAATGACCCGCCTTAGCGTCTGTACGCAGAGGCGGGTACTTTTCTGTCCCCGTCCGGTCACAGACGCACCGGTTTGTTCGGAAACCCAGGCGCGCTCTAACCAAGTAGAGGGACAGCCCCATTCTACGGAGCAGAGCGGACGAGCGATAAAGCTCAGACACCGTTCAAGAGGTTTCCCGCGCCGGCCGTAAGTTCTTGGGCTATTCAAAGCGCCCCCGTAAACAGGGGGGACCGGGGGCATGGCGGAACGAAAGACACATAAGGTTTTCCCCGTGAAAAACCTTGTGCGTCTTTCCAAGGAGCCATACCCCCGGCGATTCTTTGGTTTCTTTCTGATCGCTCAGAAAGAAACTCGCCCCGCAGGGCGAAACTTTCCCCAATTTGACAGTCTCTCCCAGCCGATGCTATACTTTCCTTACCAACCATCCGAGGTGGGCCTATGAAAAAAATTACATCTCTTCTCCTCCTGACCCTGCTGCTGGCCGGCTGCGGCGGGCCGGGGTCTGTACCTTCCCCCAACGCTTCCGCCGGCTCTGCCGCGGTTTCCCTGGAAATCCCGGCCCCGTCGGGCTCCTCCGCCCCGGAAGAGCCCCAGGAGGAACCCCTTCCCCCCACTCCGCCGGAGGGACCCGCCCCCGAGACCCGGGAGGAGACCCTCTCCCGCCTGCTGTCCGCCATGACCGTGGAGGAAAAGGTGGGTCAGCTCTTCTTCGCCCGGTGCCCTGAGACGGACGGAGCGGCCCTGGCCCAGCAGTACCACCTGGGCGGTTATCTCCTGTTCGGCCGGGATTTTAAAAACAAATCGGCGGACGAGGTCCGGGATGCCATCGACGGCTGCCAGAACGCCGTCCAGATTCCCCTGCTCATCGGTGCGGACGAGGAGGGCGGCACCGTGGTCCGTATCAGCTCCAACCCCCAGCTCCGGGAAACGCTCTTCCTCTCCCCCCAGCAGCTCTATGCCCAGGGGGGCATGGAGGCCATCCTTGCCGACACGGCGGAAAAGGACGCTCTGCTCCGCTCCCTGGGCGTCAACGTGAACTTTGCCCCAGTGGCCGACCTGTCGGAAAACCCGGAGGACTTTATTTATCCGCGAGCCTTCGGTCAGGGTCCCGAGGAGACCAGCCAATTTACGGCGGCGGTGGTGACCCAGATGGAAGAGGACGGCATGGGCAGCGTTTTAAAGCACTTTCCAGGCTACGGCTCCAATCCGGACACCCACACCGGCTCCGCCCTGGACAGCCGCCCTCTGGACCAGTTTTTGACCCGGGACTTTCTGCCCTTCCGGGCGGGGATTGAGGCCGCCCCCGGCGGCACCGCCGCCGTTCTGGTGTCTCACAACGTCATCCAGGCGGTGGACCCCAGCCTTCCCGCCTCCCTGTCCCCCGCCGTGCTGGACTTGCTGCGGGAGGAGCTGAACTTTGACGGCGTGGTCCTCACCGACGACCTGGCTATGGAGGCCGTGGCCGCCTATGCGTCCGACGGCACGGCACCGGTCCTGGCCCTCACCGCCGGCGTCGATATGGTGGTGACCAGCGATTACCAGACCCAGATCCCCCAGGTGCTGGAGGCCGTGGAAAAGGGGCAAATCACCCCCAAACGGCTGGACCAGGCTGTGACCCGGGTGCTGGGCTGGAAGTACGACCTTGGCCTACTGGAAGGCTTATAAAAAGCGCCTCCGGATGGTATTCAAACCATTCGGAGGCGTTTTTTCTTCTCTCAGCTCAGGAACAGCATCAGCACCGGGATGGTGAAGAAGCAGCCCAGGGTAGACAGGCAGGCGCCGGTGGCGGCGTACTCCTCGTCGGCGCCGAAGGCCCCGGCCATGACCGTAATCTGGGTGACCACGGGGAGGGCGGACTCCACGATAAAGACGCTCCGGGCCAGGCCGGTGATACCGAACAGAGCGCACATGCCCACGCAGATCATGGGGGAGATGATGAGCCGGATGACCAGCATGGTGGGAATCCCCCGGAGGAACCGCAGGTTTCTGAGTCCCACCTCATAGATGATGAAGCCGCAGTACAGCAGGGCCAGCGGGGTGACGGTACCGCTGATATAGCCGGCAAATTTCATAAACAGAGCGGGGGGCTGGAGGTCCAGCACCAGCAGCAGCACGCCGATGATCACACCCACGATGGGAGGCTTGGTGATCAGATCTTTTAAAATTCCCTTGACGCTGAGCTTTTTGGGCTCCGCCGTTCCGGCCCGCTCAATGAGCATGACCACCAGGGTCTGGGTGATCATAGAGCTGGACAGGTAGTAGACCATCAGGAAGGGAATGGACACCTCACCGAAGAGCTGGGTGGTCATGGGCAGGCCGATGAACAGGGTGTTGGAGGTTCCAGCCATGGAGGTGAATACCCCCCACCGATTCCGGGGCAGCTTCAGAACGACTGCCCCCACCGCACCCAGAGCCAGAGTCAAGCCAATGCCGGACATGGCCGCCGCCATCATGGACCCCGCGTGGACCAGGTCGTCGTGGCTCAGGTTGTTCACCAGACCCACGATGCAGTTGAAGGGCACCGCCACGTTGACCACAAACCGGCTGAGAAATTTCTTTTCCGAGGCGGTCATCCACCCCAGGCAGCCCAGGACATAGCCCACCGCCATGAGCAGAAATAAAACCAGGACCGCCGATACCGCATTGAAAAACACCGCTACCATGCGTGTTTCTCCTCTCTCTTTCCGTGATAAAGGGCCCCGACGCCCTCAGGTGCCGGAGCCCGATACTATTTGCTCAGGGACGCCCCGCTCATTCCTGAGGCGCCGCAGGCTTCGCTCCGCCGCCGTTTCCTCTGGGACGGCGGTGGCGGCGGCGGCTGGGCTTCTTATCCCCCTGGGCGGGGGCGGGCGCCGGTCCGCCGGGCTGCGCGCTCTTGGGGGCGGCGGGCTTGGGCGCAGGTTTCTGCTGGAGCTTCCCCTGGGGCTTCTGGCCGGGCTTGGGCGTACGGCGGCGGTCCGTACGACCGCCCTCCTCCCGGGCGTTCTCCTGCTCCGGAGCCTTGGGGGCCGCCTTCTGTCCCTCACCCTCGGGGCGGCGGGGACGGTTCCGGCTGCGGTTCCGGTTTCGGGCCACACGCTGCGTCTCCCCCTCCTCCCGGGCGGGGGCAGCGGGGGCGGCGGAAACGGTCTGGGGCTGCTCCCCGGCAGCCTCACGGCGGCTGAACACCGCCTCCAGAGCGGCGGCCAGAGAGGACTCCTCGGTGGGCTTGGCCTGGGCCGCAGTCTCCTCCTCCGGCTGACGACGGAGCTTGGCCAGCTCCTCCAGAGGGGGCTCCACATAGCCCTCGGGCCGCTTGCCCTTGCCGTTGCGGACTACGCACAGCTCGCAGTTATGGTAGCACTTGGGGGTCTCGGGGGCGGAATCCAGCCGGACCTGGACGGTCTGGCGCAGGAGGTTCACGCTGGACACAGTGCCCGCGCCGTCGGGGGTCTCCACAAAGGACTCCTGCCGGGGGGCCTTCTTCACCAGGTCCTCGTAGGCGTCCTGCTCGTACTTCAGGCAGCACATCAGGCGGCCGCAGGTGCCCGAGATCTTGGTGGGGTTCAGGGACAGATTCTGGGTCTTGGCCATCTTGATGGACACGGGCTGGAACTCGTCCAGGAACTGGTTGCAGCAGAAGGGCCGTCCGCAGATGCCCAGGCCGCCCAGCATCTTGGCCTCGTCCCGGACGCCGATCTGGCGCAGCTCGATGCGGGCGTGGATGGTGCTGGCCAGGTCCTTCACCAGGGCCCGGAAGTCCACCCGGCCCTCGGAGGTAAAGAAGAAGAGGACCTTGTTGCCCTCAAAGCTGTACTCGGCCTCCACCAGCTTCATGTCCAGGCCGTGCTGGGCGATCTTCTCCTGGCAGATTTTGAAGGCCTTGGCCTCCTTCTCCTTGTTCTTCTCCACGGTCTTGGCGTCCTCCTCGGTGGCCACGCGGACCACGGGACGCAGGGGGGCGGTGAGCTCGATCTCGTCGATCATGAAGTTCCCCTGGGTGCACTGGGCGTACTCGGTGCCCCGGGAGGTCTCCACGATGACGCCGTCCCCCTCCTTGAACTGATTCCCGTCGGGATTGAAATAATATTGCTTTCCGCCGCTCTTGAAGCGGACGCTGATGATCTCTACCATCGGATTTTCTCCTCTTCCTAAAAAAGCGGACGGCAGGGTGCATTGTGATGCGCCCCTGCGTGCTCGCTCTTAATTCTCTGCAAACATTCCGGCGCACAGCCAGCCCGCCAGCTGGCCGGGATTGGCGTTGAGCTTGGCGGCTCCCCGCAGCTGCCGGACCAGCTCGATTCCCCGCAGCATGCGGCGGCGGTCGGTACTTCTGACCATCCGGTCTCCAAGCTCCTCCTCCAGGGCGTCCAACAGCTTGACCAGTTCGTCCCGTCCCTGTTTATCCAGAACCATAGAGGCCTCGAACAGCGCCAGCTCGCTCCCCTTCTCCAGGGCGTCGGCCAGGGCTCTGGCCTGGGTCAGTCGGGCCTGTTCGGCCTGTCCGGTCCCCTCCAGCCGCTCCACGGCACGGCCCAGAATACCCTGGCAGTCCAGGGCGGCCTGTTTCCGCTCCGCCGGGGTTTTCTCGGGAAATTTTTGTGCCAGGAAAACCTCGCACTCCCCCAGGGGCACCGGGGCCAAAGATAACTCCTCGCACCGGGAACGCACCGTCTGGAGCAGCCCCCCGGCGTTGTCGCACAGCAGCAGGAAGGCGGCATACTGGGGGCCCTCCTCCAGCAGCTTGAGCATAGCGTTCTGGGAGGAGG
>Ga0129308_1003077_pt1 | contig 12706 bp, 4 predicted proteins | sample L827metagenome_FD_94440 | JGI IMG/M metagenome (GOLD analysis project Ga0129308, IMG submission 94440) | Ring-tailed lemur group fecal microbial communities from Wisconsin, USA - L827 metagenome | ecosystem: Host-associated > Mammals > Digestive system > Large intestine > Fecal | place: USA...
ATATGAGACGACCGGGTTCGATGCGGAGGGCCAGATCACGAGCGCGATCGCGGCACTCAGCTCCGACGCGGTTCCGAAGCTGTATACGCTGACTGGTCACGGTGAGATGGCGCTCGCGGATTCGCTGGCCCGCTCGATCGAAAAGGAGAATATAGAGACAGATTCGCTGAATCTGATCACGGCTGACCGTGTGCCGGAGGATGCGGACTGCATTCTGATCGTGTCGCCAACCTCTGATTTGTCGCAGGAGGAGTCAGAGAAATTGCTGGATTATCTGAAGTCGGGCGGCCGGGCGGTCGTGATCACGGATTATACGGAGGAAAAGCTGACAAATCTTGCAGCGGTGCTCTCTTACTATGGGACAGAGATAACGGAGGGTGTAATCGTTGAGGGCGACAGCCGGTATTATGTGCAGATGCCCTACTACCTTGTGCCGGAAATTGAGAACACGGAGATCTCGGCAGATATGACAGGCGGAAGCGCCTATGTCCTGCTGGCGGCGGCGCAGGGAATCAACGTTTCAGATGAATTGCGGGGCGGCGTTGCTGTGACAAGTGTGCTGAAAACTTCGCCCTCGGCGTACTCTAAAACGGATGTGCAGAATATGAGCACCTATGAGAAGGAGGACGGAGATCTTGACGGCCCATTCGGACTCGGCGTACTCGTGACTGAAACGGTGGAACTGGATGAGGGAACGGGAAAGGATGGTACAGGAACGGAAGAGCAGACGGAGGAAGCGGTAAAGGAGGATGCAGAAGAGGGATCACAGACGGAATCAGCTACCGAATCTGCAGCGGAAGATATCCGTTCGGCCCGTGCTGCAAAGACTGCTGAGACGAGGCTTGCTTTGTTCACGTCGTCGGCTCTGATAGATGAGTCCGCAGATCAGATGGTTTCCGGCGGCAACACGCGCCTGTTCATCAATACGCTGAGTTGGGCATGCGGCCAGTCTTCCTCCGTATCGGTTCCGGTTAAGAGCCTTTCGGTCGATTATCTGACGTTGACGGCAGCGAGCAGTAACTTCTGGAGTATCGTGACGATTGTGATAATTCCGGGGACGTTTCTGATTTGCGGGCTGATGATATGGCTCAGACGGCGCAGGCAGTGAAGTAGGAGGAGCTTTATTGCTGTGGCAATGAACCAGTAAGGTGGTGGGAACTCTATTCATGCGGACAACGAGCAGGGTGAGGGAGTTTCATTGCCGTGAGCAACGAGCCAGTAAAGGGTGTGGGAGCTCTACGCAGCTTAGCCATGTGCCTGCATGGAGATTGGGCGACTGCAGCGGGGATTTGATTAGCCAGACAGGAGGGCGTAATGAGCAGAAAGAGTATAACATTGGCGTTGGGAGTTACAGTGTTAGCGGGCTTGTCCGTCACATGCATTCTTTTAAAAAAACACAATGAGAAGGCGCAGGAGGAGACGGCGGCGGAGAACAGTGCGGGGGAAATCCTGAGCGTCGATCTGTCACAGCTCACAGCAGTTTCCTTTGATGCAGGAGAAAGACAGGTGCGTTTTAAGCGGACAGATGACGCATGGAAGCTGGATGGAGATGAGACATTTCCGGTGGATGTGAATGCGCTTGAGACAACGCTTGCATCCGTATCTTCGGTTGAGGCCGTCCGCAGACTTGATCATTCTGAGGATCTGTCAGAGTACGGTCTTGATGAGCCACAGAATATAATTACAATAAAAATGGAGGATGGCACGGAGAAAACCGTCACAGTCGGGGCGACAAATGACAGTACAGGAGACGACTATGTGATGCTTGACGGAGATGATTCCGAGATCTATACGGTTGGCTCCGGGCTGCGGGAAGCATTTTCAGATGATCTCTATGAGTATGCCGTCAGCGAGGAGCTTCCGTATTTACTGGCCGCCGATATTGTGGGTGTCCGTGTGGAGCGTGCGGAGGGAGGATACGAATTATACCTCGAGGATGCGGCCTGGAAGGTTGCCGGGCTGCGCACTGATGAGAGCGAGTCTGCATCAGAAGACACCGAAGTGCAGGCCGGACAGACCGACGGGCTGCGCACCGATGAGAGCGAGTCTGCATCAGAAGACACCGAAGCGCAGACCGGACAGACCGACGGGCTGCGCACCGATGAGAACGAGTCTGTATCAGAAGAAACTGAAGTGCAGACCGGGCAGACTGACGATGCACGCATTGATGAAAGCGAGTCTGCATCCGAAGAAGCTGGGGCGCAGACCGGGCAGGAGGCGGATCCGGAAGCAATCAATGATGCGCTTGCCAAAGTGACGGGCCTGTCATACAACGGTTATCTGGAGCACAACTGTACCGATGCATCCGCTTACGGACTCGGCGAGCCCGCTGCGGTGCTGACCTTTTCTTATATAGAAGATACCGAAGCCGGGATAGAAGATGTCGAAGCCGGAACAGAATCCGAATCGGAGTCCGAATCAGATTCTGCGTCGCAATCCGTTACATGTACCCTCACGTTTCTGATAGGTGATACGGATGAATCGGGCAATTACTATGTGCAGCTCGAGGGCTCTGCGCAGATACACACAATCCCCTCAGCCGCGCTCGCACCGTTCCTTGCGGCATCAGTCACGGACTGGATTTCCGATTAATCGTGTACGCCCGCGCATTCGCCTGTCAAACCAATGAATCATACAAGCCCATGTTTCCGGCCGCAAAACCGGAAACATGGGCTTGACGTAAGTTATCCGTTGCAGATTTGTGAAACGGCCCTGCCTGTGAGCAGCGTTTCCGGCTCCTAATCCGGACAGTACTCCGGCAGCAGTTCCCCGACTTCCTCTGCAATCCTCTTTCTGAATTTTTTGTATTTTTTTACCGTGACGCCTCCATTTAATTCCTGATTCAGCGGAACCGTGACGAAATTTTTGCCATCATAGCTGGTGTATGTGTAACACGGAATATAGCCGTTCTCGGTAAGCTCCGGCTTCCCGTCCTGCGACCGCTCCAGCCGGATCCGCAGAATCACGGAATCCCGGTTCCCGGCGATCTGGTTCACGCTGGCATTGAAATCCCCGATCGAATAAAAGCAGGGGACCTTTTTCCCGTCTGCAGCAGTGATTTCATCATAGCTCTGAATCAGATGACTATGTCCGCCGACGATGTAATCCGCGCCCATATCCGCCAGCTCCTGTGCCATTTGCTTTTGATCGCCGCCAATGCCAAACTTGTTTTTGGTGCCCCAGTGCATATACACGATGATATACTCTGCACCCTGGGAACGGAGCGATTCGATATCCGCCGCTGCCCTTTCCTTTTCATAATAATTCAGAACCGTATCGATGTCCTCCTGGCTCCAGTCGCTGTCCTTGCCGTTAAAGCCGGGCTTAATCGGCGTGTAAGAGAGAAATCCGACCTGAATCCCGTTCACATTCACAAGCAGTGTCTGCACGTCTTCTTTGGAGGTAAACAGCCCTGTATTGGCAAACTGATAGTCATCTACAAGCTCAGCCGATTCCATGGCGCCGGGGACGCCGCCGTCGCAGTTGTGGTTGTTGGAGGTGACGAGTCCGTCAAAGCCCGCGTATTTCAGCGCATCCAGATAGCGGGACGGGCCATTGCAGTTCGGGGTATTGTCGACGTATGCCTCCTCGCATAGGCTGTGCTTTTGCGGATTTTTGCTTCCGGAGTACCGTCGCGGACGCGGCTGCCAGCAGCAGACAGCATCCGAGGACAGCTAATGTAATGCGACAGATTGATTTTTTGTTTTTCATTTCTATTTGTTCTCCTTATGATTCTGAATTAAAAGATTCAGATCGTTAGGTACAGTTCAGAATTTTTTTCAGTAGATATTTGTATAGATATATGTTATTATAGTTATTGCCGTTGACTCTTTCCGGTGGGAAGGAGGTGACTATCAGTGACCGAAACGATTTTTGCATTTCTTGCTTCTGTCGTAGCAGGCGTAGTTAGCTACTATGTTTGCAAGTGGCTGGATGGAAGTAAGTAAACGGCAACAGCCCAAAGGCATAAGCCACCTTACATAACGGAATAGAAACACCTCAGAGCTAGCCCCTCTGAGGTGTTTCGTTTTTGCTACCAGTGAAATTTTTGCATTTCTTAGCTGCTGTTATCATATGCCATATAAGGGCAAAAGTCAACTGAAAAATGAAATTTGAAACAACGCAATAAATACTTGATAAAATTTCCCGGACAGGTTAATATGAAATTGGTATATTTTAACTAAAATGAGTAGAAAAAAGATCGGAAAATCATCTGAAACAGGGAGGAACAGGGATGGGAAGGAACGGAAAAAGATTTTTGGCGCTGTTTTTGACGGTTGTTTTGTGCCTGGGAGTATTGGAGGGCGCGGCGGCAGCAGAAGGAAGCTACGGGGAAACAATCGTGCAGACTGAGACTGGCGGGACAAGTCCGGCGGGCGGGCTGTCGGCGGAGGCTGTTGGCGAGACTGCCGGTGCGGATGGGCTTGCAAAGCTGCTGGCGGAGACGATCAGCGGGCGGCAGATGGAAACTGCCGGGGATGCAGCCGGGGCGAACGGGATTACAGGGCTGGAGGTTGCAGGGACGCAGGCAGTCGTGAATTGTCATACGGACTGTGCGGCGGAGCTGGTTGTGGCGGTTTATGAGGAGGATACACAGCGGATGGCAGGCTCCGGCATGACCTATGTGAATGCTGGGGGGGGGTAATGAAGTAACGGTAAGCCTCGATATTCCGGAGCTGCCGGAGAATTTTATTGCGGCGGCTTATCTGCTGGACTCAGAAAATAATTATCCTCTCTGCGATGCATTTACGACAGAGCTTTATACACGGGAAATGAAGGCCCTCCGGGAATCCACTACGGCGGATTACGCGGAGGAGCTGGTGCTCAATTTAGACGAAGATACCAGTACCAACTTTGCAGTATATAATGAAACTACCGTGCTGGTGGAGGAGAATGCTTCCGAAAATCAGCTTACGGACAATGGCGATGGAAGCTATACGGTGACGAACGCGGGCGCGGAATTTACCGGGCTGGCAGCGGGGGACACTTTTTCTTATACATATGACGACGGGATGCTGCTTCTGGTCAAGGTCGGGACGGTTACGGTCGAGGGCAGCACCGTTACGATCACGGAGGACAGCGATACGGAGCTGTCGGATTATTTTGATTACCTGAAAATCGAGGAGGACAGCAACGGCTGCGAGATGCATGTGGACAACAGCGGGCTGGAGGAGGGCGTCACCTATCTCGGCACGGGAACCGCGGCCCACAGGGCTGCAAGGAATATCGATGAGGATGCGCAGTATTCGCATGGGATGTCCTACGGCGTGTCGCTTGCAGGGCTCTCCGCAGAGGCGAGCCTGAATGTGACGCTGAGCCTGACGCTGTATGATACGCCGGAGCGGTCGTATTTCTCACAGAAGCTGGATTATTCCTCGCGGATTTCGGTGAAGGGGAAAGCAGAGCTTTTTCAGAAGGATATCAAGCTGGGAAACGTGGACTTCCCGCTCCTTGGCGGGCTGATCCGCGCGGGGTTCCAGCCGGTAATCCGCATCGAAGCGTCGGCTGTGATGGAGGCCGGAGTCCAGATCGCAGGTGCGGCAGGATTCTCCTATGACTCTCTGGAAGGGCGGAAGAATCTGAGCAGCCCGCCGCGGATATCGGTGGACGCGGCCTTTGGCGGCACCGTCTATATCGGGCTTGCCATAGTGCCGAATGTAAAATTTATCAGTGAAAAGCTGTTTAAGGCGGAGCTGGATATTTCCGTGGGTGTGGAAGCAAATTCGAAGGTCAGCGTGTCGACGGAGGGCTCCGGTGTGCTGCATGAATGCAACCAGTGCTTCGACGGGGAGCTGTCCGCCAAATTTGGCGTTGAGGCCGGGATAAAGCAGCTTTTTGTGAAATGGACCATCTATGAATGGACGAAGAAGCTGGGAGATTTTTACTGGTGCGTAGATCATGTAAAGGTCGGGATGGGGGAATGTCCCCGGAAGCGCTACCCGGTGGAGGTATCCGTGACAGACGCCCTCGGGCATCCCGTCACAGGGGCGAAGCTGACGGCTGCGTCCCCGACAGGGCAGGCTGTGGAACTGATGACAGCGGACGGGGCGGAAGCAGTGACGGATCAGACCGGGAAGCGGCTCGTCTATCTCCCGAAAGGAGCTTACCAGCTATGCGCGCAGAGCGGGGAGGTTACCGGACAGCAGCCTGTTTCCGTCAGGGAGGAAAAGCAGATTGTGAGCATTGAGCTGGAAGCGGTGCAGTATGAGGTGCGGCTTCTGGCTTTGGATGAGAGCGGCAGCCCGGTGGAGGGAGCCATTGTATACGGCGAGAGCGTGAAAGGCGCCTGCATGACAGGGGAAGACGGAAGGGTATCGCTGAAGCTTCCCGCGGGGACGCATGAGCTGCGCCTCGAGACCGATACGCTGAAAGGAACCGCTGAGATAACGGTGGAGAGCGCGGTTGTGGAGACGACGGTGGTGCTGCGGGCGGAGCTCTGCTACGATGTGCGCCTGACCGCAGTGGACAGGGACGGCAGCCCGGTGGAAGGGGCTGTACTGTCCGGGGACGGCGTAGAGGAAGCCTGCAGGACGGACGCGGACGGAACCGTCACGCTGAAGCTGCCGAAAGGCAGGTACAGCCTGAAGCTGTGGACGGAGACCAGCGAAGGGACAGCAGATGTGACGGTAGAGGACGCGGCTGTGGAAATGACCGTTACGATGGAAGCTACGGCGCAGTACCAGGTACGCCTAACGGCGGTGGATGCAGCCGGTGCGCCGGTGGCGGGAGCCGCAGTGAGCGGCACGGGAGTGCCGGAGGGAACAGAGACCGACGCGGAGGGCAGGGCCACGCTGAGCCTGCCGCTGGGTACTCACGGCCTGTCCCTGCGCAAGGAACTGCTCAGGGGAGAGACCGTAGTCACGATAGAGGATGCGGACGTGGAGGCCACGGTGACGATGGCCGAGGCGGAGAAGGAGGACGAGCCTGAGACCGAGACCGAAGAAGGCGGCGGGGAAAACCCGGATGAAGGAGAGGAAAGAGAGCCGGGGGAGATTTACTGGACGCTGAAGGATGGCGTGCTCCGGATTTACGGGCATGGGGATATGCCGGATTATGATTACATATGGCCCGGTGAATTAGACACCGGTGATGGTAAGAGAATGCCCTGGTGGAATAAAAGAGAAGAAATCCATACTGTTATTATTGAGGAAGGGATCAGCTATATAGGGGCTTATGCATTGAGCGGATGCATGAATCTGTCAAAAGCTGTCATTGGAAATGGCGTAACAGAGATTGGAGAAGGAGCCTTTGACTCAAGTTTTTATTCAACCTCAGAGGTTGTGCTCCCGGATAGTGTAAAGAAAATAGATAGAAGGGCATTTTGTAATGCTCCTGGTTTAATAAACATCAAGCTGCCGTCAAATTTGGAGGTGATAGGGGAGGCTGCATTTGATTGCTCTGGGTTAAGAAAAGTCAGAATTCCCGGAAGTGTCAAAACGATTGGTCAAGCAGCATTTTCTACTTGTTTAAATCTGGTAAGCGTTGTTCTGGAAGAAGGGGTGACAGCAACCGATGCATTAACATTTGAGGGATGCAGGAATCTGTCATATGTCCGCCTGCCGGAAAGCTTGCTGGAGCTGGGATATCGTGATTTTATGAATTGTGTCAGCCTGAAGAATATTGTTCTGCCAGGTAAAATTACGGCGATCAGAGATAGGACATTTTCCGGATGCAGCAGTCTGGAAAGTATACGAATACCGAATAATGTAACAGATATAGATTTGTTGGCTTTTGAAGATTGCGTTAATTTAACAAATGTGACATTTCCAAATGAATTGAAAACCATTTGGGAGGGAGCATTTAGAGGGTGCAAGAAGCTGACAAATGTAAAACTGCCGGATCAATTATTAAGAATAGATTCTGACGCTTTTGCTAATTGCAGCGCACTGACAAGTATAACGATCCCGGAGAGTGTAAGTTCTTTATGGCCAACATTTTCCGGCTGTGATAATCTGAAAAAAATCTATTTCAGGGACTATGTCTGGCTGGAGAGTTCCGGGACTGATTACGACAACGGGCCTGGGGCGTTTTGTGGCCAGTTCGATACAACGGTTAAAGTATATTATCCGTATCGGTGTAAGAGAAATTCAACCGGAGATTCTGGTGTAAATCCGTGGGAACAAGATTTTGAGATTTATAAGGTAAAAAGCAAATACAGGAATGTATCATGGATCCGCTATGTCCCATCCTCATCTGATCAGGGAAGCGGTTCGCTGCCGGGCGATTCTGAGCCGAAGCCGCTTTACCGGGTGCAGATAAAGGTGACGGACAATTACGGCGCTCCGGTGCAGGGGGCGCGGATCCGTGCGACGGACATCGGGATGGGCAGCGAGATAGCTGTCCTGACGCAGGGAGAGGAGCAGAGTCCGGTCACAGGAGAGGATGGAATGCTGACGGCATATCTCCCGGAAGGCTCCTGCATGTTGGAAGCAGAGGACGGAGATGCGGGAGGCATTCGGAACGTGACGGTGAATGGGGACGATACGGTTGTGGAGCTTACAATCGAGTACCCGCTGTATTCTGTTGTGCTGCATGCTCTGGACGAGTCAGGGTATCCGGTTGCCGGGGCAGTGGTGTCCGGGACAGGTATGGCAGAAGATCCGGTCACGGACGATACAGGGACAGTGACGCTGAGCCTGAAAAACGGCGTCCATGATCTGGAGCTGCGTACGGAGAGTCTCGAAGCGGAGGCCCGGATCACTGTTCAGGATGCGGATGTAGACCTGGATGTGACGATGACGGAGCATCGGTACAAGGTCTCCTTGTATGTTTACCAGCGAACGGAAGAAGGCTGGGGAGTGGCAGTAGAAGGAGCAGAGGTTTCCGGAGATGGAGTGACCGGAGTACCGGTCAGTGACGCAGAGGGCACGGTGGTTCTGGAGCTCAGGCCGGGCGTGCATAAGCTTACTGTGAGGAAGGGGACACTGGAGGGAGAGATCGAGCTGACAGTGGAGAATTCCGAAACGTATTATACGGTATATCTGGAACCGATGAAGCACGACGTGCTTTTGTACGCGCAGGATGAATCCGGAAATCCGGTGGCGGGAGCAACGGTAACCGGAGATGCTCTGGAAGAAAGTATTGTTACGGATTCGGAAGGGAAGGCATCGCTGCGGCTGCCGGATGGAGAATACAGTCTTTCTCTGGCATGGGAACGTCTGAGGGGGACGGCGCAGATAAGCGTGCAGGGTTCGGATACGGAACAGACGGTGACGATGACCAGGCAAACGGTGTCGGTGGACGGAATTGAATGGATACTGGAGGATGGCGTTCTGAATATATTCGGAACGTCAGAGATGGTAGATTATTATTCAGGTTCTGCCCCGTGGTACGCATCCGGCAATGAGATACAGAGGGTGATTATCCACGATGGAGTCACCAGGGTAGGTGCGGGTGCTTTTGGCTACATGAGCAATCTGACAGCGGTTTCGCTGCCGGATAGCATAACAGAGATCGGAAACGGCGCGTTTTCAGGCTGCAGCTCCCTGACGGATATTTCGATTCCGGACAGCGTAACCGTGATCGGGCCAAACGCTTTTTCTTCCTGCAGAAGCTTGACCGGGATTGTCATTCCGGATGGGGTGACGGTGATCAGTGAGCACACGTTTTCGAATTGCCCGAAGCTTAGCAGTGTTGCGATTTCGAATGGTGTAACGACAATTGATAAATATGCTTTTTATAGCAGCGGTCTGAAAGAACTGACGCTCCCGGAAGGCATAAAATTAATTAATAATGAGGCGTTTGCTTACTGCAGCCACTTTGCAGAGCTTGTACTTCCGGCTTCTCTGGAGAAAATAGAGTATGGTGCATTTTCTCACTGTTCCGGACTGACAGAGATTGTTTTCCCGGCAGTACCAATAGAAATGGGCGAGGGCGTTTTTGCGGTCTGCGATAACCTGACGGTGCTCCGCTTCACAGGGAACGCCCCGGCGAATCTGGAATGCCTGAGCGGTTTAAGCCTGACCGTATACTACCCGGCGGGGGATGCCACGTGGGATTCTTATGTGGGGGCAGGGACAGAAGAGTTTGCAGGGATTACCTGGACTGCCTATGATCCGGCGGAAGTGGAGACAGAAGCTTCGCCGCTGGAGGAGCCGGGCGAAACGTCAGCAGACAGCGGGCTGGAGCTTGACCTTTTTGCGGAAGAGCCGGGAGAACACGGTGATGATACGGCGGCGGAGGCAGAGATGCGTGAGACGTCCGCGGCTGACCTGCCGGAGTCCGCGGATACGGAACGGATGGAGGAAATCTTCCCTGAGCAGGAAAGCGTTTCTGAGGATGGAAATTTCTATGAGGAAGGAAGCTTTTCTGTGGAGGAAATCCAGCCGGTGCCAGGGGATGCTTCCAGTGAAATGGGAACTCCTGACGCCGGAATGCCGGATGGTGAGGGCAGCGACGTAATCCTCGTGGAAGAAGCTTTTACAGAGGTTTACGCATCGACGCCCGGAACCTCCGGGACCTTCGCAGCGGCATTTAGCGGTCTGATACCGGGAGAGCCTTACGTCTTTGCCCTTGTGAAAAATGCGGATGAGTATGCATTTTCCTCGTCGAACCTGCTGTATATCGCCCAGCAAAACGCGGATGCGGACGGCAGCGTCATCTTCCGTTACGTTCCGAGGGAGGAGACAGGTGGGATGATCTCCCAGATTTACGGCAGGACGCTGCCGGATCTGAAGGATGCGGAGGTGATCGTTCCGGCGATGACAGCCAATGGTTCGGTGCAGACGGTGGTAGTGGAGGTGTACTATGACGGGAAGCTGCTGCAGCAGGATGTGGACTATACGCTGAGCGGCGATACCAGCGTGTCGGAGGCGGGAGCCTATACCGTTACGGTGACAGGAATCCATACGTATACGGGAAGTGTGAGCGTGTCCTTTACAGTAGCGGCTGCGCATACGCACAGCTTCGGGGAGCCTGTCTTCAAATGGGACGGTACGGGAAGCTGTCAGGCGGTATTTACCTGCAAGGATGTGGCCTGCAAAGAATCGCAGACTGCCGTCTGCAGCATCACGTCGGTTCCGCTGTCGCCGACCTGCCTGGGAACGAAGTATACCGCAAAGACCATTTTCGACGGAATCACATATCAGGACGAGAAGACTGCCGGGGCAGGCCATACGGCCGGGGCATGGGCGGTGACGAAGGCTGCGACGTGCACGGAGGCCGGAGAGCAGGTGCAGAAGTGCACGGTCTGCGGTGAGATCATAAACCGCGGGCCGTTGGAAGCCAAAGGACACACTGCGGGAGCGTGGACGGTAACGAGAAACGCTACCTGCACGGAGGCCGGAGAGCAGGTGCAGAACTGTACCGTATGCGGCGCGGCTGTGAACACGCAGGCGCTTGAGCTGGCGGCCCATAGCTGGGGCGCATGGGAGACGGCAAGTGAGGCAACCGTGTTCCAGCCTGCTGTTTCGAAACGGACCTGCGGAATATGCGGCACTGCAGAGACAAGAGATAGCGGTGAAAAGCTGGCGGCAACGATAACCGTCACAGCCACATCTGTTCCCCTGAAGGTGAAACAGTCCACTACTAAGCTGAAGGTGAGCGGTCTGGCTGCCGGAGATTCCGTAGCTTCCTGGAAATCTAGCAACCGGAAAATCGTGAAGGTAAACAGCAAGGGCAAGCTCACTGCGGGAAAGAAGACCGGGAAGGCGACGGTCACGGTCACACTGGCGAGCGGACTGCAAAAGAAGATTACGGTGAAGGTGCAGAAGCGCAAGGTTACGACAACAAAGATTACCGGAGTCCGCAAAAAGCTTACCTTGAAAAAGGGACAGAAGCTTACGTTAAAGCCTCAGCTTAAGCCGATTACAAGCCAGGAGAAGCTTACTTATAAATCCTCGAACCCCAGGGCAGCTTCCGTATCCTCAAAGGGAGTGATCAGGGCGAAGAAGAAAGGAACAGCTACGATCACGGTGAGGTCCGGTAAGAAGAAGGCTGTCTGCAAGGTGAAGGTAGAGTAGATAACCGGATTGCGGAAGCATTGCAGTGGCATAGGCTGTTTTGCATAACGGAATAGAAATACCTCAGGGCCTGACGCTCTGAGGTGTTTCATTTTTTGTGTTGCATACAAGAAAACAGTAAAAGAGGGAGATAGCGATATCAGACATTATTCAGTATTTCATGAACAAGCTCCGAAGCCAGACCGGTCTCAGAAGCGATACTCTCTTCGGAACAGCCTCTTCTATACAGCTTCCATATTTTGAGCTCCTGTGTTTGTTTCTCCAGCTTTTCTTTCAGGTTTGTGTTTTCGCCTTTCAGGTTTGTGTTTTCGCCTTTCAGGTCCGTGTTCTCGCCTTTCAGGTCCGTATTCTCACTTCGCAGGCTGCCTATTTCTTCTCCCATCTGATCGATCATATACTGCACCGTATTTCGGTCCAACTCCTGTAACTCTTTTGAATACATATCCATCACCTTTTCCGTATTCCGGCAGAGATCATAGATCTCGCCGTACATTTCCCGGAACTCTGGCCACTTCTCTATAAGCTCTATGATATCTTTTGGTTTATCCGTGCTCAGGAACATCAGCCATGCGTCCAGTTTGTTCGTTACAGGTTTATTGTGAATGGTTTTCTGAAATATGTCAAGAGGTATAAAAATGTATTTCAGCAGCAGGTTCATTTTCAGCCCCGTATCTGATTGCTGTTTGAAGTAATGGAGATAATCACCCGGAAATCCCTGAAACTCTGGCGGGCTGTTTTCATAGAAT
>Ga0129308_1003078_pt1 | contig 12704 bp, 12 predicted proteins | sample L827metagenome_FD_94440 | JGI IMG/M metagenome (GOLD analysis project Ga0129308, IMG submission 94440) | Ring-tailed lemur group fecal microbial communities from Wisconsin, USA - L827 metagenome | ecosystem: Host-associated > Mammals > Digestive system > Large intestine > Fecal | place: USA...
GGTTGGAGCCTTTCTTAAACCATCGGGTGGTAGGAAAATAGAACCAAACCACAGTATCTCCAACAGTATAGCATACAGTCCTTGGAGAGGGACTATAAACACTACTACTTTATAATACGAGGATAATGAATGAGGAAAAAAAGAAAATCAAAAATTGCTAAGATAGCGGTAGGCGTTGCAGCTTTATTTATTGCAATTACTGGAAGTAAAGACTTGAAAGCCCAAACTATCAGCGGAACAGAAGAATTAGTGCAGGAAGAAGTTATAAAAGGTGGAAGTATTGATGATTCAAAATTGACGGGAAAGATTGGATATTTCACGATAAATATTGATGGGGATAAACAGACTTCCATGAAAATTAAAGTGGAGTATTCGTCTTTAGATGTGAGTAAATCACAAGCAGTAAAGTTGACGCCTGTTTCTGAAAGTGCGACTAATAATCATAATTTAAAAATTAAAAGCGTAGAAAAAACTAAACAGGGTTCTACTACGGAAAAGGAAAAGGCGGATTATGAAAATAATAAGTACACTACAGATTATAATGATGAAGGTAAACTTATTTATAAAACAAAAAACTATAATGTATTGAAAATCACCTTTGCTTACGATAAAGAGCCCTATACTTACGCTTCTGGTGAGCAGGTAAAAAGTATTTCATCAGGGCGCTTAAATGCAAAGGCATACAGCTGGCAGAACAATAAAAGTTCTACATTGTCAAAGGCAGTATACCATCAGTCTCATACAGAAGAATTTACCATGCAGGTAAACATTGCCAACACGGGAAATTATGACGCTGGCGGTGGCACCGTAGAGGGTGAATACACAATACATCTGAAACACCCAAAACTGAATGTCAATTTCAATGGCAACGGCGCCACCAGCGGTACAGAGGGAACGCAGGTCTATACATACAATGAGAGCAAAGACTTATGGAACGTAGGCGGCAGTACCCTTAATTTTGCCAGGACTGGCTACAGTAAAGTTGCAGGCGCAGAGTGGAATAAAAAAGCAGATGGTACAGACACATCCTATAACCAGGATACAAGTTATGCAGCCACTTCCCTAAAGGATTTTGCAGACGGTGAGGAATTTAAAGAAAAATCAGTGACACTGTATGCACAATGGCAGCTTGCTAATGCAGGATATACGGTAAAGCATTGGAAGCAGAAAGCGACAGGAACAGCTGGAGTTCATGATGAAAATAATTATGAGTTAGCAGAGACGGAAACTTTCACAGCTGTGTCAGGAAGCAGTGTTACTCCTTCCGTAAAGAGCTATTCCGGTTACAGTAGCCCACCCGTCCAGACGGCAGCTGTACCAGCAGACAGTTCTCTTGTCATTCATTATTATTATGACATAAAAAGTGCAGGATATACGGTAAAACACTGGAAGCAAAAACTGTCAGGAACAGCCGGAAATCATGATGAAAATAATTATGACCTGGCGGAAACAGAAGCCTTCAGTGGACAGGCAGGAAGCACTGTCACTCCCACGGTAAAAAGCTATACCGGATTTAGCAGCCCGGCAGCGCAGAGCGGAACGGTAGCAGCCGACAGCTCTCTTGTTATCAACTATTACTATGACAGGAAATTTTACAACGTGACCGTCCATGCAGGCACAGGCATTGACAGCGTTTCCGGCGGGGGAACTTATCTATATGGCGCAGCTGTAAATATCGACGCTATATTAAAAGAAGGCTATCATTGGTTAAATTGGACAGGTACATTTGTCTACGGGGATAAACATGCCATATTTGCCATGCCGGGAAATGACGTGGATTTAACTGCCAACGGCGAAGCCAATTCCTATGTTATCCATTTTGACCCCAACGGCGGTATGGGCCATATTGATGATATTGTAACGGCTTGTGATACAGACGTTGCCTTGCCGGATGGAGCCGCAGCGTATAAAAAGTATACCTTAGACGGCGTCAATGTAACCGCAGATGTGGAATCCGGCACCATTTCTGAAACCATAATTTTCTCTGAAAGAATGGAGGAGGACACAGAGCAGGAAGAACTGTTTTCCGAAGCAGCGGAAGCAGCTGCCGATACAGAACCATTTGCAGAAACGCCTGAATTGCCGGAAAATGGTGCAGAAGATTTGCAGACATTAGAAAGTGAAAGTATAGAAACAACAGAAACAGCAGAAAAGGAGCAGAATAAAGACTTTGACGGGGTGACGCCGAATGATGAAATTGGAACGGGAGAGGAAATCACTTTTGATGAGGAAACGAAGCAAGCGGAAGGAGTAGCAGATAAAACAGTGTACGCGTCTGTATTCCTTGGATGGGCGTTGTATGAGCATAAGGACGATTTAAAACCGCAATGGAAGGCTGGTGACGTGGTAAACAATCTTACAGTGGAAAATAACGGGGAAGTAACCCTTTATGCCGTCTGGGATGATTGCCCCTGGATGGAAGCCCATGACCTGTATTATTCCTTAGAGCAGGCGCAGAACGGCTTTATCACAGAAGAGGAAATTCTAAGCCATGCCACAGCCACAGACCGGGAGGACGGCAGCCCGATTTTGCCGGGAGTAAATCCGGCAGCCAATAAACCGGAAGTAAATACCTCCTTTACCATTCCGGATTATCAGGCAACGGAGTTTACCAGCATGACCCATGACGCTGCAGTATCGGAAAATCTGACAGTCACAGACAGCTCCGGCAGCACTTACCGGAAACAAATCATGGTGTATGTGGTAGATACCACGCCCCAGGAGATAAAGCCCAAAGGGCAGACTAGGTTTATCAATGAGTATTACTATAACCAGCCCTATGAGTATGGCGGTTTGGAGGACAACTCCATCTGGAAAACTAACCCGGAATACCGGGCAGTATTAGAAGAGGCTTTCGAAAACCTGAAAAATGATACGCCGGAAGAAAAGTATTATTTTACTCATGAAACGGTCCTGGAAATGAAAGAGTATATCAGGGAGCATGGCATTGGAAACAGCCAGGAGCCCGACGCACTGCAGGAATTTTATGAGAGGTTTTTAGCACCGAACCGATTGAATGAATAAAAAAGATTTGACTTTTTTGCAGAAAATGTGGTAAACTCCATTTCGAAAATAAAATAAGTCAACATAAACGACACAAGTTGTGCTTTGCACGTAAATCTGATTACGGTAGATATGTATTTTCCATTTTGTCAGATGCGGGAAGCCGGCTTGTGTTTTTTTGTGCATGAGCTGCAGAAGAAACGCGCATTTTATACAGCTTGCAGCTTAGCATAGCGGGGGGAGGCGCTCTTCCTGTTGTTGACAGAAACAAAAAGAAGAGGAGATTTTAATTATGCCCAAAAATCAATTTCAGAGAATGGTATTTGCATTCCTGACAGTCATCATCACAGTTCACGCTTATGTATTTTACAGCCTTTATGTAGTAAACGGAGATACGCTCATGGCGGTAACAGGAGCAGACAGCGTTATCCATGCGATTCAAAAACAGGGCGGCGTCTATATGTTTGGACATATGCTTCCCATATGGGCAGTAATTCTTATAGAATTTTGCTGTGCGTATGGATTAGAATGTGTGATGGGAAGTCCGCTGTCTTTCCGTCTGGCGTGCAAAGTATTTGACCCCAAAACCACTCATTCCATGCATTTTGAAACCGCCATTATATGTGCAACGGTAGGGCTTATGTGTCCAGCGATGAGCTTTTTGGCGGCATGGTTTTATTATCCGTATTATGCCGGCTTTCATATTTTCACCCTGCTGGCAAACTGGCTGAAGCTTGTCTGCTTTAACTTTCCTTTTGCCTTTTTCACACAGCTGTTTTTTATTCAGCCTTTTGTCAGGACCGTATTTAAAGCAATCTTTGTGAGAAATGCAAAAGTACAGGCAGAAGCCTGTGAAATAGGATAAGGCGCGAGGTTAGACTGGCAGAAAGAAATAAAAAATGCAGTCTTGACTTTCCAAAAATTGATTGCTAAAATAGGAAAAGTCGAGTGGCGAAAATGCGTAAATCCAGATATTGGGTTTACGCATTTTTTGATTGCAAAGGAGGTCAATCAAAAATCCTTCCACTCCTGACAGGTTGTGGCAGCTTTCCTATCTCAAAAAGACTCCGGAAAAACAACATTCAGGAGGTTACATATAATTATGGAACAAAAAGAACCCAAAAACAGAATGGGGACAGAACCTATCAGTAAGCTCATGCTGTCTATGGGAGTCCCCATGGTGCTTTCTATGATGTTACAGGCAGTTTACAACATTGTGGACAGCGCTTTTGTATCAAACATGGCAGAAAACGGAGAATTGGCGCTAAACGCTCTGACTTTGGCATTTCCGGTACAAATGCTGATGGTTGCCATCGGAATTGGAACCGGCGTCGGCACCAATGCGCTGTTAGCGAAAAGCATCGGTCAGGGAAATAAGCAGAAGGCGAGCCAGGTGGCGGGAAACGCCATATTCCTTGCAATCATTATTTTTATTGTCTATTTCCTGTTTGGCTGCATTGGCGTAGAACCGTACATTGCCAGCCAGACTCAGAATGAGCAAATCAGGCTGATGGCAGAAGAATACCTTGGTATCTGCTGTAAGATTTCCATAGGAATTGTATGCTTTAACATTTTTGAAAAATTGTTACAGGCAACAGGACGTTCCATGTATTCCACCACAGCGCAGGTTGCGGGAGCAGTGGTCAATATCATTTTAGACCCGATTTTAATTTATGGCTGGTGCGGTCTGCCGGAAATGGGAGTCGCGGGAGCAGCCTATGCCACGGTAATCGGACAGATTGTTTCCGGCTTATTAGGGGTAATATTTCATTTAAAATTTAACCGGGAAATTGAAAATAAACTCTGTTATTTAAAACCATCGCTTCGTGTCATCCGGGAAATCTACACCATCGGTCTGCCGGCAATTATCGCCCAGGCATTGATGTCCGTGATGACCTATGGGCTGAATATTATTTTTGTAAAAATCGGAGAATCGGTAGTAACCGCTTATGGGCTTTACTATAAAATTCAGCAGTTCATCCTCTTTGCTGCATTCGGGCTGAGAGACGCCATTACACCAATCATATCTTTTAACCATGGAATGAGAAGTAAAAAGAGGGTGCAGGATGGCATTAAGTACGGATTGGGCTACACATTGATTGTGATGTTTGTGGGACTTGTGGTGATAGAAATTTTTGCAGCGCCCTTTGCGAGGCTGTTCGGACTGTCTGGCGAGACGGAAGCCTTATGTGTCGGGGCAATGCGGATTGTGTCTTTGAGTTTTCTGTTTGCAGGAATAAATATTGCTTACCAGGGAATTTTCCAGGCATTGGATGCGGGAATACAGTCCCTTGTGATTTCCGTATGCCGTCAGATTGTGTTCGTTCTCCCGGTGGCATGGGGCTTTTCCCTGCTTGCCCGGCAGTCTATGGACAATATGTGGCTGGTATGGTTTACCTTCTTCATTGCAGAGGGACTTTCCACAGCCATCGGCACGGTATTTATGCTGCAGATTAATAAAAAGGTGATAAAAAATCTTGGATGAGAAAAGAAAGGGTATCGGTATGAAAAAAAGAATTGTTACCATCAGCCGTGAATTTGGCAGCGGCGGAAGAACCATTGGAAAGCAGCTGGCGGAAAAACTGGGGCTTCCCTGCTATGATAAGGAGCTGATTGAAAAACTGGCGGAGCAGACAGGACTGGCAAAAAAATTTATTGAGGAACAGGGAGAGTATGCGCCTGCAGCGCATCCTTTTTCCTACGCTTTTGTAGGGAGGGGGATTAACGGTCTTTCCGTAAGCGATTATCTCTGGAATGAGCAGCGAAAAAAGATTCAGGAGATAGCAGAAAAGGAATCCTGCGTTATTGTAGGGCGCTGTGCGGATTATATTTTAAGGGAGCGGGAGGATGTGCTGAACGTCTTTATCCATGCGCCGAAGGAGGACCGGGCAAGACGGATTGTGGAGGTGTATGGGGAGACGGATACAGAGCCTTTCAAGCGTTTGCGGGATAAAGACAAAAAGCGTGCCGTAAACTACAGGTATTACACCGACCAGGAATGGGGCAGGGCACAGAATTACCATCTGACCATAGACAGCAGCGCCTTTGGAATCGAAGGCAGCGCAGAGTTGCTTTACAGTATTTTAAATAAAAAAGAGTAGAAAAAAGAAAACCGGGGGTCAAAAGGGGCTTGGGAAAATGAGTGGCAGCCTTCTTCTGACCCCCGAAGTTTATGGAGAGCCGTGATGCCGGGGAAACTACAGGATTTTCCACTTGATTATGTTTTTTTCTCAGAAAAAGAGCCTGTGGTGGGTAGCATAATTGTAGGAAAAAGGCTATAATAGATGACGGGTAGAATTTGTATGGGAAATATTAGGAAACAGGGGGATACAGAAGAATGGAACATACCTATCACACACCGGCGCAGGTCGTAGAGATAACTATAAAAGCGGCAGAGGGAAAAGCAAGGCTTTCTATCGTAAAGTGTATACTGCTTGGCATGATTGCGGGGGCGTGTATCGCTTTCGGGGCGGCATCAAGCAGTGCGGCGATACATAATATATCGAACCAGGGGCTTGCGAAGACCCTTGCGGGCTGCATTTTCCCGGTGGGGCTCATGATGATTGTGCTGGTGGGCGGCGAATTGTTTACCGGAGACTGTATGATGATACTGGGGGTGGCGGATAAAAAAATTGCTGCCCGTTCCATGATAAGGACGCTTGTTACGGTATATTTCAGCAACATGGCGGGGGCTGTGATAATTGCTGTGCTGGTGTATTTCAGCGGGCTTCTTGATTATACCGACGGCATGCTGGGGGCGTTTCTGATAAAAGGAGCTTATGCAAAGGTGAATATTGCTCCGATGCGGGCGGTCTGTTCCGGCATTCTGTGCAATATCCTGGTGTGTATGGCGGTGTTGATGGCGTCTGCGGCAAAGGATGTGGCGGGAAAGGTGCTTGCCATCTTTTTCCCAATCTGCGCCTTTGTCATCGGTGGCTGGGAGCATTGCGTGGCGAATATGTTTTATATTCCCGCAGGCATGATGGCAGCCATGAATGATACCTATGTGGCGAGAACGGAAGAGCTTTACGGCATTACGGCGGAGCAGTTAGCGGAGCGCTTAAATATGGGAGGGTTTGTGTCAAACCTCATTCCCGTTACCATAGGAAACATTCTTGGAGGCATGGTATTTCTGGCGCTTCCCCTTTATGCCATCCATAAAAGCAGAGCGTTAAACGGGACGAATTAAATGCCGGAAGAAAGCCGGCTTTTGGAAAGAGAGAAAAATGATACGGTATCTTGGAAAATTTGTGATAATTATCATGGGTATGCTGCCTCTTTATCTTATCATCCGCAGACCATGGAAGCGTTTGGAAATGAGAGAATGGTTTCTTGCCGTGTTCTGGCTTTTTATGGCAGGGCTGCTGGTGCTGGCTTTCGAGGGAAGGTATGGAACGCCGATGGAAATGCTGCAGAGTGCCCGTACACGCCTTTCCACCGGGGAGGGCATTAATGTCGTTCCTTTTCATACCATCAGAAGTTTTTTTGTGGATTTTACATGGGACGCTTTTCTGATAAATATTGTAGGAAATATTGTGATGTTTCTGCCCTGGGGTTTCGGGGCAGTTTTCTTTTGGAAGAAAAATCAGTTGTAAAGCGTCCTGCAAAACGTGAAAATTCCTTTTGTCCAAAAATCTTGTATTTATGCGGCTTTCATCCATTTTTGGCAAAGGGATTGAATTGTGAAAAATGGGCATACTAAAGGAATTTTAAAAGTTGACAAAAAACCTCCAAAACATTGATTTTATAAGGCTTTCAGCAATGTTAGGAGGTTTCTGTATTTTTATGACTAAAGGAAATATTTTTTAAGGGTTATTTTTCATTCAAATCTTCGTTTTTAAATGCCTGAACTGCTTCTTTAATCTTTCTTTCAATATACGTTATAATTACCTCTATATCTTCATCACCATATTCCGCAATATCTTTTCGATTAAAAAATGTATTCAAAACACTAAGAATGGAATGAACATTTTTTTTATAATATTCATCGCTATTATCTTTTGTAGTGGCTGATAAAATATGAGCTAATAAACTAGAACATTCTGCAAAATCAATTCTGTTCAGACCATCCAAAGCAAGTGAATCCATATTTTGTAACACTTTGTTTGTTGTTACTAATTGACTTTCTTTGTATCCTGTTCCCTGCATAATCCAATCTAATTCAATGCCAAAAGTTGCTGATATTAACTTCATTAACGTTTCAGATGGCTTTTCTTTATCAGCTTCTATTCGGCTTATAAATGGTCGTGAAACGCTAATTTTATCAGCAAACTCTTTTTGTGTTAATTTGTTATCTTTTCTTATTTCTTTTATACGTTCTCCAAGTGTCATGTATTACCTCCTGAATGTTAGATAGTTTACATTTTCCTATTGACAGGTTAGATACTATACATTATAATAATCTATGTAATGTATCTAACATAGATTATACAAGATAATACAAACTATTTCAACGGAAAGGAGAGGATTACTTGGCTACACGAACAGACAATAAAACACCTTTAGGAAAGTTAATATTACAAAGACTATACCTAAAAGGCAAGAATCAGGCATGGTTAGCGGAACAGATAGGGGCAAACCCCAACCACATCAGCGTACTTTGTTCTAGGATTAAAAATCCAAAGGTGGAAACCCTGAAAAAGCTGTCAAAAGCCTTAGACATTGAATTAGAGGACTTATATAGGGCAGTTGCTGAAACTGTGGAAACAACAGAGAAGTAATTCTCAACATTTTTGTCAAAGGTGGTGTTACAGCATGGCATGGTTATCAGTAAAGGAAGCCGCAGAACTGTTGGGATATGAAGAAAGCACAGTAAGAAAGAAAGCGAAAAATAAAGAATATCAAAGTAACCTTGTTCCATCTTGTACAGGTGGCAGGGGCGGTAACAGATTAGAAATTCTTCTGGAATCTCTTCCAGAACAGGCACAGAAAGCCTATCACAATCAATCTAGTGGTGATTCTCAATTCGTTGTCAACACGGATTACACCAGCACAAACGCACAGAAGAAAAAAGGCGAATTAAGAGCCTTGGCGGTATCGGAATACCGGAAATTTGAAAAGAAAGCAATCAAAGGGGGAATGACACGGAAAGGTGATATCAGGACTGCATTTGTCAGTCAATGGAACAAAGAGCATGGCGATTTCCAGCTTACCTCAAAATCCCTGTACGACTGGCAGAAAAAAAGCAAGTCTGGACAGGTGGAAAAACTCACGGACAAGAGGGGCGGCTATAACAGGGGGCAAAGCTCAATCCCTAAAGATTACATGGAATTATTTGATTCCCTGTACCTCCAGCAGACAAAGCCATCCATAGAATCCTGTTTCAGGGATGTACAGATGGAAGCCAACAGGAACGGTGACGTTATCCCCGGAATCAAGGCTTTCCGCAACTATGTGAGGAACATGGATAAAGCAATGCGCATAAGGGCAAGGGAAGGGCAGAAAGCCTTTGATGATAAGTGTATGCCATACATAGAACGGGATTATTCACTTCTGCATCCTAATCAGTTCTGGGTATCAGACCATCATTTATGGGATATATTCGTCAGAGTGCCTGACAACAAAGGCGGCTGGAAGCTGGAAAGACCTTGGGGAAGCTACTGGATGGACATGAGGACACGCAAAATCATGTCAAGCATCATTCGCACGGAATCGCCAGACTCTGATGTGGTTCTTTGCAGTTTTGGCTTAGGGGTTGAACATTTTGGGATTCCGAATGGTGTCCGGCTTGATAATGGAAAAGATTACAAGGCTCGTGACATGTTTTATCCTGAAGGGCACTATATAGTTTCTGAAGGTGATGAAAGGAAAATTTTCAGAAGCCTTGCATCCAACTTACAGATAGATGTAACCTATGCAATCCCATATAATGCCAAAGCAAAACCGATTGAAAGGGTATTCAACACTTTCGAGGAACAGTTGGGGAAAAAATACCCTTCCTATGCAGGAAGCAACGCAAAACAACGTCCAGAGGATTTGAAAGAGTTGGACATAATGGATGTGATAACGCTGGAAGAGTTTATAGAACACCATAACCGCTATGTGTATGAAATCTATAACAATGCAAAACATTCAGGGGATGCAATGGGCGGTAAAAGCCCTAATCAGGCATATGCTGACATTCCTTTCACAATCCGCAGGGCATCGAAGGAAGTATTGTATTTCAGCCTTATGCGTGTAAAGGGTCAGCGTACTGTACAGCGGAATGGCATTACCTTTAAAGGCATCCATTTCTATAATGACAACTGCATAAATTATATCGGTCAAAAAGTCACTGCAAGATATGACCCTACAAAACCGGAAATTTTATATGTCTTTGACGTAAATGAAAACTTTTTATTTGTGGCTGGGGAAATACAAAAGCAGGGATGGAATCTGACTGATGAAGATTACCAGAGGGAAAACCAGCGTAAGAAGATAGCCAGACAGAAAGCGTTAAATTCCTATACCGCTGATAACGTGGTAAGAAGCACCGAAGCAGTCGGGGAACGGCTGAAACATCAGGCTGAAAGCATGGAACAGACAGAAGCCGCAAAGCCGAAAACGGTTGAGATTGTCAGGAATGAAAAGATTGAGGAAAACATCAGACGCATTTCAATGTCTGACATGGAACGGAATTATGAGGATGTCCTCAACCAAAACAGGGCAAGGAAAAAAGCAGTGTCTGACAGGCAGAAAGGTTTTGCCGATAAATTCAAAAAGAAAATGCTGGACAGGGCTTACGAAAATCAGGCATAAGAAAGGAGCAGTATGAACAAGGTAGAAATAGCACACACACAGACACTTGATGATATTATCATGGCGGTTTCTTTTGCAGAAGCCGCAGGGGATATATCGCTAATATATGGGGATGCAGGGCTTGGGAAAACAGTTTCCTTAAAGCAGTACACAAAGATGCACCCTGATGTAATCTATATAGAATTAAAGGATTGTGACAAGTCGGTGAAGGGAGTTTGTGAAAAGGTTCTTTCCTGCATCGGGAAGTTACAGCGTGGAACGGACAGGGTTCTTGTGGATGCAATCACCGATTACCTGACCGCCACACCAAAACTGATTATCATTGATGAAGCACAGCATCTGTCTATCCGGGCATTGGAAAACCTTAGGGCAATCAATGACGTGACGGAATCAGGGATTGTATTATGCGGCAATCCTACAGTATATGACAGGATGCATGGCAGGGGGCAGGCACATTTTGCACAGCTCTACAGCCGCATTGGGATTCGCAGGCATATCATAGAGCCGTCACTGGAAGACATAACAGCTATTTTCAATCCGTATGCACTGGATAAGGAAAGCCTGTTATACCTACATGAATTAGCCTTACAGCGTGGCGGTATCAGGAATTGTGTAAAAGTTCTTAACATTGCGTTACAGTTCAGGGATAATGAAAAAGAACCTCTTAGTATTGACCACCTGCAATCAGCGTACCAGCTTAGGAATGGCGAACAATAATAAGAGGTATAGGGAGCGGCTACTCCCTATACTGATTATACAGCCTTTTTAAGCTATACACAAGTTTTTTGTCAGAAAGGATGATAATAATATGATTGGATTTATGGAAGAAAGCAAAACATTGAATGAAGCTGTTGATTTTAACAAGGACAATATCTTTGAATACATATTCTTTATACATCACAGCCGGAATGCTGATAAGTTTGGAAAAACAGCAACCCCTAAGCAGGAAAAGATTATACAAAGCATCTATTCTTCAAACATGGGGGAAAATGAAAGGTTTGAATTGGAAGCACTTCTTACTGAAACCATGTGTGATGTTTCGGAATATGCTTATAAGTCGGGATTTATTGAAGCCTGTAAACTGTTGCATACCCTTAATTCATTTTAAACCAGTTAACTGATTACAGAAATACCCCCGTTACAATAGCGTTATAACGCGTGATAACGGGGGTGTTTCTGTTTCATTGTAGAATTTTGTATATACCATCATTCAAGGCGAATTTGAACCTTTTACAATGTTCCTGATGTAGCTTGGTGTCAGGTCATATTTGCGGGAAAGTTCTGATAAGTTGCATCCATTGTATTCCTGAATGATAAGCCGCTTCCTTGTATTCCGTAAAACACTTTCCTGCATTGGAAAATAGAGCTCATCCCCTACAGCATACCGACACAACTTTAGAAAGTTATCCAGCCCAATCAGGCTAACAACAGGCTGGTAAGTTTCAGGTATGTCAGATACATCCACATGCTTCAAAAATTCATCATTATCCATCTGCCTCACCTCCCATATAATTAACAAAGTCACCTTCGCTTATGTTTAACATTCTACAAATCTTTTTCTGCATATCATCTAATTTAAATTCAGTCTTCAATGGTGACTTTATAGAATTAACAATAGGTGTCATTCCATTTATAGCAGGTGTATTGGTTAATGCAACTGAATGAAGCTGTGAGGCTTTATGGTCTTTTTTTCTAATCAATACAACAGGTGAAAGGTATCTATATTCTCTATTTTGCAAATATTCCCTTGCTTTTTTCGTCCATTCCACCTTTGCAAAAATGCCATCACTTTTTAAAACAAGCTCTTTAATCCAACCACCCGCCGGAGCTTGTACATCTTTTAAAGTCTGATGTTCATAGTCAATCACTATGTCAACCGCCCGATGTTCCATGTATTCCTTCATCATGTGAAAACTTTCATTATCTACAAGAAAATCCCCTTTTTCTGATGAAACATAGCCCAA